>Ga0265798_10000417_pt1 | contig 74531 bp, 55 predicted proteins | sample P3T30metagenome_FD_192430 | JGI IMG/M metagenome (GOLD analysis project Ga0265798, IMG submission 192430) | Plant litter microbial communities from East Loma Ridge, Irvine, California - P3 T30 | ecosystem: Environmental > Terrestrial > Plant litter > Unclassified | place: USA: California... | reverse complement strand
GACCTTCGGCGGCGGGTGTGGTGGGATCTTCTGGGAGATCGTGAGCGACGCTTGACTGGGGAACGCGAACGGGATCTGCGGTGTTGGTCACCACGCTTGCTTTTGCTCCTGCTCTTGGAGTCGTCGTCATTTCGGTCGCCGGCATCTCGAGATGCGGACCTGTCGTCGCTACGTCTGCGGGACTTGCGAGGTGGGGACAGAGAACGTGAGGCGCTAGACGAGTTGCGGCGGTGGCGCCTAGGAGGAGTAGCAGAGCGGCTGCGAGAACGGTTGTAGGAGGGCGAGCGGCGCCGGCGGGTAGGAGGGTCGTCTCGGTATGAGCGGCCTGGAACGTAGCTGTCAACTCCGCGCGTCGAAGTAGGGCCTCTATGTCTGTCGTCGCGAATCCTCGGCGGAGGAGGCGACCGCGAATCGCGATATCCCCCTCCTCGCCTGTCATCGAAGCGTCCGCCTCCACGACCTCTTTCTCTGCGGTCACCTCTGTCGTCTCTGGGTCTTCTGTCATTTCGGTCACCTCTATCGCCTCTGTCACCTCCGCGCTCACCGCGTTCACGATCACGCACGCGAGCAAGCTCTCTGTCGCGCTCGCGCTCGGCTTCTTGTCGCTTCATGTTTTCTTCGCGTATCTTTTCGTCCTCGAGCTGTGTGATTTTTCGCGAGTCAGCCAATTGTCTTCCCTTGCTCCCACTGTCTTGCAAGTGGATCGCATAGACTCACCCTCTCCCGCTCCAACTCAGCCTTCTTAGCCTCCAGTAATTCCTTGGGTACACCTTGAGGGCTAATCTGAGCAGACAGAAGCAGTTTCCACAGCGACTTGGAGAATGTGGCAGCATCCTTTTCCAAGAATCCAGTAATCATGATCTGCAGCTCTTTGATTTTTGGCTGCCGAACGCATTAGCTTCAGTCCTCTCTTTGTGGGATGTCTCATCTGGAGATTCCAAGTCACCCACGTATGGCGATTCCTCCAGCACATTATAGATCAACTCGGTAACGATGTCGTCGTCATTGTTCAGAATTCGCGCGACCTCATCCGCGACCCATTTCTTGATCACAGGCACATTGACCTTCTCCATGTTCACTTTCTGGTCAAACTCGGGCGGGAACTTCGTCTTGCGCAACAGCTTTTGGTCGACATTCGTGATGAGGGCGACCGACATGGTGTGGGAGGTATGCGTGCGGCGGCGCACGTCTTCGGAAGTGGTAGTGGAAGTGGAAGTTAAGATAGAGGAATCGGCAACTGCTTGTCAAACTCGCAAATGATGCCGCCCGCACGTGCCTTGCCCGGCCTCTGCATGTGAGAGCGACAGCGACATCCCATTCACCCACCACTGCCTTTCCATTGAAATAAACCGAAGAACACACATCCTACGACGCCATCACTCGACCGAGCCCTTCAGTGAACGAAACAAAACAAAAAGTCTCGACCCAACACATTCCCCACCAGCAACAATGCGCGTAGCCGAAATGCTCTCGGACCTGACAACATTGCGGCCTGAAGTCTGCGTACGCCACCTCTATTCTATTCCATCTCAACAACATCCATTGTTACCATCGCGTTCTCCCTAGCTAACAACGACTGAAAACCGAACAGGACCAAAAAGCAGCCTTAGCACTCGTGACCATAAGACCAGAAAACACACCAGCATCATCGATCAACGCCACGCTCAACAACGATCCAGACCTCAAACGTGCCCAGGACCTCCTAGAGCTGCACTCAGACGTGAAACTAGCACACGCAGATGGCACGGATCGCGAGCTGATAGAAGCTCGCGAAGCGGTTCAGCGAGTGTTGCGAGATTTGTGATGGGGTTTGATGAGAGTAGGAAGGCCAGTCCCGCGTGAAGTGACGACGACTATGCGCCTGAAATGTCAGTAACTGCTATGTGAGATCCGACGAAAGGAGGACGAGACAGAGATTTTGATCGACGTGGATCTCATTCATTAGAGTCAACATCTGCGAAGCACGATCAGTGAAGAGAAACAAATGAGCATGCCTGAACGAACATCATGATGGTATCTGGGATTCAAGTTTCACAACGAGCAAAGATAGGCTCAGGTATCATTACTGCCAAGAAAGAGATAAGCGAAAGAAGTGAACTTTCTCGCCGCGCCTGCGCCGGTTTTCACCCTTCCGATAATTCGAGAGCAAGCGCATCATTTCTTCATGGTTGACTGTGACTCAAGGACACGCTTCTGCTCCTCCTCAGCCTTCATCTCGCGGACCTTCGCCAGCACGACCTAGAGAATGAGTTAGCTTGGTGATTGGAAGAAGCATGAGGGATGGAGAAATCCTCACCTCACGGAAGATGGCGCCCTTGTTCAGCTTGCCCCAAGTCTTCTTCTCCGAGTCCAGAGTCTGCGGTGCAGCATCGTGCGCGGCCATAGCCTCTCCGGCTGCTGCCTTGGAATCGGCCGGGATGTCGGCCTGCTGCGGCACGTCTTCCTCCTCGTCCTCCTGCATCTTCAAGCTCTCGATACGGTTTGCGAGCTTGACGAGCTCGATACCGCGCTTCAGGCGAGCCTTGGAGATGTACGCCTTGATCTCGGGCAGCAGATCGTGATCCGTGGCACCCTGGCCAGCAATCCATGGATCCTTCAGTGCCTGACTGGAAGTTGATCGCTTGGCTGGGTCTGGCTGGAGGAGGGAGAGGATGAAGGATTTGGCTTCTTGCGAGACGTCTTTCCAGTATCTGTCGTGGAAGACAACACGGCCGTGCTTGGTCTCCTCTATCAGATCGGGTAGCGATTCGGAGCGGAAAGGCGAGTAACCGCAGAGCAGGGTGTAGGTGATGACACCCAGGGACCAGATGTCAACGGGCTTGCTGTGTCCGCGCTTGAGCATGACTTCGGGTGCTGCGTATCCGAAAGAGCCGGCCATGGTCTTGAGTACGCCGTCCGGGCTGTCCAAGTGCTTCGCGATACCGAAGTCGGCAAGTACGAGCTCGGAGTCTGGTTCGCGGGTGACATAGAGGAGGTTCTCTGGCTTGAGATCGCGGTGCACGACGTGATTTTGGTGCAAGTAGTCGACGGCCTCTAGCACCTGCCTGATTGTCTGTGAAGCGTCCTTTTCTGTGAACTTGCCCTTTTCGCAGATGCGGTCGAACAGCTCGCCGCCCGTCGCGAGCTGGGTGATGATGTAGTATTTGTCCCTCGACTCGAACCAGTCCTCGAAGCGCACGATGTGTGGGTGTCGCATCTTTTGGAGCATCTCCAACTCGTCGTATACCATCTGGTCATTTCCCTTGACGTTCTTCTTCAGGATGATCTTGACTGCAACTTTTCCTTTGGGTCCGTCGGCTTCCTTGACGATTCCGTAGGTGCCGGCGCCCAATGTACGGCCCATGCGGTATTTGCTCCTAGCGTGATTGTGAGCTTTGGTTGCATTATGGGAGGAGCATTGGTCTGGCTCACTTTCTGTCGTAGCTCTCCGGCTGGCCGTGCAGCTTGTTAAGCATGTTGGAGACTACACCAAGAGGTTTGGGTCAGCGGTGTTTTAGGTAGCAAGGGTTAACCAAACATACACGACATGATTGTGGTGTTTTGTTAGAGGCTTGAGCGGCCTTTGCTGGATGTTGTGTTGCTGACAGGCGTTCCCGTAAACGATGAACACTCGATAGCTGCGACAGGGTCCTGCCAGAAAGGCGTTGAGGATGTGGACGGAGAGTGTTGTGTTGTACGTTGTATGATTGTCGAAGGAAAGGTTAGGTCGGAGAGTGCGTATACAATACGGATCAGACAAAGAGATTCAGCAGACAAGTGCGTTTCAGGCAGTCGTTGCTGGTGGACTGAGCCACGCACCACCCAGGCTGTGATGAATCCATCAAGGGCCCAAGTGGGGGGGAAGCCGTGGGGCTGAGCTGGTAAGAAACACGAGCAGGGTGGTCGAGGCTGTGTGTACTGTAGCTAACCTTTTGTTGTGCAGTGCATACTGTACTTATTTCCATATCGGCCATCACCAGCGTCGCCATCGAGTCGAGCCTTGTGAGTTCATCACATGACTTGTACAAGATGGCACTTCACTTACTGAATTGAGAAGTGTAAGTGAATGTGTTGCCGTCACATCTGCTCTCCGCGCTCTCTCCTCAGGCATGTGAAGACGTCCCCACGCGGCTACTTCCGTGCCTTTGGTCGTCGCATAACTCGGCCTGGACCTCTGAACATTCGCGCACCGCAAACACTCCAACACCACCACCACCACCCACTTACCACCGACACCTCGCGTGCGCAAATTCTTTCCTTCAACCTGCCTAGACGATCGCATTCAAGTTCCCGCCCGCCTACCACCACTTCACCACGCGACCGTCGCGATCTCTTATTCCGCCATGGCGACCATGGACGCCAAAGCACTCCACAGCACCGGCAAACAGATCCAAAAGGCCATAGAAAGCGGCGACTCGGGCGAATCTCTCCTCAACATCCTTCAACCTCTTACCAAATGGACCGCGACCGAGGACCTCTTGCGCCAATCTAAAATTGGTGTAATAGTGTCCAAGCTTAGACAGCAGAAGGATCCCAAGGTCGTGGAGCAAGCGTCAAAACTCGTCAACAAGTGGAAGCAGGATGTGAATGCGAACAAGAAGAAAACTGCCAGCAGCCCTGCACCGAGCAGCGCCGCGGCCAAGGCAAATGCTGGTGTGAACGGAAGGAGCAGTGGTACCAGCAGTCCCGCTCCGGCTGCGGCTGCTGTGAAGAAAGAGCAACCTAAGAAGAGCACAGTAGACCCGGCCAAGCGAAACAGCAAGGAGGACAAGATTGACACTGCCGTAACTGGAAACCAGACCAGAGATGCATGTGTCAAGCTCATGTACGATGGACTGGCGTTCATGTCAGAAGAGAGTATGTCAAACCTTCACTGGGAGTACCGCAAGCCGGATAGCTAACATCGCACAGGTCCCGAGGATATCTTGAAAGCCGCTCGCAGTGTAGAGCTCGCAGCCTACAACACCTTCCAGCCCGAAACCTCGACCACCTACAAGCAAAAGATGCGCTCTCTCTTCCAAAACCTCAAGATCAAGAACAACGAACAGCTGCGAGCCGAGGTCTACAGCGGCGCCATCACCCCGGACAAGTTTGGTAAGTCTTGGGAAGGGACATCCAGGCCTCCTCTTGCAAATTGAGATTTGAGCTATGCTAACGAAACAAACAGTCAACATGTCTGGCGACGACCTTAAGTCTGCTGAGAAGCGTGCCGCCGATGCCGCCATGGAGAAGGAGAACATGCGCGTGGCCATGACTGCCACCGAAATGAAAGCCATCTCAACGACGTACGTATTGACCAGCAATATCTCCGAAGCCAAGCGCCACCGGGCCAAGAACCGAAAGACCCCATACCTCACCCGCGACTCCTGTGTGAGTGGGTGCGGTGTGGGGTCTTTCTTGCGTTTAACAAAACATTCCCCTTCTTCATTTCAACGCGCTAACACGTGGGTTTCCCTCACAGTATGACCTGCGGCAAGTGCAAGATGTCCAAGGTCGCCTACACACAAGCCCAGACCCGCGCCGCCGATGAGCCGATGACCACTTTCTGCGAGTGCATGAACTGTGGCAACCGCTGGAAGTTCTCTTGAAGAGGCAAACGTGTCTCGAGACATGAAAATTTCTTTGAAATTGACCCATTAAACCAAGGAGTTCTCAGGGTGTGGTCCGGCGGGGTGGAACATTATCATGGCATCCGGAGCAAAGCGCGTTCTCACGAGTTCTGCGAGTTGGATTTGTAATAGCAGCATGGCTGGGAGAAGTGGGAGTTCCTCCAATTGTTTTGCTCGCTCTGTTCTCCCGCTTCGAATACCTAGCCGAGTGGCATGGATGTCTGATCATCCAAGAGAACAGATCAGAGCAGGGCAGGTCAACAACAACAACTATGTCAATTACTCTACTCTGGACAAGTTGCAGCAGAGAGTCTTGACTGCCATCATTCAGAATGAGATCAAGTTCGTCTCGAGGACCGCAGAAACATCAAAATTCGTTCACCAAGATACTGTGGTACTGTAATGTATGTTACATTGGAAATGATCGTGAGATTAGTAAGCAGTGACGCTGTCGTGACACCGGAACGACCGGCCATATATATCCACCCAGTATGCTAAGACAGGAAAGCGCATACGGAGGCCTCGGCACGCCGTACCTATGTACACGTAAAATGGGACCCGGCGAGATAGCCTGTAGCAAACGACGTAATGCAGCAAAACAACTCAAAGACCTCCTAGAGGCATGAGTACTGTACAATACCTACCTTATCAACTTGTGTACCTTTGCTCCGCTGGAGCGGAAGATCCGCAAACATTCGTAAGAGTGAACATCTGTTCCGTCATCTTTCTTCAGAATCCTTCAGTCGTCACTATTGCGCGAGTCGTTGAGTTCCCAAAAAATCAACGGTGGACGCCCCCCTCGAAAAGCCTAGAAAGCTGAGTTCCCCTTAGACTGGCGCCTCCTCCGCCTCTCGGTCCTGCATCTCCGAGCCCTTGTCTTGCGTGCTGGTGTCGTGTGTGGGCTTTCCCTTTCGCAACTTTGTTTCGCACGTGTCCATTCAACTCATACAGTGTTCATCGAGCCATCGAGGAGAGCAAATACCTGCAGTATCTACGAATCCAATCCCGCCCCGGAAAACGTCTCGCCTGCGTCCTTCGACCTCGGATAAAGAAAGGAGACGAAAAAACATAACGCCGGGATCAATCGGATCTTCGCCACCAAAATCGTCAATAACAAATATAAACCCAAACAACATCCAACAACGCCAACATAAAAAAAATCTCGCAAAAATGGCCGCCCCACCTAGCGTAACAGTCCACGACCTCAGCGGCACCTACACGCTCAACTCCAAACTCTCGGACCCGATGGACGCCGTGCTCAAGATGCAAGGCGTCGGCTGGCTGGTCCGGCAAGCAGCCGCCTACAGCACCGTCACGGTCAACATGAAGCAGTACGCCAGGCCCGAGGATGGCGTCGTGTGTCTGGACGTCGATCAAGTGAGCACGGGCGGGATCCGGAGTACCGAGGAGAGGGTGCTGAACTGGGAGTGGTTTGAGAAGAACGATCGGATTTGGGGGAAAGTTAGGGGAAAGGCTAGGTTAGTTGGGAGTTTTTCTTTTTCTTTTTCTTGTCTTTTCTAGTTGATGAGCTGACATTGGTTTGATTCTAGAATCATCAAGCTCAGAGAGCTTGACGCAGACGATTACCTCAAATCGGGCTGGGAGAAAGACTGCATGGAGGGCGATGTGATTGAGATGCAAGTCGACAGTCTGACTGACACGTGGACGGCGCAGCAAGTATGGGGTATGGCTGAGGTCAACGGCGAGAGGCGGCAGGTCAGGAAGGTTTTGGCGAAGAAGAAGGACAAGGTGCACAGGATTTCCATCGTGTATGACTATGTTTCAAAGTGAAATGTTTGTTTGATGGTTTTACATAGATTTAGACATGATGAGTCTGGTTCTTTGCCAGCTGACGGAATGGAGTCCTGTATGACGATGGTACAAGATTTGGAGTTGGTCCACTTCAAAACCCTAGTGGCTCTTCGACTAAGCCCATTGAATAGCTGCAGCAGCTTGACAGGCTGGCGGAGAGTGAGGAACGGCAGATGACAAAACGTCCAATAGCATGCATGAGCCATTCGAATGCTTAGAGTTTGCTGATTTACGCGTTGTTGGAGATGATCTGAGGACTTTGAGCGGTACAAAAGAGTCTGGTCGACCGAATTTAACACCCTGCGAATTGCATTAGTAATAGTTCTGCCCTCGCGTACTGACATGCATTGCGTGCGAAAATGTTGAGTTTCAGAGAGAAGATTAAGGTCCACAACAACCCGTATAGGACGAAAGCCTGGTTAAGTGCCACTTGAGTAAACCCAAGTGGCCGAATCCAAAGCGTCCATCCGTGAGGCTTTAGGTCTAAGGATGACAAAGGTTTTCTCATCATTGCAGGGGGAGGGAAGAAAAGGCGTGATTTGCTTACCTCAATCTAGTGAAGATGTATGGTGTGTTGAGGAAGTCTACCACATAGCTCTGCCTACTCGACCAAGATTGAATAATCGTTTGCTGGATGGCAGACTCAGTCATCCTCGTAGGAGACAATCCTGCGGCCAGAGATGTGAATTGGCTGCGGCGCCTTTGGTGGTGCGGGCTCGTCATCACCGTAGTCTATAGCCACGCTGTTACTCGGCTGCCCATCAAGTTCACGGACTAGCCGGCGGTGCGTGATGGATCCATGGATTGGATCCTCGTTGTCGATGTAATTCTCCCATTTGCGTTTGTTGCGTTGGTCGTATGGTACCTCGGTCTTGCGAATGCGTGATCGCGGTGATAATGGAGCCTTGGGCGGCGCATTTTCATTTTGGTTGCTCCGCGTCTTCTTCTTCTTCTTCTTGTTCTTTTGCCGTGTGCGTGTTTTAGGCTTTATGAATTCGGCTTCGAGACTTGAAGCATCTGAGAGTGGTGAATGGGGTCGAGGTGTGTGGATGATGGGCATGTCTGGCCCGGGAGGCTCATAAGAGTCGTCGTCGTCACCTTCGTCCCCTTCGTCATCCTCAGCTTGAAGCCGTCGCTTTCTCATGAGCTGCTCAAACTCTGTGTGGCGGAACATGGCAATTTGCTCGTCGGTGAGGGTGCGCTTGACACCATCACTGTACCAGCCGAGTCCATCATCTGTGATCTCTTCGGTCTCAGGACGGTAGTTGAGGGCTTGCTCCGGATCCACAAAGAAGGTGTCGGGTTTAGTGTTGTCGCCAAAGTGTGAGAATTGAAAGGAGAGAAGATCGTCCTTACCACGGTTAGTACTTACCGTATGATGCGAGCGCTGGATTTAGATTACCTCTGTGATAGTCGGTATAATAAGCGGGCGTGGCTGAGTCTGCATTTTGGGCGCTGCTACGGCACGCTTCTCTGCTTTGCGCGCGGCTACCTTTGCTTTGGTTGCTTGCTTCCAGGATCGTTTTCGAGAGGCCTTTCCGTGAGGCATCTACGGCCAGAGGTCAGGTTTCTGCTAGACAATGCACATTAGTAGCCTGGCGCAAGTGTATTCGGCCGTGGCAGTGGAACCATCAAAGTGATGTCGCGTTGGATGTTTGTTTGTCGTGATGTTCAAGATGCTGTTACGGAGTCGGCAAAATATGGCCGCTCCGATCTCCAGGCACCAGCCGGCCCGCTCCCTAGCCGAAAGTAGCGCCGCCGATCTCACGTCGCGTCGCTTTCGATGCGACGAGACATTTAGTCTATGACGTGTGGTCCCGACGACATTCACATCCGTCTTACTTTCAGTGGTACCGGTAGTACATATACTCTTGAGGCCCGTAGGAGAGTAAAGACTTCTCTCATTCACTTTTGCGGACCTTGGTAGTAGGATACTAAATACCAGCCATGGCGACCCATCCTCCCGTCCACGTGTTGGACAACTACTATCTGGCAATTACCCTCCTCATTACAATCGCATACCAGTTAATAGGCTTCGCTATCGCCTTCACCTTCAAGTTCGACAAGATCACCGACTTTATGGGAGGATCCAACTTCGTCTGGCTGGCCATCATCACACTCGCCATGGGAGGCTCCACTCATCCTCGCCAGATCATCACGTCCATCATGATCATGCTCTGGGCAGCTCGTCTTTCTGGGTTCTTACTATTCCGAATCTTGAAGACGGGCAAAGACGATCGCTTCGATGACAAGCGTGACAAGTTCCTTCCTTTCCTCGGGTTCTGGGTCTTCCAAATGCTCTGGGTCTGGACTGTCTCTCTTCCGGTGACGATCCTCAACAGCCCCAACGTTCTTCGAGTGCCACAACCATCGTTCGGCAAGGCGACGGACATCATCGGGATCATCATTTTCGTTCTAGCCTTTGGTCTTGAGGCCATCTCAGATGCCCAAAAGTACCGATTCAAGCAAGGTCCCGGCAAGAAACCCGGTGCAGTGTGTGATGTCGGCTTCTTCAAGTACAGTAGACATCCCAACTACTTTGCAGAAATCATGACGCAAGTCTGTGCGTATACCCTCTGTTTTTTTATATTCAAAGTCGTTCTTTCACTAATAAAGACTCCAGCCATTTACATCATCGCAGTCACTCCGGCGAGCTACGGCGCTTTGTCGTCCAACAGTGGTGCATACGCGGCACTATACGCCAGCTGCGTCGGCTTCATCCTCCTGACAAGTCTTCTTCTATTCTTGTCCGGACTTCCATTACAAGAACGTCCCGGTGCGAAGAAGCGTTACGAGAAAGGCGAGGGCTGGCCAGAGTACGAGAAGTACCTCCACGACACCAGCATTCTCATCCCCATGCCGCAAGCCATATGGCGAAAGCTTCCTGTCATCGTCAAGCGCACCATCGGCTGCGAGTGGCCCATGTACGTCTTTGACCCGGCCAAGCACGCCGACCAGAGCAAAGTGCAGAGCCGAGAAGCGGAAGAGGGCAGACACGAGAGCGAAGGCGGCAACCGAGCGAGTACTGAACCGCTGCAATAGACATTCGATCGGTAGATCAACGTTCACATTGGAGAGCTACTGCCATAATGTTTAATAATGTAATAGACTAGATGAGAAAAGAACTTTAGTAGCCGTGCCACATTCGACCGTCAAGCCGGATCACGTACTGGCTACTGCCCGGGATTACCGCGTATTGAACGATATTTCCGAGCTCTTCCCTGCCTACAGAAGGAAAAGTCGACGGAAAACCAAAAATCTCACGCGCGCTCACGCCGCGACCGGATTAAACAAAAAGACGTCTACAATGCCCGGCTGATATCAGGCACTAGGGTGACACCCCTACCCTCTCACAAGCGGCCAATTCTGCTTCCCTTCACACCCAATCCTCCGACACTAGTCTCAACCCCCGGAGGACCCGCTCCAGTCCCTCCACCTAAACTCGCCACATGCCCTTCCTCTACGACCACCACTAACCCCATCCGCGCCTTCTCCCTCGAATCGAGATCTCGCACAAAACGTTCGACACTGTACGGGTGTTGTTTGTGCGGACTGGTGGTCCTAGGGAGAGGCAGGCCTTTGAATCTTCGTCGAGTCGTGGTTGCTGAAGCTGGTGGTTCGCGATAGTTGCACTGCGGATCGGGCGTTTGACGGCTGGTATCTGTCGGACTTGGGGGTATCTCGGTTCGTTTGTTGATCAGTGGACGACTGTTGTTGCTGCTGCTGCTGCTGCTGCTGCTTTGACCGTTTTGGGACTTGGTGGTGCTGTCGCCGTGAGTGGAGCTGGTGGGTGACGGGATGCCATTGAGGCTTTGATGGAGTGGTCTATGGGGTCGTCAGTCCTTTGTGCAAAGAAGTCTGACGAGGTTCGACGTTACGTACGCTGACTGTTTGCTAGACGTAGCCTGAGAGCCTCGCGTCTTGCGCTTGGGTTGTCTTGGTTCGGCGGATGACGAGTTCATGCGCTGAGGGAGCCTTCTGTTTATTTATTCAAACCTGTTGGTGGATGTGTCGTAAGGCAGTTCAACGAACTCGTTCGTCGAGATGATGATCTTTATACCATCATAATGGCGGCTTGCAGCCGATCTGCGAGACTTGACAGAAACGATGGTCGGTTGCACGGCGGCTATCTCGTGACGCAGGAATGGTCGCGGCACTTGCATGGTAGAACAAAATCGAAGTGTACAAGCAGGTGAGGGACATTGATCAAACCCTTCAGTGTCAATCGCCATAGCGATGCAATGGCAACTTGCTCTGAAGTTGGAATTTAGGCGATATGTACTGCTGACTGCTTGGCAAAATCAACATCGGGTGTATCGTAACATGTTGTGGACTCGCTGCTACTTACCGAGCCGTACTCGGGCTTGACGTCCTCGGATGTAGAGATTGGCCTGCTCAGGTACCTGTCTACGTCTGCAGTCGTTCTCATTCGCACCTTGACGGTAGGTGGATCAACGATCGCATCGATGGCCAGATTCACAAAAGACAACCGCCAATGACCCTGTAGCGATCTTCATGCCTGAACTCCTGTCCAGCGCTGACAGAACCGGCGTTGGGTCAAGCCGCAAAGTCGAGCCGATTTCCACGATGCCCGGTTCCGCGAAGAATCGCATGTTTCAAATATATTCCTTCGTGTCGACAGCCAAGTCACAGACGTTACACCCGAGCTGTTTGAACCGAGTGCGAGACTCGAACGGACAGATGCCAAAAGAGAACAGCCGCCTGCGTGATGCGAGTCGCTCATAAGTGCAAGATATCCGTAGAAAGATGGGCAACGGCATTGTGTGACAAAGACACGACAATGCCATGCGGGAACCCACAGTCAGCTCCAAGTATCTTTGAAGATAGGGAGTTGAGGATGCTGTTTCATGTGCTGTCCCACTGTCGAAGATGCTCGCTTGAGTTGAGTCGGCTGGTGGTGGTTCTCCATTCTCCATGTCTCGGTAAATCGCTGTGACAAGTGAGGTAGATAGCAAGCTTCACCGACGATTGTTACCCACATGAAATTAGCTTCAAGGAAACCATGGACTCTCAAAAGATACCTAACACAAAAATCTCATATCTTACCATTGAAGTCAAAGAACCCCCACACCCGCATGCATTTTCAACGACACGGCCAAGCCCGGATACCCGTGAAAGAAGGAGTGAGGTACTGGCGCACAGCCGAGTAGACGAAGTAAAAGTAGCCGGAGTCTGAGGAGCAAGTCTTACGAGTCGTACTCAACTAAACACGACGCACAAGATGTCTTTGGCACTAGGGTTCCCGTGGTGAAAGCGGCTAGATTGCGGATGCGACGATATCCGGTCAGCATAGTCGGCGCGATGTTCAGGATGATGGTTGCACCCGACGCGGAAGGTGGCATACAGATCACTCGGTCAGGGCATTGATTGGCTTTGCGTAGGGCCTTCGTCTTGGAAAGGTGGATGCACGTGCTCGATAAAACGACCGGGAATCGGTAGATGCGTTTGTATCACTTTGCTGCAAACAGTGGGAATGTGTGACTTGGTATTTAGCATTTTTCTCATCTATTCGATGTCAAGCGTGAGTACTGAACACCGACATGGAATCCTGTTATCGTAGGCTTCTCTTCGAGCGTATTTTCTACCCTACAACTTCATCTGCTCGAAGCGCTCGATGCTCTGCTCGAACAGCTTCTGCTCAGTCAAGAGGTCGTGCAGCTTCTGGTCCTCCAGAGCCTTGACCTCGGCAGCGACCTTGTCGCCAAGGGTGCTGATGAGCTTCTGCTGCTCCTGGACAGCACCCGCAGTCTTCTGCAACTTGGGCTTGACCTTCTCGATCTCGCGGCCGGCGTCGACGGTGCCCTGAAGCTCGAGGAAGACAGCGGCAGCCGAAGAGACCGGGTAGGCCGCGGCGGGAGCCGGAAGCGGCTCGTCGACCTTGAGGACGGTGAGCTCGGACAGGTACTTGCCAGAAAGGAACTTGATTGAAGCGGCCTCCTTGGAGGCGGTGGCGTACGCATCTTCGGTGAGGGGCTGGACGAAGGCCTTGCCACCCTCCTTAATGCCGTACTCTTGGAGGAGCGAGCGGACACCCTTGGAGCATCCAAGGACGATCTCGTAGGCAGCCTCGCTGACTGGATCGTCAAGCTTGGAATCGTACTGTGGGTATGAAGCGACGACGATGGAGCGGGTCTCATCGCTGGGACGCCTGGGAAGGCGTTGCCAGAGCTCCTCGGTGAGGAAAGGCATGAAGGGGTGAATCATGGTCAGCGCGCTTTCGAGTGCGGTGTACAGAGTGTTGAGGGCTGAGGCACGCTCCTCGGGTGTGCCGTGGTTGATGATTGACTTGGAGTTCTCAATGTAAACATCGCAGAGCTCGTAAAGCCAGTAGTTGTGGATGGCTTGAGTGCTGCGAGAGAACTCGCGCTTGCCAAGAGCATCATTGATCTCCTTTGCACAAGTGTTCATCTTGTGCAGGATCCAGCGCTCAGGCAGGCTCTCAACTCCGGTCTTGCCACCATCAGCCTTAGGCTGGAAGTCGGCGGGAAGGTTACCGAGAACGAACTTGGTAGCCTGGTAGATCTTGTTGCAGAAGTTACGGTAGCTGCGCATGACCTTGACATCGAAAGCAATGTCACCACCGCCAGTCGTGTAGTTGACGAGGGAGAAGCGGAGTGCGTCAGCACCGCACTCGTCAATGCCGTCGGCGAATGCAGAGCGCTGCCACTTGGTGGCACGCTCAACCTCCTTGGGTGCCAGGTTGCCATTCTTGAGCTTATCGTTCAAAGCCTCGAGGGTGATACCCTCCATGATATCCACCGGGTCAATGACGTTGCCAAGCGACTTGGACATCTTGCGACCCTCGGAGTCACGGACAAGAGAATGGCAGTAGACCTCTGTGAAGGGAACCTTGCCAGTCATCTTGATGCCAAACATGATCATCCTGGCAACCCAGAAGAACAGAATGTCCCAGCCGGTCTCGAGAACGGATGTTGGGTACAGCTTCTCGAAGTCGTGGGTCTTGTTAGGCCATCCAAGAGTCGAGAAGGGCCACAGGCCGGACGAGAACCAGGTGTCAAGACAATCGGGGTCACGCTCCAAGTCGAACTCCTTGCCGGGGAACTTCTTTTGCGCCTTCTCGCGAGCTTCCTCCTCGGACTTTGCGCAGACCCAGTAGTCTGACTCTGTGTCGTAGGCGGGCCCATCCTTGAGCTTGACGTACCAGGCAGGGACTTGGTGGCCCCACCACAGCTGACGAGAAAGACACCAGTCGTCGATGCCCTCCATCCAGCGGTAGTAAGTCTTCTCGGCGGACGCAGGCTCAAGCTTGATGCTGCCGTTCTTGACAGCCTCGATCGCGGGTTCGGCGAGCGGCTTCATGTTCATCCACCACTGGGGCTTCAAGACAGGTTCGATGACATCCTTGGACTTGCTGCACAGCGGGATGGTCATCTTGTTGTTGGCCTTGCCAACGTACAAGCCCTTCTTCTCAAGCTCCGCGATGATTGTGTAACGGACATCGAAGCGCTTGTGTCCCTCAAAGGGACCAGCGTTCGAGTTCATGGTACCGTCATCGTTGAGAATGTTAATAAACTCCAGCTTGTTGTCCTTGCCACGCTTGAAATCGTTGAAGTCGTGTGCAGGGGTGATCTTGACAGCGCCAGTACCAAAGTCTCTTTCAACCGTCTCATCGGCGAAGATGGGGATCAAGCGGTCAACGAAGGGGTGCTTGACGAATTTGCCGACCAAGTGCTTGTAGCGATCATCCTGAGGGTGTACAGCAACACCAGTATCGCCAAGCATAGTCTCCGGACGGGTGGTTGCGACCTCGATCGTCTCGTCAGTGCCATCAATCTGGTACTTGAAGTTCCAGATGCTACCAAATTCGATTTTCTTGTCGTAGCCAGGAACATCAATCTTTGTTGAGCCTTCGAGATCCTTCTGGTCGACTTCGAGGTTGGAGAGCGCGGTGTTCATCTTAGTGCACCAGTTGACAAGACGGTTGGCACGGTAGATCAGGCCCTCGTCGTGCAGCTGCACAAAGATCTCACGGACAGCAGCCGACAGGTTGTCGTCCATGGTGAAAGCCTCCCTCGTCCAGTCCATCGATCCACCCAGTCTGCGCAGGACGGTGTTGATCTTCTTGTGGTACTCGTCCTTCCATTCCCACACGGTGTCGACGAATTTCTCTCTTCCAAGGTCGTGCCTCGTCATTCCATTGCGCCTGTTGTACAGCATGTTCTCCACAACGCTCTGTGTCGAGATTCCAGCGTGGTCGCATCCTGGGAGGTAGAGGACAGTCTTGCCCTTCATCCTCTCCCATCGAATCATGACATCCTGAAGTGAGGTTGCGAGAGCGTGTCCAATGTGCAATGCGCCGGTGACGTTGGGAGGAGGAATCGAGATGACGAAAGATCCAGCGGGCTTGACCTCGCCATCCTTGGTGAATTCAGGCTCGTGGAAACCCTCCTTCTCCCACCAGTCGTACCACGCGCTCTCGACAACAGAGGGGATGTATGCTTTGTGGTACTCGTCGTCGAGGGGCTTCAAGATCTTCTTCTCGCCCTTGGGAGTCTCCTCTTTGTAGGGCGCAAGCTTCTCTTGCTCCTTCTTTTCCTTCTGCTTTTTGGGTGCAGTTTGCGCCTGCATAGCCTTCTTCTTGGCCTGCTTCTCGTCGAACTTGGCCTGCTTCTCGGCCTTTGCGCGCTCCTTCGCTAGCTCACGCTCGGTCTTCTCTTTCTTCTCGCCCTGCTTGTCACCTCCATCCTTGCCGGGAGCATTGGCACCTGTCGCATCGCTGTTGGCGGCGTCCGCGACGGCGGCCTTGGTGTCCTGGGAGACAGGCGGCGGCTGACCAGAGACGGGACCAGTCTTCTCGCCGGGGATGTTGTGCGAAGCGGCGTTCAACGCCATGTTGTAGGAAAATGCCCGTCTCGCGGGGTGGGTGAAGGAAAGGAAAGGACGCCGGAGGAGGGCGCGGGAGAGTATGGTGGCAGCGTGCACGGTGGCTGCTGCGTGAGTGTAGGTGTTGGTGTATACGAGCAGGGTGTTCGCGATTGGGTGGGATGTATATTTATAAGTATTTCGCAGCGGGGTCAAATAACTAGTTATTACTCACTGGCATGCGATTGCGGCGGCGTGAGTAAATCGTGGTGATTGGCCTGTGCTTCCCCAGATTCACGCGTCTCTCCTGGTGGCAGCTGTTAGTTAGCAGTTGCCTAGAACACCGAGTGATACCCAGACCTTCCATACGTGTTCTTGATGGACAACGACGACGACGACGACAACATCACCTTTGTCTAAACAAAAACGACTTCCCCCAAATACCATGGCCGACATCACCAACCCAACACCCGGAACGCTCGATTGGCGGCTCAGCGCGCATCCAATCACCCTCGTGACCTTCCTTGGCTTCCGAGCATGTGAGTGAATTCATGGGAAACCTACTGGTCTGTGGTTTACTGCTTGACTAATACACATCCTAGCGAGCCTTCTAGTCTATCTCTTCGGCCTCATATTCACCGAAAACTACGTACTTGTCTTCATTCTTACGATTCTCCTGCTCGCCGCCGACTTCTACTACCTCAAAAACATCGCTGGACGACGGCTCGTGGGCTTAAGATGGTGGAATGAAGTCAATGGTTCCAGCGGCGATTCGCATTGGGTGTTTGAGAGCGCGCCTCAGCCCAATGAGCCAGGTGGAAAAGTGGTCACTCCGACGGACAAGCGATTCTTCTGGCTTGCGCTGTACGCACAGCCAGGTCTTTGGGTTGCTTTGGCCATTGTTGCGATTGTTAAAATACATTTCCTTTGGCTGACGCTGGTCGGTATGTTGCGATTCGGGCTCGTGGGATGTCTGAGAGAATGCGCGCTAATCGGATCACAGCTGTTGCACTTGTCCTTACCGTCACAAACACTCTTGCTTTTTCGAGATGCGACAAGTTCAGCCAAGCAAGCGGCGTGCTTGAGACGGGCTTCTACTCCACGTCCTTGGCGAGAAACATTGGTGGTGCTATGGTCTCTCGCATGTTCAACAGGAGCTAGGCTCTGCTCCGATTCATTTACGCGCAACGCTTGTATCGCATAGCAAATTGAAGAACTTGTGCCATTGAGAATGCAATTCTGTTGTGCTACTTTCTTGTTGGACAACGATTTCCGCCTCGACATTATGGTCATTCGGTGGCTAACCGGCCAATGCATTCGGAGACAAAACCGCTGCTGTGGCACAAAGGTGCAATGTGCAACTGGCATGCGCATCCAGACTCTCACCGACAACACCGATAACAAGCATACATTTTGTGACTCGACGGGGTCAACACGAGTTCTTGGAACCTTCCTGACAAGGCCATCGGCATTGACTGCAACGTAGCTGGCAACCGGCCAAAGTCCCTGAGAAAAGACATTGCATAGACTTTCAGACTCTAGCTTTCGAAACGATATCGTGTATACAACGGCGAAGGGGACAGACATTATGACTCGGGGACAATGACAGCAGTGACAACGCATTCGTGTGAATCGCAGAGCAACCCAATTGCGTTGAGCAATTCTCTTGCGATTGACTGAACGCCAGCTGTGAACCATCTATGCAAGTCATTCCAGACCTAGAACTGAACATACACCAATCAGTGATCCAAGTACTTCTCGTAGACAGCTCGGGTGTGATATTTGTACCTGGGCTGAGCATTTATAAAGGGTTAGGGTTGGGGTTGGCTTCCAGCCGACCCGCGTCTTGCTTCACTTCGGGTATGTTGACCATCATTTCGTCAGACAAGACGAAACGTGTAGTCAGCGCAGTATCAATCAGAGCTTCAGCTACTCATCCAACATGCCTGCACACGACGACGACCTTCTAGCCCGGCTCAACGCTCTCAAACCCTCTTCTGTAAAGCTCGACTCCACGCCATCTGTTGATGTCGAGATCTCCAAACCGCCATCAACTAGAGAAGACAGACTCGCAGATCGTCTGAAAAGCCTGCGGGCGGGGAACTCACCTGCGGCAAATGAACGAACTGCCTCCCGGCCTGCCTATAGTGATGCAGCAGACGTTCTGACCGCACACGTTACAGACGAGGTAACATCTGACCCGATCGAAGACTGGCAGAATGATGGCAACGAGCAATCTATCGACGAGCTTCTCGCGGAGCTTGAATCGAACGAACAAGCAAAACTCAACCCGGACGATCAGGAAGATGTCGCAAAACTCCTGAAAGAAGCGAGAGAGGCGTTACCGCCACCTGCCCAAATGGATGGCAGCGACGATAATAAGGAGAGCACAAACTCTCACAAGGACAACGAGTCCGCCGAGGAGGAAGATCACGAAAATGCGAAATCTGAAGATCAACAAGACGAAGCCGAAGCAGACGACTACGTGCAACGAATCCTTGCGGAACTAGATTTCAACCGCAAACACGGCATCGCAGGCGAAGAAGAAGAAGAAGACCAACCTCAGCCCCAAGAAACCGCATCTCCACCACCACCAGAACCAGAACCCTCCTCAAAGAACTCCACATCCGCCCTCGACCTCCCCTCAACCCCAAGCAAGATCCCCTCCCCACCCTCCTACGAAGATTCCGAGCTCGAATCCCGCTTCTCAAAACTAGGACTCGACCTCCCCGCAACACCCACTTCGGCACCCACAGCTTCGGCAGCAGCAAAAGCGAAGCAGAAAGCAGCCGATGCTTTGGCGAAGTCCAGAGCGAAGGCTAAAGGGCCGGCTTTCACTGATGAGGACATCGAGTCTTGGTGTTGCATTTGTAACGAGGATGGGGAGGTAAGATGTCTGGGATGTGAGGGTGATATATATTGCGGCGAGTGCTGGCGGGAAGGGCATGGCGATGGGCCGGGGCAGGAACGCGGACATCGTGCTGTGCAGTTTGTGAGGAAAGGGGTTGGATTGGCGGCGGCTGCTTGAGGGGTGGGACGAAGTGCATAGGGCACATTACGAAGACGAAGAGATCGACTTTATGATGTCTCAAGTCTGGCGCGGCTTGCAACAGATGGCCAAAGTGTTTCATGTGCCCTTCTCCCAAACCCCGATGTGAAGGGCTCGTTGTAGCAGCTATTTCTACATTTCCGGTAAGCTCGCAAATTCCGCGCGACTTCATGTCACCAACTCCAAAACGCCTTCGCTCCTTACAGCCATGTTACGACATTGCCCGTCCAATGCTGATCACAGCATGGCCTACTTCTGTCCCAAAATACCAGCAATTTGCAGACATAGGTCGAGAATCGTTAGATGCTCATCGCTGCCATCAACAAGCCTCTTGTCCGTCTCGGAGAAACACAAAACGATTCGGCTCTTTTGCCAGTCGCCGATCGACTCATCGCCGATTATGATCTGGTCGTAGAGCTGTGTGGTAAGAGTCGTCGCACTCCAGCCTTCCGCCACCAAATCTTCAACCGTTTTCGAGACGCGGCTGTAGACTGTGCCCTTAGAACTCGGCTGCATTGCTGTGAGAAGGCCTTCGATAATTGGTGTAGGGATAACGCCTGCAATCTCCTCGATGCTTTGCACCGAGACGGCGATGTCTGATCCTTTGCTGACTCCATCGACGTCCATGGCATCATCGTCCTCCTCGTCATCGCCAACAGTCTTCCTTTTCCTCTTCTTGTCTCCGCCTTCTGGCTTAGCTGAGATAGCCCCGACTAACCTCGCAGCAGACTGCAGGAATGTGATGGCCTTTCTCAAATCGCCCTCGCTGCATCTCAGCAGTGTGTTCACCACGCCGTCGTCCAGCTTGACATCCTCCAGTCGTGCAATGTCTTCCAGTCTCTTGCCTGCATTCCCTTCGTCCAAACTCTTGAAACGGAATTTGCTACATCTACTGGCCAGCGGATCGATGATTCTTGTGACGTAGTTGCACACCAAACAGAACCGAGTGATTTTCGAGTACGTCTCCATCGTCCTGCGCAATGCGCTCTGTGCATCTTGGGTCATGCTGTCCGCCTCGTCCAGCACGATGATTTTGTAGGGAGGGCAAGGGTACTTCTTGCGGTACTCTTCGCCAGCCGGGCCGGAGGGTGGGTTTGAGAGCTGCATGCGAGCGAAGTCCTTGACCTTTTCGCGAACAATTGAAATGCCGCGCTCATCGGAGGCGTTGAGCTCCAGGACACGGGTCTTGAATAGTTCCGGCCCGTACAGCTGTTTGGCGAGTGCGAGGACTGTCGAGGTTTTGCCTGTGCCGGGAGGGCCGTAGAACAGCATGTGTGGGAGATTGGCGGATTGGAGAGTGCGCCGAAGGACGGTAACTGTGTGGTCTTGGGCTGTGACATCGTCTAGAGACTTGGGACGACTGCGATTGCTGTAAGTACTACTTTAAGCAGATGTGATATAGCGTATGTCGTACTATTTCTCAACCCATGGTTGCAGCTTGTTCTTCTCGGGCTGTGCTGGCGATTTGGAGGATGTCGCCGCCGCTGCTGCTTCTTTTTGGCGCGCTCTGATGTCAAAGAAGTTTGCCATGTCGTAACTGAGTGTTGATTTGGTATCTGCTGATTTGTGGCGAGTGCAGTCAATGGAAGGTCAGTCGATGGTCAAACCCTCGCGAAGTTTGGACGAGGGACGCGTTGACGCGAAGCACTTCAGCCCGATTCGGAAAGGCCAGCCGACGTCACTTCTAGGCGAACCTCCAAGACAACGCAGCGGACAGGCTACATATGAGTGCATGTATACAACGACAACCATGCGGCACAATACTCCACTCAAACGATCGTATTCTTGATTGCTTTCTCATTCATAACGCTTCGATTACCATGCAAAAGTCGCCCACCGACACCGATCACAAGACATGAATGATGAGGGACCATCTTCCGCAGCAGCCTCCTCGTCGCGAGTCGCATCCGACGTAGCAGCAGACAGCACCTTGCGAGATGAGGCGCCAACTGCTGCCCAGGTGGAGGAGAGGAGGAAGAACAACAGGGATATGTTCAACAAGAAAAGAGTCCACTTGTTGGACGATCTCATCTACAACCTGGACCTCCTTGTGTATGCCCAGCTGAGCGCAATTTATTATATGGAGTCAGTACTAGAAGATGCTTTGCGCGACCACTATACAATACTGACTCTCCACGAAGCTGTTCATTCCTGCGGTTCATGCTACGTGCGCTCACGCAATTCGTGCTGCTCACACCCAAGCCCCCAACTTTCGTACAGCCTCCAGATCAACAGCCGTACGTAGGCGCGGTATTGGGGACGAATTTGATTTGCATATTCCTGCATATCTGGCTCAGTCCTGCAACGGGTACAGAGGCGACAAGAGGATACCTGCATGGCGGTCTAGCTATGGACTTCATCGGCCAACAAGGTCCGGCCAACAGATTTGTACTGGTTTTGTTTGATTTGCTGGTCACGGCGTTGCAGTTTGTGCATCTCACAGCACATATCAGTCGTAAAAGATTGAAAGACGGTGCAGCAGCTGCCGCACCGCAAACCCGACCAGCAGTGCCTTCACCATCCGCAGGTCAAGACCTTGATAGCGAAGAGCGTGGCGTACGCCACTCAGTCGAAGTAGAGCACCAGGACGACATCGAGATGCAAACACTCAATCCGTCTGGTGCTGCCGATACATCGCTCGTGGCTGGTGAGGACGACGAGACCGACGAGCGTGATTCACTACTCACATCAGCACCACCTCGATCCGACGTTCACATCTTTGATGCATTCCACAGCGGGCAGATTGTGTTGGCTGATCTCAATATCTGGAAAACGATCAGAGATCAGTTCTGGGCATATCAGAAATCTACGGCAGAACAACGGGATGCTCGAAGAGCAAGCTACCGTGCGCAGCTTACGAGCAGGCTCATGGATTTCGGAATTGCTAGGTTCAATCGTTGAAATGCAGTCTATTTTTCTGCTTACAAGTTGTTATAGACTAGGTATGCTCTAGGGACCGAATGTAATATACGCGTTCCTATGATCGCAGAGCTGAAGCGCGTACTCCGATGCCGATGAACAAAATCGGCGGGTTGCCTTCCATCGACACTCTCACGGTAGTCTCTGCGACGCATGACAATTGTACGATCCCACTGCCTGGAGCATTTCGCGTCACGAGCAAAGACCCACCGCTTTCGTCCGTTTCCACCACCACCCACTCTCTCTTGCCAATCTTGGAGCTGGATCTTTAGACGTCGATTATAACCCCCGCTGATCACTGTCCAGTCCAATGCGCCGGCGTCTAAACATGCATAGACGAGTGATGTCGTGGTGGTCTTGCCTCGAGTGCCACTGACACCGTTGGTAAATCGCAGGCGCATCAGCTCGGCCAGCATGCCCGCGCGATTACGAATGGGGGAACCTTTGGCGCGAGTGAGCATCGATCATCTCCGCATCATCGACTTCAATGGCAATCGAGTAGACCACGACCGAGCAGCTCCACACTTACTTAGCTTTGTGGCTGTTGAATACGATTGCACTACTTTTGTAAGGTGCGAGAAGACACAGCTGAGACCTTCCATGACGAGACACTATTGAACTTATTGTTGCATTCATTAAACCCCCCGGGGACATTATGCATGTGCTACTGGATTGGAAACGTCTCTGTCGAGGGCATCCTTGCCTACCAACATGTCTCTGGTGGATCGTAGGTATATCAGAAGACTGATGGCACTGGAGGCCCCCAAACGGACAAGGCTTCTGGTCCCGCTTGTACCTTGGCCACTGGTGTGTTTCGGTTCACCAGATCGCCATCTGCGTAATGCTCGACCATGAACTTGCTGGTGTCGAACCAGTAGTCGAAGACTTGACTCCCAAGGACGTGCTGCAGCTGGTCAGTGATTGCGAATCCTGAAATACACTATGGAGCAGACGACTTACTCTGCCTACACCCCAGCACAACTCATAACCTTTATCGGTCAGATGCTGGTGACCAAGTTGTTGAATGTCGAAATCATGCACCTCGAACGCTGCATGTGCAACTTTCGGGTTATCGCCAGGCTTTACCATTTTGAAGAAGAATGCGTGGTGATCGGTGTACTCCTCATTGCGATCCACGTGGAAGAAGCAGGTGACAGGCTTCTCTCCACGGTACACAATATCGCTTGGGGTAAGCGAGATGGTCTTGGTGTACCATTCGAACATCTCCTCGTACATGCCTTCCGGGTAGGTAACACCGTAGTGTCCCCATCGGAAGACCGGCGCAGGGCCAGGTCGAAATCGCTGGAATTTGCCCTTTCGTGGCTTCTCATCTTCGAAATTAATAATGAGCTTCTCGAGGTCCAGCGGTTCGGCGTCCTTCTCCTGCCAGCCGTGGATGAGATGCACAAGGTGTCCAGCAGGATCCTTTAGTGTGACAATCTTTCCCCCAGCTGGGCCTTCTAGGTCTCGTATAGGCCCGGTGCAGCTTCCGAAATCTGCTGCTCGTTGGAGCTCTTCCAGACTGTCGACAACGTACGCGGCGCCGTCGAAGTAGCTTGACCCCGATTTTGACTGATGTGCTACGTAGACGAACGGTTCCACCCCGTACCCTTTGAAATAGATTGTTTCGCCAGGAACCTCGTCAGCAATGCTCATGCCAAAGTCAAGGAAGAACTGTCTGGCTTTTGCGAGGTCGGCATGGTAGTAGGCAACGAAGGCCGTCTTCAGGAGCTGGATCGGAGTGGAAGACATGGTTGTGGTGATGTGTGCAGGACGGATGGATTACCGCAGCACTGCACAAGCATGCCGTCTCCTTTTTACGCACATAGGTACGTCTACCGCATTTCTTGGGATGCACGTCCGACGACACGTCCACGACTGGAGCTTCCATCGTGCTGCGCTGCGCAACGCTGATCTCCCATCCGACCTCCCGGATGTGTCAGCGTGGAGAGCTTGGCCGCGGATAATGTGGTATCGACACGGACCAACACGCAGGATGAAGTGGCACGCGTACCACTCTCCAGTAGCTGACCCCTCTCCAGTAACAGCATTGCTTACATGTTCGACGGACGTGTACGCCCATGGGTCGACGGCGAGATGCACAAGGCGAACCAAGCGAGGGGATCCCGACTGTCAAATACGTGGACTGTTATGAATACGGGCTGCCTCTGCCTCACCACACCACACCACGTTCCGACTACCATTTACTACACCATCATCAACGACCTTGGCGATAGCGACTAAAACATGGCCTCCAAACTCATCGCATGGGACCGCTTAGTCAGATACGTCTCCGCTTCTGATGGAACGGTGAAGTACGGCCAACCGATTCTGGACTCTCCTGACGTGGATGTGGCGGCTCTTGCAAAGGAAGGCAAGCTGGAGGTCTACGTCGCTGAAGGGAGCAACCCGCTCGCAGCACAGCCGGGATCGCTAAAGGACCAAGTCAAGTCCCTCCTGGGCCCTTTCAGAGTCGAAGACGTGCCTATCATTCGGTGCATTGGTCTGAACTACAAGACCCACATCAAAGAGACTGGACGGCCTCTACCAACATGCCCTACAGTCTTCACAAAGCCTGCACCAGCAATCACGGACCATGATTCTCCGATTCCCATCCCCAAAGTAGCTCAAGAGCAATGTGACTACGAGGGTGAATTGACCATCGTGATTGGAAAGGACGCCTATGATGTCTCGCCAGAAGACGCGTTGAACTACGTCGCGGCGTACACAGTCGGCAACGACATCTCCGCGCGCGACTGGCAGCGCGAGCCCGGCAAGGCTGGCGTCGTACCGCAGTGGTCTTTCAGCAAATCGTTCGACAAATACGCGCCTGTCGGTCCAGTTCTCGTATCCTCAGCAGTCCTCGGGGCTGCAGACAAGCAAGACCTCCAGACGATTGTCAACGGCGAAGTTCGTCAGAAAGGCAACACGAGCGATCTGTGTCACCGTGTTCGCGACCTGGTGGCCTTCTGCTCTCAGGGACAGACCCTCCAGAAAGGGTCTTTGATCATGACTGGTACGCCTGGTGGAGTTGGCTTGTTCATGAAGCCGCCAACGTTCCTCAAGGATGGAGACGTTGTGGAGGTTGAGATCAGTGGGATTGGAAGGTTGAGGAACACTATCAAGTTTATGTAGTAGAGCTTCAACAGACTGACTTCCGACATTGTTACGTATCGAGCATTAGTACCTAGGGTATCTTATGTCAGTTCTACAAACTGGACCAGACACTATTTGACTTCACACGAGCCCAAATCGCAACTCTCCAAGTTGAACAGAACAGCGTAACGTTAGTCCCATGTGATAGTCACCATACAGTATTGATATCCTCTGATCTTGACCATGTCTTGTAATCTCGATAAAGTCATGATCGTCAGGCCACGCCAAGGCTTCGGTGTGTCGCCGAGGTTGACCGTTTCTCATTGCTGACCTGACTTGACCAAGACCAGACCAGTGTCTGCTATCCTATTCCATCACCTCACAACCTCGTCATCTCATGCAAGACCTTCTACCACCCTACCTCGCTACTTCCCGATGTTCTAATCAATGCGTCGGTGAATCTGATGCCTCGCAATGTACAAGTGCGCCATTTGCGGCAAGACCTACAAGACTCGGACCACTCTTACCCGCCACACTCACAATCACAGCAATGCTCCACACCACGCGTGTGACATCTGTGGTGTCGCGTTTGCTAGACGAGACATATTGAACCGCCATCTTCGCCAAGGTCACGTCGACGCCGACGAGTCTGCTAGATCTCGTCAGCGAATACATACTGCCTGTACTTCTTGCAGGACAGCACGCATCAAATGCGATGGCGAAGAGCCGTGCCAATGTTGCGTCACCGCGCAAAAAAATTGCATTTACAGCACCGACAGTCGTCGCGTGAGCAAAAACACTCAACGCCGGAGCCAAAGACCACGGGCGGAGATCACCCTTGATCCGTCGATGGCATTGTTGTCGCCACCACTGGTAGAGGACGAAATGGACTTTAGCTTGGATCTGGATGAACATGGTACAGACTATCCAAGCGACCAGCAAGCTGAAACTTTACAACCCCCGCCCCCTTTGGAAGACTCAGGAATGCCACCTGTATCGGTCGATCACGAATATCCTCATCAGCCCAGTCTCGGTCTGCCTGTCGACTTGGATGGACTCTCCTGGCCTTGGCTACATGAAACACTTTTCTTGCAGGACGATCCTTTCGCTGGTCTGTTTGATGACATGCCTGCTCGCGGAGACGAACCTCACAACATCATTCCCAGAGTACCCGATCGGCTCGGGGATAACGTGGGATTAGATATGGCCGATGTGCCTGTGACCACAGTCATCCCGAAAGCCAGTCTTACCGAAGAGGTTGATGAGCTCGTCGACTACGCCACTCGAACGGCTTCTGAAGCAGTGAGCCGTGGTGACAGGCAGAGTTATTGGCAGCTCGCAAGTGACCGATTGAGACCTGCGTTCCTACATTACGAGGATACAGGTACGAGCGCTTACGACCACGGCCATATCATGCGACAGGCCATCATGGTATATTATATGCCCAAATTCAACCGTCTTTGGCCATTCTTTAGCCAATATTGCTTCGATCCGGAAAGCTTGAATCCCGTGCTCTACCTTGTACTTGTTTCGATCGGGTCGATGTATGGACCTGACTATCAAAAACATTTCGGAACACTGTTACACAAGCGCCTCCGTCGCCTGCTCGCGGCAAGCCTTTTTGATCTTGAAGGACCCGAAGGCGATATGACTTGGCTTGCTCATGCCAGACTCTTGACGCAAGTACAAGGACTTTATTTCGGCCAGAAACAGGGGTTTTCGTATGCTCAGGTATGTACATCGCGAGTCGCGCTTCACTTAGGCTATTTTCAAGGACGAAGCTAAAACTATCCAGCATCTTGGTGCGCTACTGGTCGCTCAATCACGACGTATGAACCTCTTCCAGCAACCAGGGATTGCACGTTCTACCACCATGACCGGCGACGTAGCACAAGAGCGGAACACAATGGACTCTTGGAGATCTGTCGAAGCACGAAAAAGACTAGCATTTGGCATTATGCGCGCAGATGTCTACACAAGCGTGCTGCTCAACTCCCGGCCGTTGTTGTCACCTGAAGAAATCAATCTCACAGTCCCGCAATCGGAACGGCTATGGCATAACGACGACAGGCTCACGCCTCGCGAACAACTCCTCACCTTGCGTATCGAGTCAGGTCTGCACAACCAGATCCTCTTCTCTGACTTGCTGAGGATCATGTTCGAGAGAGATGAGTGGGCGCCTCTCAGCCAATCTATAGGTCACGAGCTTTGTCTCTTCGGGATGCAGTCGGCGCTGTGGCGCTTCTCGCACGACGTCGATCTCTTCCCGCGATTGTCCGGTACTACATGGTCTGCACAAAGGCCGTCTTCGCGGTCGGCTGCCGTGGAAGAAGGAGCCGGAGCTTTGTCTAATCAAGACGACCCTCTGGATCTTGATCCTATCGACAAGATGGAATCGGACAATCTGGGGCAAGTCCATCGCAACATGTCAGATTTACACAACGACAGAGACCGTGTCGAGCAAGCCCTCGCCAAGTGGCACGAAAGCTTCCAAGCCTCGCGGAAATCAGCCGGCTTCACGAAGGACCGGGACTCGCTAATGAGCAGCTTACTTTTGTGGAATATATCGCACTTGAAATTGCATGCACCGCTAGCCCAACTCCACGACATTTCATATCGAGCTGGCGAGAAACGCGCGGTCAGCGATGGCGCGGTCAAGCAGGTTCGGGAATGGGCGGAAACCAAGAGCGCGAGCATGGCTACGGAGAAGGCTTTGGCAATCTGTGATCTCATTTCACGGGAGCTTAGTAGGACCATCGATTCGAGAGCTTGCTTCAACTTCCTCGCTTTCGGCGGACTTCACCACGCCACTGTCGTACTCTGGACGATGTCTGAGCTTGGAGGGAAAGTAGACTGCGGTGTCTTGGCAAAGGCGAGGACGACTTCTTGTTTTGCTTCAAGACTCGACAACGGCGATACTTGCAGTCTGCTCCTGGAGTGCTCAAAGTTGTTCAAGGACTTGAGCTCAATTGGTGGAGGCTCCTTCGGCACTGCCGCGGAACATCTCTCGAACAGTCAATTCCCAGCTGTGTATGGAAGACAGCCGTGATCGAGAATAGGGTGCATCGCCAAAACGTACTTTACAAAATTGACTTTCACATGACATCTCAAACTCGCATGCTCTCGAAGTCAGAGCCGCAACACCGATGATCTACGCGCAACGATCATGACCGAGATTACAGTGTACTATCACAAGATACCTAGGCCGTTGTGTTCATGAGCTATACCCAACACTCTCAAAGCCAACCACAACGCCGGAGGCTTGAAACATACTTCACCAAACGTTTGATACCAAGGAAACACATCTCAAATACGCGATTTACCACCACAAACTATGGAATCTGCTTGGCTTTCTTGAAGTTTTCGAAAGCGCCGGTGATAGACTCGTAGGAGTCCTTGTATCCGGTGTAACCGTACTCCCGGGCCTTAGAGGGACTGAGCGTGGAGCACCAGGCCCTCTGGAACACCCAGTCCTGGAACTGCCAAGTGCCTGCATCCCACGTGGCTTTTGCTTCGGGCATGTTGGCCTTGTCGCAGATCCTATCCCATACTTCCCGCTTATCTTGACACCATTCCGAGAGGGAAAACTCCTGCTGCGTATCCCCGTGCTTCGGTTGTGGCTTCTTGAACTCATAGTCGGTCGACGCATAGGCGCCCAGGTAGTCGGCAATACGAGGCCACATGTAGCGCCATTGGACGTAATCGCCGTTCACGGAGTTGAATGCCTGGTTCGCTGCCTTCGGGTTCGTTGTCGCCCAGATGGTCAGATCGGCAATTAGAGCTGCGTCGGAACAATCGTCGACGCCATTCCAGTACACCTGGTTCGTCGGCATAGGAGCATCGAGGCCCAATTCCTTTTGGACCAGGAAATAGAGGGCATATGTCAAAGCCGAGTTCATGCCGTTTGGCTTAGAGGTGTGGCCTTGTGAGCATTCACGTCAGCTACAGGTCGATCGACGATACGGATACAATTGTACTTACCGATGATTGCTTCAGGGCGAATGACATTCCAGGTCCACTTCTGACCTTCTTGCATGACCGCGAGGAAGTCTTCCTGGGGGTAATAGAAGTTCTGCTCGAACGGCACCAGTCTGGGAGCGGTCTCGTGGGCCGGGGAAGATACGGGTTGGAGGTGCACCTTGCAGCTGTCAGCTTCCAACGTACACTAACGTCAAGATGGCAACGCCTGCTCACATTGTAGTACTTTCCACCAGTTTGGAGGCAAACCGCCTCAAGCTTCGGTGTGACTTTTACCAGCGCCCTCAGAAAGTTCTCGAACAACGCTTGGTTGGCACTGTTGAGCTCTGCAAAGTCGTCCTTGTGCACGTACGAGGAGAAGTACGCATGGGTGACCTTTGCGCAAACATCACGCATCGACTCGCTCAGCTCCTCGGGGGTCATGGTGAAGTCCAACGCGATAAACTTGATCCGTGGATCTTCGACCAGCGTCTGGAATGGAGATCGGGATGTCACAATGATCTCGCTCCATTCTTCTTTCGACGTGTTCCTCGCAAGGTGTTCGATGATCGCCGAGCCGGTGATACCATTTCCGCCGGTGATGAAAGCTACTTTGGGAGCCATGTCGTGTGGTTGGGATTGAAGATGTGATAGTAGTTAAAGAGTGTTGAACGATCAGCTTGCCGGGTTTGTTGGATCAAAGTCGACTACGGACATCGGCCTGTTCTCTCTTATCTCAATAATAATGCTGGTGCGCGTGCTCAGCATCTCGGCAACCGCGTTTTTGGAATTAACGTGCAGTACCAATGTTGCGTGAGCATGCACCCCACGAGTTTCCCCGTTGTTGCGGGAATGGTGTGGAGTGTTGCGGATAAGGTGGTACCGGTTTACAATACCGATGTGGTATCGTGTCACGCGCGCTCTGCTGATCGTTCGAAAGAGGGTCCGGAACACGGAATCCGACAGTGGCCTGTGGAATTCGGTCGATAGGTCATGGTGGTATTATCAATGCGTCAAGAACTTCGGGCATCAGGACATCGCTCTGGACCGAACGACAGATCACGGCAATGCTGTCCATGCACCGATAGCTTCGGACAACGGGGTCACAGTACAGCGCCCCGGACAACAGGACAACGATGCATCGTTCCAGAGAATCGACATCAGTAATTAACATGGATGTGGACGGAAGGTATGGGCCATGTTTCCATCCCACGTACACATATTGTTCCGCTACAATGTCGATGCATTCTGTAGAAGCGACCGCACTGTAACTCCATCAACTGATATTCAATCGAATGAAGGCTTCGTGGAACGATTGTCCAAGTGCCATTAAGTGGACACAGTCGATTGTTAGGATATTTTCTGTTACACGAGAGACAGCACAAGGGGTCGAGGAGTGACTTGGCTGCCTTGCGACTTGCTGCAATCGCCTGTCAGCATCCCTCGGATGATTCACAAACACGGAAGAATAGCAGAAACTTTCGTGTGACGGTACGAGATGGTATTCAAAGATCTACAAGGCTACTACTGTTACCTGGAAAGCACAACAGACAACGCCTTCTGTAGCAACGCAGAAGCATCAGGCGAAGATGTCGCGAACCTCCAAGCAACGTGATGGTCAGGACGAACCAGCACCACACCCTCCTCCTCCACGCCGCGCACCTTCTGCCAGTCCCTATAGATATCCATGAAATCGCAGTGGAAACCGATGCTCTGAGCTGCAATCTCAGGGTTGCCGTTTTTCCCACTTAGCTCTTTTGCGGCATCGGTCCAGCACTCACCTCCTAGCCCGGTGAGGACCGTGAAGCGACCACGACCGACAAGATCGAGTGATGATATCCTAGGAGACTGGCCGCTGGCTGCGAGCCATACATGTGGAAGATGGTAGCCCGGGTAGGTCGAGACGGCGACCTCTTTGAGCAGATTGATGTCTTCGAGATTCGGCGCTTTATCATCGTCCGCCACCAGAGTTGCAGGCGATCCCAAGTAGATCTGGTTCATCTGGATACCAAGAGCCTGGAGCTCAGCATCAGTGGCCTCCAATGCGTCCGCGAGTTGCTGCCGAGCATGTTTGCCATCTGCGTCTTTCCGCGCAAGATTTTCAACAGCTTGTTGTCGGGTTTCTGGCGTCAGTCCGAGAATCGCCCACAGTGAGCGGTGGGCTTCCATTCCTGTGTTTGCTCGGCGAACAATGCCATCTCCGACTGGTTTCCTCTCGATCGTGAGACTATCGAGTAGCGCTGGACCTGCAAGCCCGCGAACGACATAGGCGATCTTCCACGCCAGGTTGAAGGCATCCGCCATGCAAGTGTTACTGCCCAACCCATTGATTGGCGGGTGTCTGTGGACCGCATCTCCGAGACAGAGTACTCGTCCCTTTTGCCAAGTCTCGGCGACCTGATCGTTGATGCTCCATCGGAACGTCGACAGCACTTTGATCGGAACGTCGTAGTCTCCGATCATCTGGTGTAGACGATCTTGGATCTGTTCTTCTGTTGGATCAACGACGATGCCGCCCTTGTGCGCAGGGTGCATCGACACAACCCACTCAGTCCAAGGGCGAACCATGCGGAAATTACCAACAGCTGACCAGTCAGGCGCTTCAGTGTTGAGAACCCAGTTGAGACTACCAGGTCTGTTTTCCATGTACTTTGACAAGTCTGCCTCGATGTGCACATTGAACGCAGAGTTGATCTGCTTGCCGATAATGGGAATGCCGAGAGCTTCCACAACCTGGCTTCGTGCGCCGTCTGCACCGACGAGGTAGTCGCAAATCAATTTGGTTTCCTTGCCGTCGTCTCGGTTTCGTAGTGTTGCCTCGACGTGGTCGCCAACATCAACATGCGAGACGTACTCGCAACCAAAACGGACCTGTGCACCAGCTTCCACAGCTTGCTCAACCAGGATTGGTTCGAGGAAACTCTGCGGCAGGTCGGACATCTCGCAAGGACTGGCCATTTCGTAACGACCTTTCTCTGCAGGCTTATTGCCCCATGCCCACATGCGGCCATATTCCTCCCCGGATAGTGTGTTGGACCAGGATGTGTGTTGCATGTCGTAGGCATCGCTTGCCGCCGCTCGAGCCTTGTCTTCCACGCCGGCGTCGCGCAAGACTTCCATTGCTCTTTGATTGAAGATATGAGCTCGAGGGGTATTTGCTGTGCCCCGGTGGCGTGAGATGAAAATTGATTTGACGCCCTGTTTGCCTAGATGGAGGGCAAGTGTTGCACCGGCAGGGCCGGCGCCGATGATGAGGACGGGGATGTGTTCCGTCATGGCCGTCTAGTTGTGTTGGTGGATCTTGAGTTCTGAAAAGACTCGTTGTTGATCGAGTATCTTGTTGATTTCGTTCGGTTTTTCTGGAGATTGTCGCGTTTATGATACTGCCGAAGAAATTCGGGGCCGTAAGAGTGTTTGTCACTTTGTCGCCGAGAAGAGCAAGAGAAATACAAAGTGGTGTTCAAAGCGTGCCATCCTCCATGGATCCCAATACCTCTTTGTGCATCCCCGAGCATCGTTGGGTCCAGGCTCGCACCCATGGAAGCACAGAAGGTGCAAGTCGTCACTCCCCGATACCACCAATACCACGCTACCCGCGTTCCGGTCCAGACAACATCAGCAACGATTACAGTTCCCACAAAGACATGCGCCTTCAGACTCTAAACCGTAGATCTCCGAACCCCAGGTTCAGGATGATGCGGAGTGTGGAGTTGAGATCGGCACAAACATCCGATTCGATGAGGCGATACCACAATAGCCATCATGAGTGAAGATCCCCGAAAACGCTTGTCTTGGTGACAGTACGTTCGTGCAACAACCGAGACTCATCGACATAGAGATAAGGGCATCGTGTCAGGCGACCGAAAACCGATTCGTCTATCCAACAGTCAATTCATCAGCAACAATGATTGGTCATCTGCTAAACGAAGGGTTGACAGTACCACGGCTGTTAGCCATTGCAGGCGGTCTCTGGATTTCGTACACAGTGAGTCCTCATCTCCGATTGGCACCAACTCACTGCCATTAGCTGACGGAACAACACAAGATCCTGTATGCATTTTTGTTCTCGCCAGTACGACACATCCCAGGGCCGTGGTGGGCTAGAATCTCGAAGCTGCCACTGCTACGAGCAACATACGAACGAAGGCGTAGCAAGTATGCCAGCGACTTGCTCGCCCAGTACGGGCCCGTTGTGGTGATTGCTCCCGACCAAGTCCACACAAACGATACACAAGCCATGAAAGTCATCTACAACCGGAAGTCGCTGAAGACACCCTTCTACGCCGGAATGGGCTCCTGGAAAGGCGTGACATCGACTCTCGGTTTCGTCGACTACCCCAGCGCCGCTCCAACGCGAAACAACTTGATCGCGATCTTCCAGAATAAGAATTTGGCCATGCTTGTGGAGAACATTGCTTCGCATGTCACCGAATTTTGTCACGTACTAGATGGAAAGTCCAAGGAGGGACAGGATGTTGACGGTGTTATCTTGTTCCGGCTCTTGGCGCTCGATATCGTCACTGATGTCCTGTGGGGCGAGAAGAAGACTCTGCTTTCCCAGGTCTCGGATGGGACCAACGACAAAGACACGTCGGCGTTCTTGAAGCGATTCCACGCTTTCAGCACTTACAATGCCATGAAGAGCTTCATCCCAGGCTTCGATCTTTACACCAGGGTCTTTGGTACCGCAAGATGGAGAGCGCTGCGCCAGGATTGCAGCGACATGGATGTTACCGCGAAGGAAGCCCTGGAGCGTTGGAAGACAGAGGAAGAGCACCGAGACCGGGATGTGTTGAGTATGATGATCTCGATGGATGAGGCGGTCGATGAGCGGAAGAGAGTACCCAAGGACCATATTCCGGCTTTCATGGTGGAGATGCTTGCTGCAGGAAGTTCGACAACCTCGCACACTGCAACTTTCACATGTTTCGAGCTGTCCAAGAATCCGGAGGTCCAGAATCAGCTTCACGAAGAGTTGGTCGACAAGTTCCCAGATGCGAATGATATCGACCAGAAGCAGATGATGGACTTGCCGTTCCTCGATGCTGTGATCAGGGAGACTATGCGTCTTATGCCCATGATTCCTGGTACGTAGTAGCATACTTGCACTTGCGGATGCGCCGTTGCTGACACGATTCTCTCTGCAGGTCCTCTCGAAAGATACCTAGCCGAAGCTGTCGAAGTCCAAGGTCTCCAGGTAAGTTCCGCCTATCCTCATTGCGCAGAGTTTGCCAGGCTAACGAGCTTCAAAGGTCCCGCCGGGAATCATCGCGTCCACCGCAGCATACGACCAAGGAAGGCTTGCATCTGTTTATCCGGAGCCAGATCAGTGGCAGCCTCGCCGTTGGCTTGACGCGACAGACGAGATGCATCTGAATTGGACTCCGTTCGGCCACGGCGCCAGAGCGTGCCCAGGCTCGAACCTAGCAATGACTGAGCTGAAGTACATGATCGGAACAATCTTCAGACTGCACCACGTGGAGCCGCCGAAGCAGCATGAACCCAAAAAGTTGGATCTTGGAGATATTTTCGTGTCGGGTGAAAGAAGTGGGCAATGTTGGCTGCGTTTTTCAAACATTGAGTCGACGAAATGAGCTCGGGTTAGGGTTGGGGTTTGAAGTGTTCGTATACGTGTACATATGATGAGATAAACTCATCTTTTGATCAAGTCTCAAGTTTCGGGGAGGTCGGTGAGGCTTGTACTACAGTTCAGGTAATGTCGATTAACCTAGAAATGCCGTACATGGGTTTTGCCGCAATTTTGTCAATCCTTTCGTCAAGCTCGTGTCTTGTAGTGCAATTCACTACCAACAGTCAAAATAACCCGACTCTCGTGGCTAACGAGCGAGACTGCGACCGGACAAATATAGAGAATGACGGAATGATAGCTTGAAACCATCATAATGCGATTTCGAATTTGGTATTACTTTGAAGATGACATGTATCGAGTCTCGCGAGTTATCACCCTTGACGACATGGAAATCAACCTCTCTTTCTGACTGCGAACTTCCGGGATTAGAGAACATCAGTCGATGAGAGCCAGTCTGAATATGCCGAGGATTCGTGTCGCTTGATGCGTTTCTTAGTTATCCACGACCGAGAATGCCAGAATGCCAGATCCTCGACCGCAGCGAATACCGTTTGCCGGGGTGGAGCACCGTGGGGCTTGAAGGGCTTCTAATCGCTGACAAAGCAGATTGTTTCCGCTCGAGCTGCAAGCTTAATTCTCCTAAGCACGCGTTATTCGAATCAGAGTCGTGCACGGCGCCTTATCATCTGATGGCCTGATACTTCGATGATGAAACATGCTGGCATATGCAAACTTGGGCGCAAGCGTGAGCTGATCGCGGAGCTGTTGCGGATATCTGCAGCTCAAGAGAATTTGCCGCAGTCGCACTCTCCTCCTCATCGCGTCGACGCGACAGGCCACCACCGCGCTAAGACGTCGTATGAGCTTGATATACCAGTCTAGATTGGCGTAAATCATGGACAGCCATTGGCCGCTTGCTGCTTTTGCGTCGGATGGAACGGGTAGAAGCCCACATGCGAGAGGTGGACGACGACGATGTGCATCGTCACCATCGGCTGGGGAACCCTGGTCACATTTTCATACTGACCGCCCACTCGTGCAAACATTTATAACTGATACCAACTGCCGTCCCCGTGTGTTGCGTCGCAGTCACTCTGCCGGAAGCAAACTCGCTCTTTCCACATCTCTCACTCACTCCTAGCCATACCTCTTCAAAAACCTCGCGCTGAACCGAGTCTCACTCCGCCTTGTCAGCCTCCAAACTCATCAACACCACCCAGTGGCACAGTAACATCGACTCAAGATGGCCGACAAATCCAACGGAGCCAATGACCGACTCCCAGAAGATATCCACAATCGTCCAGATGAATTCAAGATCGAGCAAGGTCTCCACGCTGCACAGCTACCCTTCCTGGACCAGACCGGCGACGTCACTGTAGAGATTCACCCACGAGCTCAGCCCGAGTTGAGCAAAGATGAAGAGGCCATCAAAGCAGTGGGGGATCGTGATGAGCTGTTCAAGCGCGAGAGAGATGGTTGGGAAGGGTGGGTTCTGGGAATTTCAACTTCTTTGGTCGAGTAACATCAAGAGCTGACGATTCTCGCCACAGCTTCGTTGAATGGGAAGCGTACCCAGAGAAGAGAGAAAAAGCCTGCCAGATTCTGAGAGCCCACACTTTCCCAGCCAATCCAGAATACCAACTGGGTCCACTCCCAGACACGAATCCTGTTCTGGAGGGCATCGAATACAAGATGTACCACGCTGCGATCGGTGGGGAGCTCACCAAGGCCTCTGACGACTCTTGGAAGAAGGTGCTTGAAGAAAAGCACCCAGAGATGCTGCACGTCCTGCAGTTCCCGTACAACGGGGAGTCACCGAAGCGTTTGACGACTGCGCAAGCCCTACCAGCCAACAATCTCCACTTCGTCAGAAACCACGGAGGCATCCCGATCATCGACAAGGACAAGTACTACTTCGATCTCGACGGGTTGGTCGCCAACCCGCAGAAGTTCACTCTGGACGATCTCCAAGATGAGTCGCGATTCCCTCGAGTTACCAAACTGGCAACGATGCAATGCTCGGGCACGCGGAGACTCGAGCAAATCAACGGATACGCCGGCCAGGGTGACGCCGTGCCTCAGGCTCCATGGGCCGAAGGAGCTATTGGCACTGCCAAATACGTCGGAATCAGCCTCAAGAAAGTCATCAAGGCTTGCGGTGGATTGATTGGCGGCGCAAAGCATCTCGAGTTCTACGGCGCCGACACTTACTTCAAGGCCCACACACCCATGAATTACGTTGTCAGTGTTCCCTGGTCGAAAGTCAAGGCAAATGAGGTTCTGCTGTGTTGGGAGATGAACGGCGAGCCCTTGCCTGCGATCCACGGCTTTCCACTTCGAGTGATGGTCCTGGGATACATTGGCGCGCGAAGCGTCAAATGGCTGTACCGTGTCAAAGCTATTGAGCACCCTAGTTTGGCGCCGGTGCAGAGCAAAGAGTATCTCTACTTTGACCAGCAGACGGGCAAACACAACCTAAAGCCTACCGATGGCATCCAAATCCAAGAGATGCCTGTCTCTTCAGCAATAATGTCACCCTGGAACAACCAAGTCGTCATCCACAACGGAGCCATCCACTGCAAAGGCTGGGCCTACTCCGGAGGCGGACGCTGGCCGGAGCGTGTCGAATTGTCTGCCGATGGAGGCTTCTCCTGGTACGCCGTTCCCCTGGAGCTCATGTCTGCAAAGCACAAGTGGACTTGGCGCACCTGGGAGATCGATCTGCCGTGTGACGTCGAGGGGTGGATTGAGATCGTGTGTCGCTGCTGGGACAACTCACTAAACACGCAGCCGCTGACTGTGCGCGCCGCTTGGAACTGGGGCTTGCATGTGACCAGTTCTGCGCACCGCATCAAGGTGTACAGTATCAACAAGTCGCGCAGCCGTACGCGGGAGAAGTTGAAGGCGTTTGAGGAGCATCCTGATAGCCCGCTCGCGCCGCTGACTTGGCCGGAGGAGTTCTCCACGCAGAGTGCCGAAGAGTACAAGGCATTTTGGGAGAAGCACGATCCGAGAGATGTCGACGAGTGATTGGCGTAGTCCATCTAACGAGGCTATGCTGCCGGAGAGACAGACATTATGATGACGAGATTTCAGATAACAACAATGAGGCGTCCAACTTTACGAGTGAGTTTCAATGACAGATGGAAGTGAAGTAAAGTCACGTGCTGCTTGATGATAACACACAATTGGAACTGCAGGAACAAGGCACAAGCCGAGGAAGCAAACAAAATTAGAGCGGGACAAACAGGCTGAGTGGCTGAGAAACGTGTTCGGGAAACAGCCCTAGGGTAGGTGCCCCACTAACCGTCGTCATCGAGATCCGCGACGATCCACACATGCGCCGGCGTGAAGTGCCCCGCGAGTGCGACTGACTGTGCGAGTCTCCAGGGCTGATAGTGTGCCGCATTGGCCTGCCAACTACATAACCTACACCCTTCTCTTCCTGCTGCCTACAGTACCTGAGATATAGCAGCTCACGGATATTCACATACATAACCTCACTCAGGCCACTCCTCTGCTCACCTTACAGGGTAGCACGTGACGGGTTAGAGCGTACCCGCACGCCGCCGCCATCATGGTCTTGGGCACCACCTCGCACGTCAAGCCCGATGAGCAACGCACTCCGGAGAACAGCGAGGCGAATGAGAGCAAAGGGTTCATGGGCAAGCTTAGGAACAAGCTGAAAGACACCCACCTATACGACGTCAAGGTCGGAGCCATTCACCTCAAGCACCGCGTGGGCAAGTTCCAGAACCTGATCAACACCAACCACCGTCACGACGAGGAGCACGAGCAGAGGACTGATGCCAAGCGTACTGCCATCGCTGAGGAGCACCGTTTCCAGTCTTTCGCCCCAGGCCGTGATGGCAACAATGTCAAGTGGTACATTGACGGGCGTGACTACTTCCATGCTGTCTCTGTGGCACTCGAGCGTGCCAAGGAATCTATCTATCTTGCCGACTGGTGGATCAGCCCTGAGCTTTTCCTGAGACGTCCTCCCTACTTCAACCAGGAATGGCGTCTTGACAAAATTATCAAGCGTGCTGCAGAGCGAGGCGTCAAGGTCTACATTATTGTCTACAAGGAGGTTGCCGCAGCTATCACCTGCAACTCTGCTCACACCAAAACGGCTTTCCATGGTCTCATCAAGGAGGGCGAGCCAGGATATGGCAACATCCGTGTCATGCGCCACCCGGATCACAACGTCTTCGAAAACGCTGGAGACATGACCTTCTACTGGGCTCACCACGAGAAGTTCATCGTCATCGACTATGAGTTGGCTTTCATCGGAGGCTTGGATCTGTGCTTTGGACGCTGGGACTCAAGGCAGCACCCCTTGTCGGATGCCCACCCAGCTGGTGTGCAGAACGAGGTTTTTCCCGGACAGGACTTCAACAACAACCGCATTATGGACTTCCAATCCGTGGAAGACTGGAAGACCAACGAGCTCTCCAAGGCTGAGTTTGGTCGCATGCCATGGCACGATGTGGCAATGGGCCTCATTGGACCCTCCATCTACGACATTGCTGAGCACTTTGTTCTTCGTTGGAATTTCTGCAAGCGCGACAAATACAAGCGTGATGACCGCTACGATTGGTTGACCATGTCAGGACGTACCGGCGAAGACGAGGATCTCATTGGCGTGCAGCGACCGAAGCACCCTGTGGGAGACTACGTCCACCATCCGTTCTCCCCACTACACCTGAAAGCAGCCAATGTTTTCCCAGTCGATCCTGATGGAACTGGTGGCTCAACTCCCGAGGATTGGCATGAGGCGCCTGAAGGCATCGACGAACACGGCTACACAGACGATCAGCACACCAGGACACGTTACAAGAAGAAGCTGGGCGAACATGGCATACACATTCCAGGCATTGGTAAGGACGATGATGCTGCGAATATCGAAAAGCATGCCGTCAACCACCAGGAGAACCCGCACCACACAGGGAACAAAGCGAGCAAGGAGGGAGTGATCACTGCATCTGGAGGCAAGTCAGCGAAAATGGACATGTACACCTCGAACATCGTGGATGCAGAAGGTTCTAGCATGCCCGGAAGAGGATACGGATCACTTCATACGCAGCTAGTCCGCAGCTCCGCTGATTGGTCCAGCGGTATTCTCACGGAGCAGAGCATCCAGAATGCTTACTGCCAAGTGATTCGTGGTGCGCAGCACTTTGTCTACATCGAGAACCAGTTCTTCATCACTGCCACGGGAGAGAACCAAGCCCCTGTGCACAATCAGATCGGTGCTGCAATTGCCGATGCTTGCATCCGTGCCGCCAAGGAGGGGAGGAAGTTCAGAGTCATCATCGTTATCCCAGCGATTCCTGGATTCGCTGGCGACCTGAGAGACGACGCAGCTCTCGGAACCCGTGCAATCATGGATTACCAGTACAAGTCGATCAACCGTGGCGAGGAGTCAATCTTCGGCAAGATCAGAGCTGCAGGATTCGATCCAGAGCAGTACATGTTCGTCTTCAACCTCCGCAGCTACGACAGAATCAACAAGACCCCTGGATTGAAGAAGCTGGAAGAGGAAAGTGGTGTCAGCTATCAGGAGTTGCAGCGTGCTCAGGCAGAGGAGATCATGAGCAGCGGTGTTCACGGTGCCGATGGTGAGGGCGGAAGCTCATCCAGTGACGGCGAGTTCGACGACGAAAAGACAGAGCAGCAAGAAAAGAAAAGGATGAAGCAGCGCAAACGCAAGTTCGAGGCGAAGCGCAAGGAGAGGGGATCTGATCTCGGCGATGCCCGCTTTGACCCCAATGACCCTGGAAGCACTACTGGAGGCACTGACGGGAAGCACGGTAGCGTTGACTCGATCGCCAAAGACGCCATGCTTGGTGAGCCCAAGCCTTCCGAGGAGATGTACGCGGGCCGCGAGCAAGACCGTAAGCAGGACGACGTCGCCGATACAGAAGCAGAAGACCTGCGCGAGCAAGAAAAGGAGAACTTCGTCCAAGAAGAGCTCTACATTCACGGAAAGGTACGGTTATCCCACCGCTATACACCCAACAAGCATACACTAACATCTCATTTCCCAGCTCCTCATTGTCGACGACCGCATCGCAATCTGCGGCAGCAGCAACATCAACGACCGCTCCCAACTCGGCTTCCACGACAGCGAACTCGCAATCGTAATGGAAGACACCCAACCCTTCCCCTCGATGATGAACGGCCAAGCCTACACCGCCGGCCAACACGCCGCCACCCTCCGCCGCATGCTCTGGCGCGAGCACCTGGGCCTCCTGCACGCCCAAACCCTCGACGCCCATGACGACCCAAACGCTCAACCCCCAGGCGACGGCGACAACGTGTGGGAAGGCGGCGACGAGTACGACGCCATGGTCGGCGACCCGCTGAACGACGAGCTGTGGGACATGTGGACCTCGCGCGCCACGACCAACACCAAAGTCTTCCGCCACCTCTTCCATGCGGACCCGGACAACAACGTCAAGAACTTTGACGACTACGACGCTTTCCTCGGCGCCAAGGGGTCGCGCAAAGCAGGCCACTTGTACGATATGTACCAGCCTGTCGACGTTGTGCGCCAGGAGCTCGACAAGATCAAGGGACATCTTGTCTGGATGCCGTTGGATTTCTTGAAGGATGCTAATATGGCGGAGAAGGGACTGCAGGTCAATGCATACACTGAGAGTATTTATACTTGAGGTTTTTTCTATGCATGTTGTACCGCTTGGTGGAATGGAGGTGAGACGGGATGGGATGCGGCGAGAGAGGAGAACGGGATGCCGACTTTGACGACGTCACGCGCTGATATTTTCCATGGCAAAAGGGTTTCCTACAGTAAATAGTTCATGAACTGTTCATATCCTTCTTCCTCCTTGTCCAACAGAGCAAGGTTCGTATCAAGTCGTATTTCACATTCAAGGATTGCGTATAAATCTGTACAAACATGTGAAAATACCTTCCCTCTCCAGGAATTTCTTTGCACCCCTCACCACCCATAACTCTCGGTAAAAAGGTAAATCCCTTGCGCTCCCGTACCCTTATGCACAGCCCTCTCGTCGCTGAGACTCGCGACGAAGGTCCTGGCCTGAGCGGTAATCTCGGCTCCACCGCACGTGACGACCGCCGTCTCGCCCAGAGCGGCCTCGACTGGAGGTCGGATCATGGACTCAACTGTGGGGCGGGAAGCGAAACGCACAGATATTGAGGGTTTGATGTGATCGGGGAATGGTGCCTTTTCGTGGGTTGTTGACGAGGGGATCTTTTTGGACTTGTTGTCGGATTTGTTTGGTGGGGAGGTCAGGCTTGTGGAAAGTGAGCTGTTACTACTGGCTGCTGCTGAGAGTGTTGATATTTGTGGTGGGGTGTTGGGGTCTGAGTTTGAGCTTGAACTTGAGCTCGAATCTGAAGGGAGAGGGGCGAAGTCGTCCGAGTCGCTGGCTGAAGCGCTGCTTTGGGTTATGTGGATTGTCATCTGCAGCTGCAGGCGAGCTGAGCGCGCCGCAGCGTCGAGGGCTTGAAGTTCGGTTTGATACCAGCTGGCGTTGGCTCGGGAGCGCACAATCCAGTGCAGGTGGACGCGTTGCACGCACCCTTGTTTGAGCACCAGGTCTTGGAGCAGAGGCACGATGAACGAGGCACCGCTAGCACAAGCAATCAAAACCACCGTTTCGTAGTGTAAAATATCGGGTGGCATGCCCCAAGGTCCGGTGAGAAAGACTCGTCGTTTGCGGTTGCTTTGGGCGTCTTTGATTGCTGCCTTTTCCAGACTGCGAGAGAACCCGCCGTGGGCTTTGATGAGGAATGTCAACTTTCTTCTTCCAGCGGGTTCGTCGAGATGAGGAGCGTTGGCGATGGTGAAAGGGTGTAGTTCAAACGGTCGTAGGCTGGGCATGGAGATGTAGACATGCTGACCAGCCTTCCAGCTAAAGTCTACATCCTCCAAAGTCAAGCGGACCATGTTTCCTGGGAGGGTCTCGGTCGACGCTGAGTAGCCAGGTGTCTTTGTCGCCAACTTGCTCAGCAGGTGTGTATTTCGCAAAAAGCCATGGATGATTCGACACCCCCAATCGAACGTCAAAAAGGCCACGCAGATCCAGACGTTGTAGCGAGCGTATTGAGGGACGTGGATGAAAATCAACCAGAGAAGCACAGCGGCTGCGACAATGTGCTGGGCAACAAAAATCTCGTAGCTCGCTGCTCGGAAGAAACCAAAGCCCGAGAGAACCATCCAGGTAATGACTCCCCATGCACCGAAGCCGTATTTCACCATTGGCATCATCTCGAACTGAAGCTTGACAAAGTCGGCTATGACCCATTCTTGGAAAAAGAACGACCAGTGGACGATGATTGTCAGGAAGACCGTCCGGGCTGCCCATCGATGCAGCCAGTTAAGACGCTCGTACGAGATTCCGGTCAAGATGCTGATCGGGTTGAATTTGCAAGACAGCAGGTAAATGAAGGGTATCTGGGTGACGGAGACCCAAGCGGCACGGAAGCCGACTTTCTCCCATTTGTAGACATACTCTGAGCTGCCCTTGGTGAGGATGGTGTTGCTCCACAGCATCGCAAGGATGACGATCCAGTAGATGGCGAGCACAACACATCTGCCAATGGGTGGCGGGGTGAAGTATTTGCTGAATCGGCCTGTAAACACGATCGGCTGTGGATATGCGAGCTCCCTCATCGTCGCGGTTGCAGTGGCATATAGTTGAGCCAGACAGCCCTCAGGTTTTGAAGGCACATTTCGGAGGCCTTTGCTATGGGCAGTCTGACGTGTACGGCTTTGATACCAATTCGTGTACCGGATGACGGTCAGAAGGCCGACAACAGCGGCTATGATATACCAGAAGGCATGGGCGATGGACATGTTCGTTGGTGTGAACATGCCACCCATGCTCATGCTCATGCCGCCCATATTCATGGTTATAGTATGGGCGCTGGCCAGCGGATGGCTCACGGCACGGAGTGTGCTGTATGCTGTCGCTTGTCTCGCTATTGACCACAGCGATTAGGCAGAGGTAAGCGACCGGGTCAGAAAAGGGGAATGTGTATAGTGGCGGGCTTGGCGGGGAGACAAAGGGCGGAGAGCAGAGGTGATGTTAGGAAAGACGGTGATACATGAGCCGCGAAACGCCACCGCGACGGTTTGACCTTTGATGCATTACCTTTAGTCGCGACGTGGGAGTTGTCATCTTGCTCACCAAGCCGCAGCTTCCAGCCCTTCAGGTGCCCTTTGAGCATCAATGAGCAAGTTTCCAGGTGGTGCTAGCCCGATTGGGACTTTGGCTTCACAACTGCTATTGCAGCAAGGGCCTTTGACTGCGCGGGTATATCGATATTATTGACCTAGGCCTTGAGCATGCCTTGGGCATGCCTTATTTCACGTGCATAAAGGGTCTCCTTGGTCTCGGTTCATCGTGCCGTTGCTGGTCGAGAGTGTCGGCCACCGTTTCCTAGCGAGCTCGCGCCTGTAACCGAGCACATTACTTGCTCACTCCCCCATTCGGTCTTCCACTCTTGTCGAAAGCCTATATTAGGTAGCTGTCAGCTTCTCCTTCTCAAACACCCGTCAAACAACCTTTGATCAACAATTGTTCATAAACTCCATCTGCTGCTCCCTTTACCCCTCGCGAGCCATTGCACATACCACCCACCAACACCACACATCAACATGCTCTCTCACACTCTCCTCACCCTGGCCGCTGCAGCCACCACTTCCGCACACTTCGTCCTCAACTGGCCGCCCACCGCCGGCTTCCTCGACGAGGAGGAGGTCAATGGCCCCTGCGGTGGTGCCACAGTCACCGTAAACGAGACCAGCCCTGAGGTCCAGGTCAACCGTTTCGCCGCTCAAATCCAGTCCTCACACCCGACTGGCAACTGGCAATTCCGCGCAACACTCGACACTGAAGAGCCTTATACCTGGACCAACCTATCAATGGTCCAGACCGAGGGCCCTGGAGTCTTCTGCCTCAACTACCTCAGCGCACCTGAGGACTTTGCAGGCAAGCCAGGTATCCTGCAAGTGACCGACTACTCCGGTGATGGCACCCTTTACCAGGTATATTCTTCGTCCAAAGTATTGTGGCATGCGAATGCTTGCTGACACTCACAATCAGTGCGCCGCTGTAAACTTCGTCACTGGCTCGAACGAGACCATCGGGGAGTCATGTTCCAATTCGACCAAGAGCTTCACGGCGGAATGGTCCAACAGTACCGAGAGCGAGGACAGCGCACACTCCGGCCACACCGAATCCGCATCCGCGACGCCGAGCGAGTCTGCTGCTGCCGCCGCGACGACCGCTGCCGAGGGATCTGGTGCGATTGCCACTGCTGGTATGGGCGCCTTTGTTGGAGGGATGGGCGCGCTCGCGGTTGCCTTGGTGCTGTAAACAGCTATGTTGATGGATGCAGTGTGTATCAGATGGAATGAATGCAGTGATGAATACCAAAAGTACCAGCCCAGCGACAGCGCAGAATCCGCAGATTGCTTCAGCTGGTGCTCGAGGCAGATAGCGTGTCAAATATCAGCCCATTGACGTTAGCCATTGTCCCAGTGCTCCAGTATGATATCGTACACATCAGTTGGCTCCGGTAATTTTTGTTTGCAATGCATGTCTTGGGCACCTGTTGAATGATCGCTTCCAAGGTTTGTCGCCTGCAGCCTGAAGTTCTTCTCAAGCAAAAGCGCCAAGAAAGACGGCGCGTAGGCATCGTCAGACGCGACTTCACCTTGTCAACTCAGACTCTTGGGTAGACTTCATCTATTCCAAATTTACACCTGTACTATGCCACGCGGAACTGACCTTGTATTGCCATGGACGCTGGTGGCGCTTTCAGTTCAGATGCGCTTTGGCGGCCTTCGATCTTCACCGTCGACCCCAATGCAGACGACAGCATCTTCGAGGGTCTGCACTTAGACGCCCTCTCATCTTTTACGCCAAAGCAATCCGAAGGCAACCTATTCGATGGACTGTCTGGCGAACTTGATTTCCCACCGCTTGATCTCGCACCACTGGAAACTGAGGTCGAAGAGACTTTGTCCCGAGACATCGAGGCCGCGCCTTTCTTCGACCACCACCGTGATGGAACCCTGGACGAGCATGATGTCTGGAATTTTGACGCGGAACCACCACACCCCCCGGCTGGACCTCGTCTGCACACATGGGAGGCTTTCCAGCTGGAGGCAGGCCGTCCACTGCACCCTGTTTATTTCTCCGAAGCTAGCAACAACGCCTTCAACGCTGTCTTTCAACAGCACGAGCAATCCGCTGGTGTCGTTCAACACGATGTGACATTACGCGCGTGCTGCAGTCTCGTACTCGGTCGATCGTCTGTGTTGTTTCGATGGAACCCTGCCAAACGCTGCTTCGTCTCAACGTTCCAAGGAGTCTCTCTTCCTGGTATGAGCCTCCTAGGCTCGCAGGAGCTTCTCCAGCAATTCTTAGACACCGGAACCACTTTCCGTGAGCTCTGCGCTTTCGTTGCGCAGCCGAGCACTCGAGTTTGTACTGCAATGGTAGCCTTGAGGCGCTCTATCAGTGCTGTGCTAGATCAACTGGAGCATCACCTTTGCGAGCGGATGGTCCTTGTTCGATCGTTACTTCAGCTGCAGCAAGTGGTAGACCGGCCACTCTCTATTCTCAGGCACTTACACACGCTTCTGAAGAAATTGGGACGCGACTTGACCGACGAAGAGCTTATCTCTACGCTTTCCGACGAGGTCACTCAACTTGCAGAAAGCGGTAGCACGTTGACTGACATGATGAGCGAGATCCTCTCATGTGCGAGTATGCCCTGGCTTCAACGCATGGCCGAAGATGTCGGTCTGTCCGGAAGCTTCCGCAGCAGCAACTGCGCGCCATATTCAGACAGAATTGCTTCTACATTGTCTGATCCGATGCCTGAAGCGTCGTTCCTGGCGATGGAAGACAATCGTACTTTGTCCAGTGTGAGGCGCAGCATCCGTCTGCTGCGCCAGCATGTTCCAGATCATCCTCTTGTAGACCCACAATCGACATCATTCGATCTTGATGCGGTACAGACTGCAGCAGGTCGCGATCTCGTCACTATGCTTCAACAAGCGGACGAGTACAAATTACAGATGACTGAAGAGATGACACGCCATCGTCAGGGCATTCGCTGGCCGAGGAATAATGCTCCACTGTCTCCGAATACAGACTGCCCATCGACTGGTGACAGCGAAGGCCCTTTTGCTCTCCCAGCACTTGAAGACATTGATATGTTGGGCAACGAAACGAGCAGCACTGATTTGGCCGAGAGTACAGTGTACCACAGCCTTCAGCAAGCAGTGAAAGCCACAATCGAGAGTACCACAGACCTACCTGACGACATCTCGGTCGGAGAGTTCAGCGATGTTCTATATCCCCTACGACCTTTCATTGACGCACAAGCGTCGCTCGTCAACGGTGCTGTAGCGGAATACTTATTCAACAAATACAAGCTGCTGGATCACCTGGAACTGCACAGATCATATCATCTCTTCGGCAATGGCGATTTTGTCACCCGTCTTGCCACGGCTCTATTCAGCGACGACGTGCAGACAGCCGAACGTAAGCGCGGTAACGTTCCTACAAGCGAAACTATGGGCCTCCGGCTCGGCAGCAGAGAAAGTCAGCGTTGGCCACCCGCAAGCTCTGAGTTGCGACTCACGCTGCTGAACGTACTGAGCGACTCGTATGTCTCCTCGGACGCCCAGGAGCAAGGCACCACGCAACTCCCTGGCGGCCTCAGCTTCGCCATCCGCGAACTGACAGACGCCGAGATCGATCGCGTGATGGACCCAACCTCCATCTACGCCCTCGACTTCCTCCGCCTGCAATACACCCCACCCAGCCCTCTAGCCGACATCTTCACCCAAGCAATCGTGCAGCACTACGACAGCATCTTCCGCACTCTCCTCGTGCATGTCCGCGTCTTACACGCAACCTCACAGCTCTCTGCTCTCTGCAACAAGACCAAAATCCAGGAATCCACCCGAAACGCAAGTCGCCAACTCCTCACCCTCCGCCGCTTCGCCTGGAAAGCCCGCCACTTCTCCACAACGATCTTCTCGCACTTCACCGACACGGTAATCGCCTCGTCGTGGAAAGATTTCTCCGCGCAGATGAACGCTCTGCAACCGAAAGCACAAGGAGAAGAAGAAGGAACAGAACGGCAAACCCAACCAACAGACCTCCCCTCCCTCACCGCAACGCACGAATCCTACCTTTCCTCGATCCGCAACAAGCTCTTCCTCCGCCACAAACACACCGCTATCCGCCTCGCGGTCGAAGAGCTGGCGGGTATTATCGTCAAAACTACAGCTGGCGCTCTGCACTCTTCCGAGACTGGGAAGGTTGCATTGGCAGAACAAGAGGAGCGCTTCGATGTTCTGAGCGACGAGTTGATCAGCTTGCTACAAGGGCTTGCGAGTAAGCCTTCGAAGGAGCAGCGGGATTGGCAGCAGCAGCAGTCGTCTTCATTGTCGTCGGAGAGCGAGGCGGCGAAATTGTTGCTTGCGAGGTTGAGTTGGCGGGGGAGCGAGACGGAGAGTGAGGGAAGGACCTAAAAAGTCCTCAACAAGAGGTCAATGGGTGGCTTGCCGGTCTACATGTTAGAGACAAGAAGTAAGATGAAAAAAAACTACACATTCTACACAATTCACGCCTTCCAGATAGCCCGATACCCCTTCATAAACAGCATCCAATGTAAGTGCACGTAAAGATCTTGTTGTCCGTCCGAAAATCATTACTGCTCTTGTCCCAAAAGCTATATACATTATGATGTTCTCCCTATCCCAGGTCTCTGACCACGCGCTCGCTAGCTCGCTGAATCCGGGTATGTACACATATCGACTGAACAGAGAATGCAAAAGAAAAGGAAGCGACGCGCTGTACAGAGTCATGCCTTGAAATCAACGAAAAAAACAGCCTTACTCCTCATCGTCCTCCTCTTCAATCCGGCCCGCAGCACCCTCATTACTCTCCACAAGCCGAACCTGCTCCCCATCACCCGCACCCTTGGCCACCAACCTCTCGATCTCGTTACTGATGCCTAGAACCCAGTGGTCCCTCTCAGCGCGGCTTCTGGCTTTGAATACCACGCTGCGACCCGTGACGCCGAGTTGGCTGACTCTGGTGAATTTAGAGCGCTTGTTACCGCTGTTGCTGTTAGCGTCACCCCCGCCAGCCCGCGCAGCCTGCTTCTGCGAGTCCTTGACATCGTCTCTATTCTGCGAGCTGCGGAACCAAGACTTGCTCTTGGAGTGCCAGAGGACGAAAGTAGTCATGGCGTCCTCGTCCGTCGACGTCCAGCCGTCTTCGAGATAGATTTTGGGCAGAGCGGTGCGGCCGGGCGTATTCGAATCGAAAGTGCGGTTCTGGTACAGCAGGTCGTTTTCCGTCAGCAGACCGGAGTAGATGTAACATCCCCGCAAGTCCATGGAGGCGATTCGCTCGTGGTGGATGTGCACGAGCTTCTTGCCGGACGTTTTGCGCAGGGTGTCTTGATAGATGAGCAGGTGGCCGTTAGAGAGGATGACGTGGCAGCGGGTGAAGGTGCTGTGGCGGCGGGGTTTGCGGAACAAGAGACCCGAGAGGTGGATGGTGCGGCATTCGGCGATGCCGCAGAGGTTGTAGAGGATGGGAGAGGCGTAGGATTGGGAGACCTCCCATTTGTAGGCGAATTGGCCAACGACGGCCTCGGCGCGTTCGTCGATGTTGAGGGACTTGAGATTTTGCTCGCGAACGGTCTTGTAGATGTCCATGTCTGCTTGGGCGCGTTTGGTCCAGTAGTCGACCAGCGCACTGATACGGGACATCCATTCTCCTCGCGCGTTCTTGTTATACGCTTGAAGGCGGACGACGAGGCCATTCTTCATCACAAGCTCGAAGGTGCGGTCTTCTTCCACTTCTGTGGTGGCGCCGTCGTCGGTGTGCTCGTTTCCTCGAAGTTGGTCTTCGTCGATATGGAAGTCAACTTCTTCGCCATCGTCCAAGTTGGCATCGGCAGGCGAAGCACCTTTTTGCATCTCTCTCACGCGAGTAACATCGCACAGGTTAATGAAGCCATCAGAGGCAAGCAGCATGTCGACGTTACGCTGTGCCTCAAAAGCGGCGTCTTGATCATGCTGGTGAACTTCATGTGTTGGTACACTGCCGTCCATCAACCAGGATAGCTTGCCATCATCAACTGGATAAGGGTCGACTTCGTACGTCAACGGTACAGCCTTGACGATCTGTTCAGTTGTCGGTATATTACCGTTACAATTAGCATGCATTCTGGGCGGAGGTGGTGGTGTGGCTTTCGCGGGCCGGACGAAGAAGAGGTAGTTGTCCAGCGTGGAAAAGTAGAGTCTCTTGAAGAGCATTTTCCCCAGCCTACGGTCTTGCCCTTTCTGGCTCGTAAGTCGGATAAGAAACCCTTCCACGGGAGGCGGCTCAGCAATACTTTGCTTCTCTCCACGTGGCGTTACACTGAGCGGGTAGTGGTCTTTCGGTCGGAGTTCGAGGTCATGTGTCCGTTGCATCGCAATGGTGCCATACATCTTTGCTTCCACCGTGCCATGAATCCACTCCAGCCGATCGTATCTCTTCCATGCTAGCCCAACACGACCAGTTTTCGCCCAGGCTTTCAAAACGTCTGCCCAATCTGGTGAGTCTTTCAACATATCGAGACAGCGCGATACTATCATCCCAGCGGCACCTGACTCATCTGTGAGCGATCGTTCGAAGTGGTCAGGGCCGCCGTAGACCTTTTGACCGGCCGCTTGCGCTTGCGCACTTTCAATCGCTTCAAATGGGTCTTCGAGGCGCAAGCTTATACTAAGATCCGGCACATTGATCGTGAGAGACTCGGCGCGTTTCCAACCCATAATGCTCGTCAAAAAAGTAAACCACTCAACGGCGGTGGAAGCTGTGGTTGCTCGCAGATAGTATATTGTCGTGCGCGATTTCTCCTTGGCCCAGACACAGAGCGTCTTGTCCAGTGTAGAGTAGAGTGATACTCTGGCGTGCCGCGTACTGAGTAGAATCTGTGCTTTGGGTTTCTTCTTGATTTTACCATTATCCGACATGTCGATAACTCTTGTCTGATGAAGTTGTAGCACGGCAGTGGCGTCGTCTTCGCTGTGCTTCCTGCACACGACCATGAATTCGCGCCACTTGTCGAGCGATTTCGTCTCTATTCCTTGACTGACCCTTTCATCGAATTGTTCCGGTAGCTGCTGCTGTGTAATGTCGATTCGCACGAGCATCTTATCCATCTTGATCACCTCGCCATCCTTGATTTTGCTACTTCGTAGACGACCCTTAGCCGCTAGCTTTTGCGCTCGGGCTCGGATCTGAAGGCGCGAAGGCTCATTGAACCGCACTCGAGGTACGCCTTGGCGCGCGCGGTCAAACAGCAGGCCTCCACTTGTTCGCGTATTCAGAGTCAAGCCGTTTGGACGCGCAGACTCGGTTTGCGCCAACTGTGGAGACTGCTCTGCCTCTGCACTTGCTCTTGAGCTCCGTAGCAAAGACGTGGAAGAATGTGCGGTGTTGTTCATTAGGGCGGACTGCGAAGACAGCCTGAGGGTGTCCTGTCGCAGCGAGGCCTGCAGCCCATTCTGATGTGGAGGCTGGTCATGCTGTCCGTGTAAATTGCTCTTTCTTTGCTCTGGTGGCTGTCGCGGTTCGATAGTCGGTTGCGCTGTCGGTGCAGCGGCTGCTCCATTTTGTCTTGGTGTCTCAAGTACGGGTGCTGGCTGCGCGGCAATAAAAGTGTTCTGCCTGCTGTCGTTGCCGCCAATAGGCAGATACTTCTTGTACCACTGCTTCCTATGGCTCTTGAGCCAGCCCTCTGGGATGGGCCCTACGAAGGTGCGCTTGCTGGTGTGGTGGAGATGGTCTGGGGTAGCATGTTCGAGTCGGCGGGCCGTATACGAATCGGGCGGGAGTTGGTCCATGATGGGCGGGGGGTGAGATGCTGGCTGAGGATGTTCTCGTGGATGTTATGAAGCCGGCAAATCACATGCTCCGTGTGTCGTAGGAGGTGGCATGTTCCGTAGGGCGGGTGTGTTGTAGGTTGTAGGTTGCGGCAGTGGTAGAGAGAGTTGAGGGGGCAGGTCGAACCTTCCTCCTCGCAAGCTTAACGTTGCCGTCCACATGGAGATCGGCAGTGATGACACTGACGTGTACAGTAAGCGGCTCGTTGGCAATTGCGACTGTTGTGTCGTACCGAGTAAGTGAAGTACTCATGTGCATCTTTCCCGTAAGAACTTGTCTAGCATCAGATCAGCCCAGTGTCTACAGTAATCATCCTGTGAGCGAGTGTTGAATTCCGTTCAAACCATCGACCGGAAAACCAAGCGAGCTTTCTCTGGACAGACACCGTAGCCAGTAGAAGATCGATATCGGTGTTCACAGTAGATAGCAACAGCTATAACTCACTCGTCAGATGAGATGCTCCAAGTAAGATCCCCAATACAAGTGTCGTCGCCATAAGAACATCATCAAGCTGCGAAAGGAATACGCTCTCAGCCATATCGGGAAGATCTCATGTCACACTACTTCCCTGCGTCGATCGATCTGGGAAAAACGTTGACACTAGACTGAAATGGGAAATGCGCGTATGCACTGTTGCTCGAAGAACGATTGCTTTGTCTGGCAGCCCTAAGACGATGAGACTCCCATATATGAAAGTGCTGTACTCTCGTGCCACAGGTAAGCTGGAAGAGGTTTGCACGCAGTGTCGGGAAACTCGAGCTTTCTTCCCTACTTCACATCTCAGCGTCGGCCTCTCTCTCCCGAACCACTGGCAAGCCCAGTTCAACTACACAACAATGGCAGAGCCCTCGGGTAGAGCCATTCAAGGCTACATCGATCCAAACTTCCCGAACCCAATGACAGAGTCCAGCGCCAGCATCATCATATATGGGTACAGCTCAAAGGCCGACGATTTGAAACCTGCCAAAAGGCTGACTTGACTATCCAGATACACTCCTTCGCTCGCAGTCGGCGTCTTGGGCGTGGTACTCTTCGCGATCGGACTCGCAGCCCATCTATACCTACTGCTGCGCCACCGGACCTGGTATTTCAGCACCGTAGTCGTGGGAACAGCAATGGAAATCGTCGGATACGCTTTCCGCATCCTGTCGAGCCAGCAGAACCCTTACTCTGTGATATGGTTCGTGGTTCAGGTACGATCATGTCTCTTTCTTGGAATGGTCCAAGATCCATCCGGACGAGCCAAGCTAACGGTGGACGAAACAGTACTTCTTCATCGTGGTTGCGCCGGTCTTCTTCTCGGCGGCGATTTACTCGCTCGCTTCCGTCATGATCACCATCTACGGACGTGAATACGCGCCAATGCCGCCGAAGCTCGTCCTTTGGATCTTCATCGTGTGCGACGTCGTGGCGACGATTGTGCAGATCGCAGGCGCGGCTTTGGTGGGAGTGGCGTACTCCAACCAAAAGGACCCAACGACACCCAACAACATTCTGTTGGCAGGTCTCGCCTTCCAGGTGTTCTCATTTGCCATCTTCTTGGTGGTCTTGTTCTGGACCCTGGTGAAGGCTAGGAGCAGTCCGGCCTCGATCAGCAGAAGCTTCGTCGTTGCGCTTGTTGTCGCAACGCTGGCCGTGTACTTGCGAACTTGCTTTCGGTTGGCAGAGACTGCCGAGGGTTTGATGGCAAGCTTGTCGACTCACGAAGTCTACTTTGGCTGCTTGGAGTTTGCACCGATCGTTGTCGCAGTGTACCTGCTTGTGTTCTGGCATCCTGGCCGATGTTTGCCGGGATCTTCCCCCCTGCGGAAGTCAGGAAGGGACGTCGGTACTGTCTCTGACCATTTCTAGATTTAGGCCAGAGTCCCAATGAAAACTTACTCGGTTTCACCCCTCCATATCCAAGAGTAGTCCGCCGTGCCGAACGAAGCTGGAAAGACCAAAAGAGCCTGTATTCTTGGGTCAGGTATTTGGGAAAGATACGCGACAATGCCTTTGCAAGATGATCGCGCCCACCCTGTGATCCACCATTTATCGGCCTTTCGGAACAAGCAAAGCCACCAAGAGAGTAAAAGAAGTGTTCGAACGTCTTTCGCCGTGACAAGAGGCCGAATGGTACTATGAAGTCGTCCACCAAAAGCGAAAATCTTGTTCGTATTCTCAGGGCTGAGCTTCATCTGGAGAAGTGGTGTGAGGTGACGGAGAATTCTATGGTACGCGTTGTCGTGCGAGGAAGAACTCTGATCAAGCTCGCAAAGTCGGACGAATGCCGGTGGCAGGCCCTCGATTCCTTGCTTGTCGCTGGTGAAAGTCCTAGAGCTGTTATCGGCAGCAGCAAAGACAGGAACCCAGAGAGAGTCGCGACTTACTCCCGTCCCTGTCGCTTGGAGTGCTTTGAAGCCAACGGTAGATGCCATTGGGTTAAGGATCCTCCCCATGAAATCGCCGTCGCCAGAGGAGTCGTCGTCAAGTGTGCCATCTTCCGAAGCAAATGCAAAAACAGTAGTCAAGAACATTGCGGCAATCATGGCATCAAAATCCGTCCGAGCTGGGCCAGGGGGTGGGTTCTTGCGCACAAGCTCGCCCTGGTAGAGCTGTAGTCCATCATTCCAATGGCTGGCCTCTGATATACTAAGCTCGCGAAGCTGTTCTTTTTGCCCATGTGTCTTTAGCAAGCGTCGCTGATGACCGGAGGACACTGCCAGGACCATGTGCATGAGATAAGGAGAGCTCCAAATCTCCTTTGCCACTACCGTATGCATGACTTTGCTCAGGTGCGCCCCAACGAACGTGTTACAAGTCGCCGTTTGAAAGTGCCGCAAGGCATGTATACCAGTGCTCTGGCCCAGAGCGTCCACAGCGTCGAGTCCAAGATAGTCGTCGAGTGAGGTCTGAGCAGAGGTCACCGCCATACTATACTCTGTGGAGCTTGGGCTGGAAGTCAATGACACGACCTTTGTAGAGGTCGCATATTCGCAATCAATGCCCATCCGCAAGCATCTTGCGCAGCTCGGTTTGTCTTCAGTACACTTGACGAATTAGTCATTCTGGAGGACTCCGAGTCCATAGTAACTCGTTGAACCGGCGGTTTGCCTACCTTGATCCGTCGTCTCTTACAAGCCGCACATCCGCCCCTGGACTTCTGATGTGTCTTGCGATGGAAGAACGGGCGTTGTTTTGCCACAAGCGAGCCCTTCGCGCTTTCGGCCCGAGTCCGAATATCAAGCTGGAACGTAGACTCCATATATGGAAGGCCTGAGCATTTACGGAGATGATTTGTTTGTTGTTTCGATGTCGATGGGAAATGGAGCTGGACGACAAGGAAAGGCAAAGTGTCGTAGGTGTGATGATCCCGCAGACTTCATTTGACTAGACCCCGCCCAGTGTTTGTTGGACTACGCCTTTTCGGCAATTTATATAATACCAAGACCAACAACTTGCACATCCTTACCAAATGTCTGTAGTCCATGGAATCAGCATACTTTTAATCTCAAAATCCGAATCGCGTACGCAGGGCGCATCGGACCAGGGTTTGTATGCCTGTTGAATATCCATATATTTTCCATGAACCGAGAATCTGCATCTCAGCTTACACGCTCTAACATAACAAAAGCCAGTGCCTATAATCTCTACCTCTGACCCTTCCTCTTCATCTTCTCCCTCTGGTATTCCTTTGCCTCTCGACCCTCCTCGCCCTGAATTTCGGCAATGAGCCTCTTCTGCTTCTTCTCGTACGCAGCATCCTTCTCCCTCTTCTCGCGCAACTGTTCGCGCGCGATAAAGTTCGCGTCCTTGCGCAGCTCGCGCACCGCACCCTTGCGCTCCCGCTTGTACTCCTTCTGCAGCTTGGCAGCGTCGGAACGCTCCTTGTCCGGGTCGTAGTGCTTCGTGGGGTCGAAGGTCTCCTCGAACTTGGGAATAGACTGGCGGATGGAGAGAGGTTTGTGGTTGTGCAGAGTGAGGGGTCGGCGGCGGAGGCGGGCTTGAGAGAGGAGGATCTTGAGGTTCTGGAGGTCCTTCTTGGCGGCTGCCTTCTTGAGCTCGGGAAGAAGGGGTTGGAAGATCTCGTTGAAGGCGGTCTTGTCTTTCCATAGGTTCGCCATGGCGCTGATGTTCTCCAGGTGGGCCTTCTTCTGGGAAGCATCTGGGGCTTGCTTCGCAGCGAGAGCGCGGACCGAGAATCGAATGGCTTCTGGTACATAACGCTTGCTGAGCTTCTGGTAGCTCAGAATCAGACGCACAAGATAGGCACCTTGAGTGTGTTGGGCCGAGGACGTAGGGTTCGCGATTCCCAGCCAGCGAGCCATGAGAGTGATGGCTGGTGTGACGACCTGGTGGAAATGATCACTAGGTGGGTACACAGATCCGATGGCGGTGAGGATGATGAGGTCGCCGGCTGTGGGCTGACCGCGCTCCTGGAAGGCTTGTAGGTGCGTCCTGAACGCGGTAGCGATTTCTGTGGGATAGGTTCGGGAAAGTGAATGGAGATGCCTGATGAGCTGCTCTGTTGTCGCGAGCGACTGATCGTTGTTCCCCATGTATGCGATGTGATCGACGAGCGAGGTTGAAAAATCGGCCATGGCTTCCTTGTTTGATGCAGATAGCGAAGGGTGGTGCAATGCACGAATGCGCTGCACGATTGTCGGAATCTCCTTAACCTCGACACCTTTGATGACTTCCAGTAACTCTGTGTGTGAGCGTGGGCATGGGTAAGTGTATCTGACGCCCAGGGCGACTGTGTTGGCACCTGTGTTCCCAGGTTCTGCGCTTCCGTTGGAATCACCGAGGACTTCTCTAACGAACTCGTCTTCTTCGCCAACCGCAGGCTCCTGTCCGTTCTTGTCATCAGAATCAGACTCCGATCCAGACTCGGATTCCTCTCCTTCCGACTCGCCGCTCAAGTCAGCGTCCATCTCAGAACCACTAGCAATCAAGTCATCGTCGAGTGCGAAATCGTCCTCGTCAGGTTGTATGGCTCTTTCTTCCTTCGGGGGCTTCTGTTGGGCGTGAGATGAGGTGAAGCCGAACTCGGCTCCCTCGTCGGGCATTTCGTCCTCGTCAATAAATTGGCCCGGTCGGGCAGCATCGAATGCCTTTTGTACCACAGGCTTCGGCTCCTCTTCTGGTTCGTCGTCCGAAACGTCCTCGCCGTTCATGCGCTTAGCGCGCTTCTCCTCCAACTTCCGTAGGCGCTCTGCCTCTGCAGCAGCCTTTTCCTCCTCTGTCTTCGTCCGATCGGAGGGCTTTGCGCGAGTATCCTGCGCGTATTGGCGCATGCGCACATCGTATTCCTTATCGGCTTGCACGCGGTCCATGCTGTCGATCAACAGTTGACGGTCGGGGTTGATGCCAGCAGCGCCAGCCTTCGCCTCAGCTTTCTCGAGAAGTTGAGCCTTAGTGGGCGGTTTGTGTCCACTGAGCAAAGCGAGCATATCCGACATCTCCTTGTCGATCTTCTCACGAAGGTCTTCATCCTCTTCTGCAACCTTTTGTCTTTCATACTTGTATTGCTTTGACTTGGCGATGACCTCTTGCATGACTTCGTTCTTCGTCTTCTTCCTCTCGGGCTCTTGTGGTTGCTCGAGAAGCTCATGCCCTTCATCGTCGTCGTCAACATCGGACCTCCGGCGCTTCTTTCGCATGAGCTCCCCGTCTGAATCGTCGTCGGAGCCTCCCGATACATCATCTTTGAAATCATCGGTTGCCAGATCTTGAATCTTCTTGCCACCGTGAGTTAAGCCGAATCCACCCTCATCGTCACTGCCCTCCAGGTCGAACATAGAGCCTCCCTTCTTGCGCTGCTTCTCCAAAGCGTAGCGCTCCATAGCACGCTCTTCCGGAGTCATGTCCACATCACCCTCACCAATTCTGCGGTCCACAAGTCCTCCAGTCTTGTTCCTGCTGTGCATCTCTGGGAGCAAAGTCGCGCGACGCATCTGCTCGCCAGCGCTCTTGCTGACACCGGGTCTGTGCAGGATGTCCTTGTACCGACCAGTCTTGGCCGGTTGCAGGCTGGCGCTCTGGAACTTCGCTGGCCGTGAAGCCTGTCGCATTTCGAAAGGGTTGAAGGAATCGCGGATCTGCTGCATGGCGACATTGCGGTCGACGCGCTCCTGGCCAGAACGGCCCTTGAGCTCCTTCTTTTGCTTTTTGGATTTCTGGGGTCCAGTGACACCCTGCTCACGCAGAGACGTCTTCAGCCGTTTGAGTTGCGAGGCCGGCATTTTGTGTTGGTTTGTGTCGAAGCCGACTTGTCTCGTGCAACGCCGCTGGATCTTGAACTTTTTCTCGAAAGCAAGAGCGACAGACAAAATCCGGGGTCTCGGGGCCAGCCGTGCGCCCCACTATTTTCGGCGCGCGACTATCAAGCTATGTGAATGTATAACGATGTTGACAGATATGAATTTGGTGTCCTTATTGTAGACTACATAAAGCAGTGCACTCTTGACTATGTTTGTGTAAGTAGGGAAAATAGAAGCGCATCCACGTGCTTACAGTAGTGTGTATCTACAGACCGAGGAATGTCAAAGTTACACAGAAATAGAAGGTAGTATCTAGTGAATAGATCAATCTGGTTGTACTACAGATTTACTCCCATATGCTATTCAAGCAGGAGAGAATGGAAAGTTCGTTTCTGGACCACAAAACTGAAGCCCGTCTCTTTCAGCAGCGCGGTCGCATCCATAGAGCCTTGCTCAAGTCGCGCGTCTCGAAGCCTCAGGGGCGTGTAGTGTTCCTCAGGCCAAGAATTAGATGAAGGCGTGCATCATACATCCTTCGTGGACAGACAGGCGTATTGTCGCCCTTTCTGGTGCCGTCGACGGCCTAAAGCCCATGCACATTTTTGGGCAACCAACACATCGTGAGCCATGCCCTCAAAGCAGCTGATTGCTAGTCCGTCTGGCGTGGTGCGAGGTTCGTTGCAACATGTCCAGAAGCCCCTCATGCCTTGCACAGACCGTAGAAGAGCGTCCATGTAAGTACAAACGACATCAGACCGCCAAACAGGTCGCCAATCCAGAAGTCGCCGACTGGACGGAAGAAGAATGCGCCAGCATCGCTTTTCGCTTTGAGAGAGAAGACCAACAGGGAGACGATAGCTGTGCCGACAAAGTAGAAGAAGAAGCCAGGAAGTGACTCGAGGCCGAGAGTGCCGGCGGCGACGCCGAAAAGGGAGGCGGTCAGAGCGCGAATGTTGGAGACCGTCTACATGGTGATGTTAGTATCTTTTGGAGTCGTTCGAACTGACATCTCTGGCCTGATATTCGGAAGGACGTCTGGCGAGAATGGGTGGAGAACTTACGCGGGCATTGTGGCCAACGCTCTCTCCTACTATAGGCTTGAGGGCGAGCTCGCGTTCGTCAAGCATGATGATGAGTTATGGGTGGATAAAGGAGGTCCCGTCTTGTTGCTTGTATGGAAATGGCGGCGATCAGAAGGGTAGTTGCCACGTGGGTGATTTACAGTATGTTGTCGCCGGCCTGGAGTGGGTGAAAGCTGAGGTGGTCCAAGTCGCTAGCGCGATCACATCCGGGCACTGGCAGTTGCTTCGCAGTATTGATCCAATTGAGCGAGGAGAGATCAGGTGTTTCCCAGTGTTTCGGACGAACAGTAACAATTTTTGTATTTTGGGTGTAGAATTCAATGTCGCTAGGTATCCTTGATCGCAGCAAGCGTCGACTCCACGGGAACTTGGAAAGAACCGAAGGCTTGGCTCTCGTGCAGCCACATTTGAACAGCCTCAGTTCATGACATTGAGTCTTTCGGACAACAACACTGCATACCTCACTTTCGCTCCCTCCGCTTCTTGGTGTTGTTCGATTGGAAGGATCGAATCGTAAGGTTGTCAATGTTCGGTTCAACACATACGTACACAGTCAAGGTAATCTGTCTATCACAATTTTGAGGTAGTGGTTGTCCCAACTCATTGTCACAATTTACTTCCGACTGGCAAAACTGGCATATCGTCAATCGGTCGGTGGCCATAGTCATCCAGACACTCACAACAGTAACATCAACTCGAGCCAAGTCCTCATGTTTGTGCAAACATCAGATGCAGTTCCAAAACCTTGTGTAGTTAGGGTTAGGGTTGGGGTCGCACGGGCGCAGCGAAAGTCGGGGACATCAGGTGGATGTTCACGAGCAATAAAAACCACAGTGTGGTGTCAATTGAGCTCGCGCCCAGGTAAGTCATTCTTCATGGACTTATACAAGTTCATCGGGTCCGAGATGGAGTCTAGAAAATGGAATCCTTTCGGCGAAGTGCCTGGTATCTCACGGTCTCCGGTACGACCCATGCTGTCAGCGGGTGCGGCGGCGTTGGCCAAGGACCGAAGAGTAGTTTAGACAAGTGAACCATGTCCTACAGTCTTGACACGTTGTAGCTGCAAGATTCGATGAATCAGTGCGAGCGCACATCAGCACCTTGTTACAGATTGTCAACTATCCGTCTTTCTGCTAGGACCTGCGTGGCAATCAATCAGCCGGAAACATAGGGCTGAGACCGTTGACAGCGATGATGACGACTGACCGAGATTAAGTCATTAAGGTGAGTAACGGTGGAGATATTGTGATGGGCTTTTTGAGTGTTTCGTAGCGCGTGTCATCAGTCGACGAAACCTCAAGTGTATAGAGTTCGGACAGGATCCAGGTACAGGCTGTTCCGGCCAACTCAAATCCAAGAAAGGAGCGTGAGCATGCTTGCTTGGTACAAAATCGCCAAATCTATTAATGAAATAACCGGTAATGGTACCCCACAATCTTCATCATGACCCCTGAAACAAAACCGGGTCATAGCCTTGAACAGCGACCGCCCGTTCGCGAACACCTGGTAAGTGGCATCCAATCTCTCCACTGCGGGCGTGCGTCGGTCTGGACAATAAACAATACACGACCCCAATCTCGCGCCTGGATACCACCCGTATACTGCCTATCGACGACATAGCTGTGCCTCTCTTTGAACCAACAGCACCAACCTGTACCACACCGACACCGCCATATTCACAATCACACCTCCTACACCAAGCAAAGAAGACACGACCAGCCGACGAATCTCAACGGCGATACATCTGGAGCCGCGTCATGGAATGGAGCCAATATACGCTCAAGGCACTCCTCTAGCTGCCTATCTCGAAGGTGGGTTGTTATGCGTATCCGAGTGTTGCATGTAGTCGCAGCGCGCTGACACTCCTGAACCAGGCGAGGGCTCATACGACCCTGACCACGAAAGCGACTTTGACCACAGTCCCTCCCTACGCGCACAAGACGCCGATCAACCCATCTCATTCGCACCGCCAAATACCTTACCAGCGCCGGCTTCACGATTTCGCCGTAACATTCTCCCACCAATACACACCGACTCCACCCCGACTACCCGAGCTTCCTTGGCCCACTTTCACGATGCATGGTCTACGGCGGTGAACTCTCGTCTCGGACGCGTTGAGAATGCGAAGTTCCTGGAACATTTCCGCTACATCTTGGTAGCTTCGCAGCTGCTCAACGAGTACCTTGACCAAGGTTCCCTACCACCGCCCACGTCGACGCCGAGGCACGGCACAGATGGCGTCGCAAACGAGCCGGCCATATTGAACAATGCCAACAGCCTCTACGGTGCCGCTGCAACAGCCGCAGTTGCATTCACTGCGGTATGGCTGATACATTGGGCGAGATCAGCGAAGGGCGGCTACATCAGCAAAAGCCGGATGGCACTGGTCGTGGTCATCTTCACTGTCCTCGCACTTGTCGGATACGCATACGTGAGAAGACAGTGGCTGAAGTATCTTCGACACCAAGCCGTAGGTGCAGCGACGAGCTTGACTACCAACTGGCAGGCGTTCGAGGTCTCAAGTACAAGTGCATTGCAGTTCATTCAGGAGGTCGAACTGGTCTCCAAAGGCTACAGGTTGAGTACGCCTTTGCCGCCTGTCTCAAGACTTGAAGACAGCCGTCCCACGAGGCGGTGTGCCAGACTCCGCAAGGTGCTACACAAATCATACGCCTCACTGATCCCGGCTTGCATCGCTGGAATTGCGACCTTACGGACTTTGATTGATGAGGATGATCTCGAGAGATACTTTGACGTATACGACATCAATGCCCAAGACGCCCAGGAAGCCTCAGGAGCAGATGCTGCCACCATCCTCGAAGACGACGCGGAGTCGCTCAAATCACTTCGAGTACTGGGCTACCGAGCAAGCATTCTTCGCCGGGTCACCGTTTCTGCTCTCATGTCCTTGCAGGCAGATGGCAGCAAACCGGACTTTACACGATGGCGGACGGCCACGGAGCTTCTCTTCTCCCTCAGCGACACCATGGCAACCTCAGCAGACAAGCTACAGTCAGTCATGTCCGAAATGGAAACACTTCAAGTTCCTGCGACACCAGTGATGAGATCTCCACATTCCGCACCTGCCCGCGACAACATGCGCAGCCAGGTGCGCAAGATCTCAGCACTGTCTTCTGGTATCCGCAGCCTACAGGCGAAGATGCATGTCCTGCGAGAAGAGACCAACAAGTCAATAGAATCTTCAGACGACCTTACTGATCTTGGCCCGAACTTGATGGCACAGTACGACTCGATCGGTACCGATCTGAGAGACCTCATGCAAGCATGGGAAGCTGGCAAAGCAAGCCTGCAATCGAACATCACGCGCCAAGAAAAACGCCTCTCGCTCGTATCGAACGCGTCAGGTCTTCGCTCTCCTGTCTCATCCCTCGGCGGGCTCACTGCAGTCGACGAAGACGGCGACGGTTCGCCTGCCAATGCTCTCAGACTCCTATCGGGCGACGGTGGCGATATAATGGCATCGAAACGTTCGAGCATTGCCACGAGTGTTTCGGACGAAGGCGAAGCCGTCTTTGAAGCCATAGCCATGCCCAAGAAGCGTTCTTCCCTGACCCGCGAAGAAAGAATTACGCAAATGCACCAGGAGCGCGAGCGCCGCACAAGTCTGATGGCGCGGCGAGAAGCCAACACAAGCATGATGAAAGAGCTCGAGAACGTCATCACGCTACGACCCAAGAAGGGAATAAACGGCACGACAAGAATCACGTCGATATGATCGCGTTGCACCTAAAGCGACGCAAGGCTCGACATGCAGCCACCCTCGTTCATTCATTCACTCACGATACATTTCGTTGCATCTATTCTAATTTCTGTCGTCTTCTACACTTCGCCTCAAAGGGCTTTAGGGAGGTTAGGCATTCAGGGGCCTCGATAGGTTACAGGGGTTTCTTTCTTTTTTCTGCCACGAAACAGCATAGCACAAGCCTCCAAGATACCCTTTCGGACACGGCACACGGCAAGGAACAAGCACGCCAGCACGCATGCTTTTGATTATGGTTTAATACAGCATCATAATAATGAAGTCTTTGGATAAATTGGCTGTGTCCTTTCTCTTTACGCACAGGTGATACCCAGAAATGTTCGGAAGTGATGTTCATCATCCGTACTACCTAGGCGGTCAGTCGATTCTAAAACCGCACAAGGCCTCTACGGAAGAGACCATCACGTACATACACATACATGACAGTAAGCATGTCTTTCACCATGAGTAGCTTATATGATCGTGTTACAGAGCTAGGTCATTTCTAGGTACAACAGAAGCAGAGTGAAGTTTGGTCGAGTCAATAAAAAATGTATCAGGCACAGTGTCGTTGCTTAGTACATGCATGTGTGGATGTGTCGCCCCAGACCTGCCTGGTTGGATCTCACCACGACCAGCAATCTCTCACTAAGAACACCTCCAATTCGATGCCTTATTCACATCACCATTCCCCTTATAAATTGCTTGTTGTGGCCACTTACAAAGTGGCCGCTGCCTGGCAACCTCATTAGTCAGCGAATCGTTCCTCCACTTCGTAGCGACAAGATATTCGACCGGCTTCTCGTTCTCCACCCAATCCATCAGCGCAAGCAGCGCATCGTGCTGGCTGTCGTTGGCATCAGATAGAGGGAGCTTGCCCAGTTCTACGCTTGTGCCCGAGACTGTGCTCGCGTGCTCACTACCGCCAAAGTACCACGGAGCATCGTAGACGCTCTTCTGGCAATGCTGCATACCCGGGACCATAAATAGGCGGTAAAAGTCGTCCATCTCCACGCCACTGGGCGCCATCGCCGCCTGCAAATTATCGTATAGCAGTGAGCTGGCGCCAGGCGGAATCAGGCCGTCTGCCCAGCCGTGGTAGGTCAGCAATTTGCCGCCGCGCGAGTGGAATTCGGACATGTTGAAGTTGACTGCGTTGACGTTGCCGGGATTGAGCTTGTCTGCTTCTACCCAAGTCGAGTAGTTGAAAGAAGTCGCCCAGTCCCAGCTGTGATCGTCGAAGAGGTAGTACTTGGCGTAGTCTGTGCCGTAAGGGCTAGGAGTGTTGTTTGTGCCGAACGAGGAGGGCATCTGCAATTCAGACCCGACGCCGAAGTTCGGATAGAGGTTATTGATCCGGTTCGATTCGGCATCGGTTTGGGTCATTGGCAAGTAAAGCTGCCGGAGAGTCTCTGCTTGCGGCGCGGTCAGGCACTGCGACTTGTTTGTGCTTTCGTCTGTGCAGATCAGCTTTCCAACGCGTAAGTGGCATGCGGCCGGGTTTTGAATGATGCCGTCTTCGAGACCGTCGGATCCGTCGCACTGAGCTAGGACTGCGTCGCTGATCCAGCTGAACTGGTCGTGAGGGATGAAACCGGGACTGGTCTCAGGCAGGTTCACTGCGCCGACTTTCAGCTGCCACAACTGCTGATGCGTTGACCACCAGGCCGGGGCGCCCGCGAGAATGCCGTCAAAGTCTTCCGGAAAGTCTTGTGCTGACTTGATGCCTTGTCGGCCACCGGTGGAGCAACCCGAGTAGTAACTGTACCGGACGTGCTCGTCGTAGTAAGAGCCCACAAGCTTCTTGGTCAGGACTACCGATCCATGGAGAGCGCGGTAAGACCAGTCCGTTTTAGATTCAGGGTTGTTCAGGGCCCAGGCCATGTCGATTCCAGTCGAGTTGTGACCGGTGTCTGTCGACATTGACACAAAGCCATACTTGAGGCCGTCACCCATCGCCAGCCAGTTGACACCACCGACGAAACCAGAATTGCCGACTGTCAAGGTCCGTTGGTTCCATGTCTTAGTCTCTGGGAGGAAGACGCCGAACGTGTAAGAGGAGCCGACGGGAGTTGTGACGTTCACCAGCACAGCGCATGACCGCGGCAGGTAGGTGGCGTTGATAGGAAAGGCGATGTCGCCGAGCTGTCCGAATGTACTATTGGCCTCGAGGGGAATAGCAAAGACGACTTCAGCGCGATCACCTGGCGAGAATGCGGCATTGATACTTTCGAGAGAGCAGGATGTTGCTGAGGCCGCCCATGGAAACAGAATGCCGGCAAGAAAGGGTTTCCAATGCATTGGTGATACTGAGATGACACCAATGAGCTTGATGTAATATTCTCGCCTTTGGTGTGAAGCCTTTCCGAGAAGTTCGAGTTCGAGGCGATTGATGTTCCGAGTCTATCTTTCCATATTCAAGAGTCAAGAGGACTTAAACTTAACCTCGGGTAAAATGTTGCTCCGCGATTAATGCTATCACAACATAACCCTTGTACCTGGATAAACTCTTAAGCTACATACCGAGTTGCGCGGCAGTCGTTCGATGAATTTCCTGGTACAAATCCGAGGGCCAAGAGCTGAGAGATGATGTGGCTTGGCTAGGTTGTCAAGACAATGTTGTTTCCGCATAGCTGCCAAATGACAAAACCCAACCAGTGTGAATGCATGTTCTTCTCCCAAACCACGATTCAGTGATAGTGCAAATCAACACTTGACTTGAGTGCCATCATTGGGAGGGTGGAAGTTCGTCAGTAGCTTCAGCTTGTGAGTCTTGTCGCAAGGTCAGCGTTTGCAATCCGTTGGGCCCGTGAACGCAACCTACAGTAGGGAATGTTGTGAAGTTGAGCCAACACTATAAGAAGCCACCTCCAGAAAATTTCGACGAGAATCCTCCAGCTTGCTTGAGCAGTTCCTTCTTCTGAGAACGGCCAATGCCACCCAAGCCCATGTCTTTCTCGCGATCGAAGGCACGTTTGCTGGGGTCGTCTTCTGCTTTCTCGGGTTTCCGACCTTGATGCTGGTCCATTAATGATGGGCCTCTAGCCTTTTCCTGCAACAAAGAGTCAGTACAAGCAGTCTCACGACAAAACTCGAAAGATTCAATACTCACTGTGCGTTCCCGTAATTCTCTCGCGGCAGCATCGTCGCCCTCCTTCTTGCTGGACCCAGCTGCTTTCGGCACACCCGGGGTAGGTCTTGATATTCCCATCATTTCATCTTCGAGCCTCTTTCGTTTTTGCTCTGGCGTTTCATGCCATGCCGAGCTATCTCCTCCCTTCTCTGCTGGAGCCTTTGCTCCCTTTCCTGTGTTGAACCCTCTGGCGCGTAGCTTACTAGGGTCCATTCTCGACGCCAGACCATCTTGTTCAGGCGGCATAGTCATCCAATCGTCTCTCTTTGGCTTCTCTTGTTCCTTGGCAGCTTCCTGTTGCGGAAATTGTGACTTCGAGTCTGATGCAGCATCTAGTAGCTCGGCTCCGGTGGGCGGGAGTGCAGGTCCAAAGTCATCGTCGTCGTCACTACTATCGTCTGCCTGAGGTTGTGCAGGTTCTGTAGGCCGTTGCTCGAGAGGCGCAGGTGGCATAGCGGGTCCTGCGACTTTCCTTCGTTTATCTGCGCTTTCTGGGCTTGGTGATCGCTTTGCGCCGGAGGCTGTGGGTGGTGCATCTTGGGCTTGTTCTTCCTGCTGTCGCTTACGTTTGGCCAGCAAGTGTGGTGGAAGCTCTGCGCCTATGCCCGACATTCTTGCGTGTGATTGTTGTGAAGTTGTAGTGTGTGTTGGTTGAATGCTGGCGATGATGTAGCTTTGGTTGTTGATCCGCGGCCGCCGCCAAGCCAATGTAAGGCAGCGGCGTGCTTGAACGACTGATAGTACTGCCAAAGACACCTTGCCGTCGCGACTTGACATACAGCTGTAAACGTCTCGGTGTGTGAAGACCGGAAGGAAACGATTCTATACCCAACAACTACGAGTTACTCGTCGTCCATTTCGCACGCCTCAATCCCACCAATCGATCCCAGCCAGATACACCCCAACCATTGAACTGAACGATCTGCAACTTGAGCTCCAAAAGACCTGCTGGACCTTAATATCATAGCTGGAGAAGCGATGTGCAATTACTGGGGACACAGATGAGCTCAATCTCGAGCGGCAGCGATGCAAGCGCTCAGGACAAGGATGTGAAAGCGGACAGGGCAGCGGAAACGGAAGATGTTGGAGCGCCGCAGGTGGTAGTGGAGGATGTCGATGATGGTGGCTACTTTCAAGATCAGGAGCGAGACTATGAAGATGGGGAGCCCTCGACGCTCGAGGACGAGCTAGATGGGGAATTGCTGGACGGCGACACTACACCCCAAGACAATGCTTCTCCATCAGGAGACATGGGAGAGGACATTCCTCAGCTCGAATACGACAGGCCTATCACGCCGGATGAAGCGCCTCTAGACCTACCGTCAGAACCAGTCACACCGCTGTCACGGTCTCCACTTGCGAGTCCTCTAGACTCCGGATCGATACCCGATGATACCCTGTCAGTTTTGGGCTCTCAAACTTCGACACCAGGCCGTGGCCTCCCACATACACCGCGGAGGTTTCCGTCGAGGTCGGTGTCTGGAGCACTACAGCCTTTCGAACGTAGATTCGAAGGAAGACCGACTCTGTCTCCCTCGCCTTCGTCACGAGGTGGCTCGCCCGCATTTCTCTCGCCACACTCGAGACAAATATCTCTCACTTCCCAGCTATCGCCTTTAGGCTCCTCACAGGGCGACGCCACTTCGGATGAGCCGCAGCAGACTCCCTGGGAGGTGGTGAGGTGGACAAAACTGCGTAAGATCTCTGGCCAGCTATTCTCCGAAGTGGGCAGGAGAAACTTTGGAAGGCCGACCTGTTTAGCGGTCTCTGCTCTGATCGCTGTTGGCACAACGAAGGGACTCGTTCTCGGATTTGACTATCACCAAACCCTCAAAATCATCATCGGGCAAGGTACGAAAGCGGCAGAGTGCGGCAGTGTGACTTCCCTGGCCATCTCAGCGGACTACTCCACGATTGCAGCAGGGCATGCCAATGGGTTCATTTTTACTTGGGAGATCAACCGGCCTGCCAGGCCGTTCTTGCAAATACCGCCCATCAGCATGAGCGCTTTGCAGCAGTCTCAACACCCCGACGGGCACGTGGCCGATCGTGCCATCTTGCACATCGGGTTCCTGGGCACCCGGCACACTGCACTGGTGTCTGCCGATTCGGGTGGCATGGCTTTCTCGCATTTGGCCTCCAGAGGTCTCGGACCTGTCACACGTACCATCAAGTCCACGCGCTTGCTAGGCCGATATCCTTCGGCTGATCCTCAGACCGAGCGTGTTCGCAAGCCCAGCTCAGTACTCGCGTTTTCGCCGCTGCCACTCGGGAATGTTGAGCAGGAAACGGATAACATGGGATTGACCGCTCTGCTCACGCCGTATCTCTTGGTGATCGTGTCTACCACGCCGATCGCTCAGACACAGCACAAATCTGCGCGGCCTAAAGAGGTGTCTCCCCACAGTACATTGAGCGGTTGTCTGGCCTGGTTTCCTGCCGTCAAGCTGAAGGGTTCAAATCAAGACTCTGAAAAGCAAGTCTCTGATACAAAGCTAGTGTATTGCTGGTCCAACGTACTTACTGTGCTCGATGTCAAAGTCGTCCCACAAGATGATCCTGCGGATAAGAATAAGCCACCGAAGCTGGAGTTTACTGCTCGCAGCCGATGGCGTGCAGAAGAAGCCATTGTCGCTGTGCAGTGGCTAGGCCGATCTGTGCTCGGTGTGCTCACCATCAGCCAACGGATGTTGATTCTTGAGGACGGCAATCTGCAAGTGACTGACTCCATTGACTTGTTGCATCGTCACATTTATCATCAAGACCCATTCTCGCGCCAGTTGCACAACGTTGTGGAGCAACTGAACCCCGAAGATCCTTCGATGCACGGTGTAGTAGCTGATGCGTTCTACATGAGCTACAGAGCATACAAAGGCCGGACGTTCCTATTGGGCTTCAACGACGTGACTGTTGGATCACTGTCAAATTGGGCAGATCGATTGGTAGCCCTTATGGAGACCGGCGATCACATTGCTGCCATACGTCTGGCCACTGAGTATTACGGTGGTGTTGCGAACAGTGTCACAGTCGGCTTACCCGATGACGATGAAACACGGCAGGAAATGGTGAGGGAGCGCTTGATCGCGATGTTATCTGCGTCAATGGACTACTCTTTCGCGCAGCATGACGAATCAAGGGAAGATAGGCTGAAGGAGCTCGCCGGTGTATGCTTCGACGCTTGCATTGCTATGCGAGAGACCGAATACCTGTTTGCCAAGCTGTTCGAAGTGTATCAAGACGCTGATCATGAAGACGTCTTTGTCTCGACCTTGGAGCCTTATGTTCTCGACGGCGACTTGGCATTCCTTCCGCCTGATGTGGTAAAGAGCGTGGTCGCTCACTTCATCTCACAAAATGAAGCGGCGAGGCTGGAGGAACTCCTCTGCAGGCTTGAGCCAGGCTCATTCGATCTGGAAGAAATTACAATGCTTTGCCGACAACACAACTTGTACGACGCCCTCATCCACGTCTGGACGCGCGCAATCAAGGACTTCGTCACGCCTCTTGTGGATTTGCTACAGCTCATTAAGATGCTGGAGGCCGGCAGTGAGGCCGAACACTCGATGGAGAATCCATTCTTCGCAGCAGCAATGAGAGTGTTTCCGTATCTGGCCTTCACCTTCACTAGCAGACTGTATCCCAACGGTGAGCTTATGGAGGACGAGGAAGCGTCAAATGCTAAGGCAGAGCTCTACGAGTACCTTTTCTCCGGCCGATCAGTTGCATGGCCTCCTGGAAGCAAGCAGATACTTCACGTCGCAGACAACTCACAAGACGAGCCAGCTTTCCCCTACCTCGTCTTACTCTTGCGATTTGATGCCGCTAGCTTCATGAGCATGCTGAACGAAGCATTTGAAGACCCGTTCCTCAACGAAGCGGACGACGAATCGCAGGCGAACGGCATCGCGCGGACGAACGGTCTGAACAGCCGAGCGGGTTACAAAATGACACGACAACACATCGTCAGTATACTGCTGGATGTTGTCGATCAGAGCGGCTTCGATCCCGAAGAAAGGATCTACCTGGACATCTTCATCGCACGAAGTCTTCCCAAGTATCCAGCCCAGCTCGTCTTATCGGGCTCGCTACTGAACAAAGTACTGCAACGACTGTGCGAAGTTCCATCAGAAGAACTGCGCGAAGATTGTCAGCTAAGCGCAGAGTACTTGTTGTCAGCTTACCAACCGCCAGATACTGAGGCCTTGATCAAATCCTTGAGGCAGTCAAAGTTCTTCAGAGTACTGAAGACCGTCTATCGCAGACAGCGACTCTACCCTGAACTCCTCGAAGCCTACTTTGAAGATGACGAAGACAAGAACGGAGTCTTCGACTGCATTACTTCATGCCTGTTACCCGGTGCGGGCCTCGCACAGAAACAGACCGAGACCTTCAAACGCAGTATCGTTACCCATGCGTCAGATTTGGCCGGGATCAACACTGTCCAGACTGCACGGATTCTTCTTGCAAGCGCAGTTGATTTACTGGAGCCCGTCGCAAAGGCTCTGCAAGACTCGTATCAACAATTCATATTCCTTCGTGCGTTGCTCGAGCCGAAGCTGATCAAGAAAGAAACTTCTCTGCGCTCCCAACAAGAGATCCCGGAAAACGTGCGCCACACATTCCAAGAGCGATATGTGCAACTCATGTGTGCGCATGAACCTGGCCATGTCGCAGACTACGTCAGTCTTCTTCAGTCTGGAGATTTGCGACTGGATCGAGTCCTACCTGCGATGGAGGAGAGCGGCGTTATTGACGCTGCGGTGGTACTACTTGCCCGAGACGGTCTCGCACGAAATGCTATGGATCGCCTTGTTGCACATGTGCAGAGCCAACAGCACGCGCTCACGAGCTTGATTGAGGCTGCCGGCCGATCGCCTGATGCAGAAGCGACACGAGAGACTGCTAACGATTTGATCGAGGCTGTGCAGAAGTACACCAAAGTTGGCATCTGGCTGTGTCAAGGGCAGACTGCCGCAACGGAACGCCGCCCACGGCCCCGCGCTAGCCTTGCGAAAGACATTGATGAAAATGAGCTGGACATTGACGAATTTCTGTGGCTCAACCTGATTGATACTGCAGTGCAAGTGACAAAGGAGACGTCATCCGCACTGCAGGTACTCGAAGACCACCCCTCAGAGAACGACAGCACAAGCCTCGACCCCGACACCATCCGGCAAGGCCTCCGATCAAACGTTCAACAAGCCTTCACAGCCCTGCTAGCCGCCACAGCCGCTCAAATCTCCAAGCAACCCATAGACACACTACCGACCACCCACCTCAAACCCCACCAAGACAACCTCTCTTTCCTCCGCATCCTGCGCGCCTTCCTAACCCGCGCCGCAACCACAGCTCCCTCCCTCTCCGACCTCCGCTCCGTCCTCGCCGACATCTTCAGCGCCTACGCCTTCGAGCAAAACGTCCTAACCCTCGCCACAGACCTCCTAGGCGGCGACGTCTTCGCCAAAATCCAAGACGCTCACGCCCGCCGCCAGCGCGGCTGGCGCCCTCGCAACCAGGCCTGCGAGCTCTGCAAACGCCGCGCCTGGGGACCCGGGATCGGCGAAGTGGTCTGGGATGAGTGGGTCGGTCGTGAGCAGGCGAGGGAGAATGCCAAAGCTGAGAAGGCGCTTGCGAGGACTGGGGGTGAGGAGGCGAGGAGACGTTCTAGGGGGAAGGCGAAGGTTGCTGTTGCGGTGGATCCGATGGCGGATGCTGTGGAGGATATTATGGGGCGTGAGGATCGGACGAGGTTGGCGTTGGTTGTTTTTGCTTGTAGGCATGTGTTCCATCGGGTTTGTTTGGATGGGGAGTCGTTTTCGTCTGCGGGACGTGGTGGTGGTGGTGGTGAGGGCAGGGAAAGGGGGTACAAATGTCCTGTTTGTGTGGTGAAGTAAGATGGGTGGAATGGAATGGAGTTAGGAATTGGGACGCTGTAATTAATCCACTCAATGGCACAATACATGAGAACATATTTGCTTTATTGTATTCACTCATCTGAGCAATGTAAGCCGTTGGAGGCAGCAAAGACCCGATTATCTCGCCACATGTGCAATTCGCAACACCACCATTCCCGATCGACCTGTTACCCGAAAATCGGGATCTGAAAGGAGGCACAAGAGTTGCCCCGACGACCTCGAATATCGTGTTCGAGTGCATGTCTGCCATCATTCCAATCATCCGAGCATGCAGAACTCAATTGGTCCTCTCGATTCCCAAAGAAAAGATATATGGTCTAGCAAATAAGGGCAGTCAGAACCTTCTCTCAGACCTACCATTTCTGGATGTTCTACACCGCTCTGGAGAGAAAGAACCGTTCGACCTAACATTCCAAGCATCAGCCATCTCCAAGCGTGCTGACACTCCAAGTTTTGCTATGAAGTCTTAGGTCCTCTTTTGCATACTCGCCATGGGGCATGATAGTGCGACTGCTGAGCTGGTGGGCGATCTGGACATCGTTCGCAGGCAGAGATTCGAGGCCGAAGACCGAGATGCAGTCGCGCACGAGATCGAGGTATTGCATATAGCCCGGGGTGTTATCTGCTACGGTGGTGAAACCGGGGAGAGGGAGACCAGATTCGAAGTCTAGATAGAGGGCCTCGACGGCGTCGGCTGCGTGGCAGAGCAGAGGTCAGCTGTGTTCATTCTTTTGGGATTTTACCAGTGGTTCAGTGTGATAAATTGTGCCGAACTTACCGTCATAACGTTTCTTAATCCAAGTCATGAGAACCGGGTCCGCCTTGTCACGCTTATGCAGAGTGAGGAATTGTAGGAAGATGTGCAACGGAGGCTCGATCTTCGAGGACTTTACTCCTGCCGGGATGTTAACAAAGTTCAGCGTGATCTTGCGCACGAGTTTCAGAATGTCTGTAGTCAAGGGAACCGACCTGCGGCATGCATCGTATGAGTACATGGCCTCACTTGGGTATCCGATCTTCCGATAGACGACTTGCGCGGTGTACAGCCCCCTTCTCTTTTGACTATAAGGGACATATAAGGCCGGCATCAGCTCGAATAGGCCATGGCGGATCAGGTCCACGAGTCGCGCTTGCTTGAGATTCGGGTCGTCGTGTTTGGTAATGCCATGCGTAAGGTATTCGTGAGTGAACTTACGAGGGTGCAGTCGCCATTTGCGAAACTTTCTCCAGCCAGGCCAGGAATCGATTTCGAAGGCGCCATAGATGTCGAGAGCGTTGTAAAATGCAGCCGGCTACCCGTCAGGAGTCGTGGCCTTCTCGCAGTTGATGTACTGGATGGTGACGCCTGTTTGGCCAGTGTGAAAGCGGTTCAAGGCATGGACAAGGAGGAAGAGCAGATCTTCGCTGTGAGAGAGAAACTCGTCATGACGACAGTCATCCCATGCAAGATGTTGTCCGGTCATGAGAATGCTCTCGCCTTGGTTGAGGTCAGTAAGACGTGCGTGAGATCTGAATTCTTCCCAAGTGTCGGCTGATGGCATAAACACATCTTGTGCTGTACAACCGTTCGTCATTCTCGCTGCGTACCTGTCGCCGCGGCCGCTAGATACGGTACGTCCGGCATCTCTGAGACGTATCGATACCAAGCGCGCTTTCTGCTCTTGTGTAAGTGCCTCTTTGGACAGTCTTTGGAGATCATCGACGTACGAGATGTTTTTCTCCTGCCTCCTTCCTTTCCTCACCACTCTCGGCCGTGAAGAATCCCCCTCCATTTCTTGAGCCGAATCTTTAAGCAGCAAGTGATCGTACTTCGCGTCGCAACGTTCTTTCGCGTTCTTCCTCTGCTTTGGCTTCACTTTGCTCGCTTCCTTTAATTGCTTGGCGATCGTGCTCATAACCAGATCCCGAAAAGGTCGCTTGATTATCAATCCCGTACCCATACGATGGAACGCTAACTGCTTTTTGGTATACTTTTTCTTCTTGTGAAGAGCTCGACTCGGCGGAAGAGGAACCGTTTTAGGATCTCCGGTTCGTTTAGACAGCTTGAACTCCTTAGCAAAGTCTCGCCAGGCAACCGTCTCATTCTGCAGCGGTGCATCCAGCTGCTTCCCAGGACGCGGAACTCTTGAACGCTTTGGTGCCTTGTACTCTTCATAGTCCTCCTCATCGTCACTTGTTGCCTTGCGCTTTCCTCCATTCGTGTTTCCAGTTGTTGGAGTCACGGCTACGTCTTGCTCAGAACTCCCATCTCGTTCCAAAGATTGAAGCTCTTGCCCTGATCGTGGCTCAGAATCAAATGGTTCGTGATCCTCGCTCTCTTCGTCGTTGATGCTTTCGGCGTCGTCCGAGACGAATTGGGCGAGGTACTGCTTGAACGTCGTCTGAGCGGCAGAGCCCACACCAACACCTTCAGCCACGTCCTCGAGCGTCGGAGCATCCAGTGTAGCCATCTGTTGTGCGAGTTTCGAAGGTGAGAGGACTTCTCGTCGAGTTAAGAGATGTGCAGCGACGTTGGTGTATGGATGATAAAGCGTGAGTGAGTATGGATATGTGTAGACGTGATTGTAGTGTCAGGAG
>Ga0265798_10000415_pt1 | contig 74654 bp, 70 predicted proteins | sample P3T30metagenome_FD_192430 | JGI IMG/M metagenome (GOLD analysis project Ga0265798, IMG submission 192430) | Plant litter microbial communities from East Loma Ridge, Irvine, California - P3 T30 | ecosystem: Environmental > Terrestrial > Plant litter > Unclassified | place: USA: California... | reverse complement strand
TGCGTCGGCGCATGTGCGGGTCTTCGAACACCGTGACGCTGCGCAGCCCCTCCAGGCCGATGGCTTCTGCGACGAATCGCACGTTGCCGGTCTCGAAAGCGTCTTGCGCCTGAGTGCCGCGAAGGCCGTCGATCACGAAGCGGGCGAAGACACCAAACCGTTGATAGAGCGCGTTGCGCATCGCGGCACTGGCGCTCTGCGGCAGCACCACCGCGCTGACGGCAGTCGCACAGAGAATGCCCAGCGAGATTTCCAGCACCCGCCACACCGCCGCCATGAACGCGCCTTCCGGATGCGCCAGCGCAGGCAGGCCGATCATGGCGGCGGTGTAACCGGCGAGCACGAAACCATACGCACGAAAGTTGCGATAACGCGCTGCACCTGCCGAACAGAACCCGACCCACAGCGCCAGACAACCGAGGAACGGCACCGGATTCTGTGCGAACAGTGCCATCAGCAGCACCATCATGGCCGAGCCCGCCAGCGTTCCGAGCAGCCGGTAAAAACTCTTGGCGAACACCTGCCCGCTTTGCGGCTGCATGACGATGAAAACAGTGATCATCGCCGTCCGAGGTTGGGGCAGCTCAAGGCGCAGCGCCAGCCAATACGTCAGGAATGCGGCGATCAATACCTTGCCGATATAGATCCAGGTCACGCCGTCGCTGCGCGCCCAACCGTTGAACTCACGACGCCAGGGCAGCGCGATAATCCGATGAGCAAGCGTGGTCATATCAGTGGTCGACCTTCTTGCCCGTTTCAACAAACGCCGCGGGTACATCGTTTCCCGCCGACAACCCGCCACCCAGCGCCACCACCAGCCCGGCATAGGCGCTCAGGCGCGCAGCCTCGACCTGCTGCTGAACCTGTTGTTGACGAAACAGCAGGGTCTGGGCGTTGAGCACATTCAGGTAATCGGTCAACCCGCGCTGATACGCGATCATGGCGATGTCGTAGGTCTTGCGCGCCGACGCCACCGACTCGGCTGCGTACACCTGCTGCTTGTCGAGCGAGGCGCGACGAATCAACTGGTCGGACACATTTTGCAGCGCCGTGACGAGCGTCTGGTTGTAATGCGCGACCGCCAGATCGTACGCGGCCGACGCACGCCCCAGTTCAGCACGCAGACGCCCGCCGTCGAAGATCGGCAGCGTGAGTGCAGGGCCTGCCTTGTAGCTGAACTTGCTGCCGGTCAGAAACTCCAGCATGCCGCCCCCTGTCGCCATGTACCCCAGACTGGCGACCAGATCGACGTTGGGATAGAAATTGGCATGGGCCACGTCCAGGCCTCGCGCCTGCGCGGCGACACGCCACTGACTGGCAACCACATCAGGCCGCTGGCCAAGCAGTTGCGCAGGCAAGGCCGACGGCAGCGTCAGTTCAGTTTTCAGCGCAAGGGCGGGACGCTGCAAGGTCGCTCCGTCACCCGGCCCCTTGCCCGCCAGTGCCGCCAGTTGATTACGCCCCAGGGCGATGGCTTCTTCGAGCTCATCGATCTGCCGACGGATTTCCGGCAACGGCGCCTCAGCCTGACTGACTTCGAAGTGCGTGCCCAGGCCGCCCTTGAGCCGACGTTGCGCCAGCTCCAGCATCTGCTGTTGCTGGGCCAGAGTCGCCTGGGCGATCTCCAGGCGGGCGAAGTTCAGGGAGAATTGGATGTAGGCGCGGACAATGTTTTCCTGCAACTCAAGCTGAGCCTGCCGCTGCTCGGCGGCACTCATGTGCGCAAGGTCAAGCACCTGTTCGCTGGCGTTACGCTCGCGTCCCCACAGGTCAAGCGCGTAACTCAGACCCAGCGAGGCATTATTGTCCCAGGTGTGACTATCAGCGAGCGCACCGGGACCATAAAACTGATCGCTCGGCCATTCATGACGCGCCAGACTGGCGTTGCCCTGAACCTGCAGCGACTCGGCGGATTCGGCCACCCCGGCCATGGCTCTGGCGTCCCTGACTCTTGCGGCGGCCATGGCCAGGCTCGGACTGCCAAGGATCGCCAGCCCGATCCAGCGATTCAGTTGCGGGTCGTTATAGACGCGCCACCACTGCTGGTTCGGCCAGTGTGCGCTGAGCGCGGCGCGCTGAATGGCCTGATCGGTGGCCAGACTGTCGGCGGGCAACAGGTCACCCTTGGGTCCGATTCCGCCGGTTCCGATGCAGCCGCTGATGACGAACGATAAAGCCATGAGACCGAGGGGCTTGAGCCCTCTGATGATGCGACGCGGCACAGCTGCGAATTCCCGACCGGTAATGAAACGCCTCGAATGGCGGCGATTCTAGGCGGCGCTCGACATGGCGATAAGCGGGGAGATGTGTGATTCTTTATTACCGAAACGGCGATAATCCATTGGTATGGCTGACATGCTTTTGTTACTTCATGTCACAATTTGTCGTCTATTGAAGCTGTTCCATTCAGAGAAGAACCATGGACACCCTGCAAAACATGCGTGCCTTCAGTTGCGTGGCGCAAGCGGGCAGCTTTACCGCCGCAGCGGCGTTGCTCGACACCACCACCGCCAACGTTTCGCGTGCCGTCTCCAACCTGGAAGCGCACTTGCAGACCCGTCTGCTCAATCGCACCACGCGCCGTATCGCACTGACCGAAGCCGGCAAGCGCTATCTGCTGCGCTGCGAGCAGATTCTGATGTCTGTCGAAGAGGCCGAAGCCGAAGCCAGCGACGCCCATGCGCGTCCGGCCGGGCAGCTCAAGATGCATTCGATGCCGGGTGTCGGTCAGCATTACGTGGTCGATGCCATCGCCCGTTATCGGCGCAGCCACCCGGACGTGTCGTTCGACCTGACGCTGACCAGTCGTGTACCTGATCTGCTGGAAGACGGTTACGACGTGTCGATCGTGCTGGCCAGCGAACTGCCGGATTCGGGCTTCGTGTCTCAGCGCCTGGGCATCACCTACAGCATCGTCTGTGCATCGCCGGAGTACATCAAGACGTTCGGCACTGCGCACAAGCCTGCGGACCTGTTGAACCACGCCTGCCTGCGTCTGGTAAGCCCGGTGTTTCCGCTGGAGAAATGGCTGTTCGACGGCCCGGACGGTCAGGAGATGGTCACCATCACCACCTCGCCGTTGCTGGTCAATTCGGCGGATGCCATGAAAACCGCGATTTCCAGCGGCATGGGTGTCGGTATCCTGCCGATCTATTCGGCCATCGAAGGCCTGCGCAGCGGTACGCTGGTGCGGATCATGTCCGACTATCGCTCTCAGGAGTTGAACCTGTACGCCATCTACCCTTCGCGCCAATACCTGGATGCCAAGATCAAGACCTGGGTCGAGTACCTGCGCGGCTCGCTGCCGGAGATTCTCGCGGCGGATGAAGCGGATCTGCATGTGCAGGCGCTCAAGAACATGTCCTGACGTCGTACAACTGTAAAAAGCGGCTGCAATCAGGCGGGCAGGAATGTTAGCGTGCTACTCATTCAACCCGCTCAAGAGTGACTGCCCAATGAAAAAAACCGTACTCGCCTTCAGCCGTGTGTCCCCTGAAATGGCCGAGCGCCTGTCGCAAGATTTCACTGTGATCGTGCCCGACCCGAAGCGCGGCGACCTCAATGCCCAGTTCGAAGAAGCCCTGCCCGAGTCCCACGGGATGATCGGTGCCGGCCGCAAACTGGGCCGCGAACAGTTGGCGAACGCCAGCCGTCTGGAAGTGGTATCGAGCATTTCGGTGGGTTACGACAACTACGACGTCGGCTACCTGAGCGAGCGCGGCATCATGCTGACCAACACGCCGGACGTGCTGACTGAAAGCACCGCCGACCTGGGTTTTTCGCTGATCATGAGCAGCGCACGCCGCGTGGCCGAGCTGGACGCCTGGACCAAGGCGGGCCAGTGGACACGCAGCATCGAGGCGCCGCATTTCGGCACCGATGTGCATGGCAAGACGCTGGGTATCGTGGGCATGGGCAACATCGGCGCAGCCATTGCGCGCCGTGGCCGACTGGGTTTCAACATGCCGATCCTGTACAGCGGCAACAGCCGCAAGACCGAACTTGAGCAGGAGTTGGGCGCTCAATTCCGCAGCCTGGATCAGTTGCTGGCCGAATCCGATTTCGTGTGCCTCGTGGTGCCGTTGAGCGACAAGACCCGCCATCTGATCTCGCGCCGCGAGCTGAGCCTGATGAAGCCGAGCGCGATTCTGGTCAACATCGCACGCGGTCCGATCGTCGACGAACCGGCGCTGATCGAAGCCCTGCAGAACGGCACCATCCGCGGCGCGGGTCTTGATGTGTACGAAAAGGAACCGCTGAGCGAGTCGCCGCTGTTCCAGCTCAAGAACGCCGTCACCCTGCCCCACATCGGCTCGGCCACCACCGAAACCCGCCAGGCCATGGCCGACCGTGCCTACCACAATTTGCGCAACGCACTGCTGGGTGAACGTCCACAAGATCTGGTCAATCCACAGGTGTGGAAGGGTTGATTGCACAACGGTTTGCTGCCTGATCGTGCCGATGCTCCGCGTCGGCATGCCGCCCGGGACGCTCCGCGTCCCTTTGTGTCAGCGCAGGAGAACGTCAGCGTGAGGGCTGACTGATGCCTGAGGTCGGCAACGCCACCAGCTTTACCTTCCTGAACACCAGCACATTCCCCGCCATCACCAGCACCAGCCCGACCAGCGCAGCCGAGGTCCACTGATATCCTTCGACCCACGCCGAGATGTTCAGCGCCACGACCGGGAACAGCACGGTGCAATACGCCGCACGCTCCGGACCCATGCGTCCGACCAGGGTCAGGTACGCGGTGAAGCCGATCACCGAACCCGGAATGACCAGATACAACAGAGATCCCATGTAACGAGTGTTCCATTCAAACGTGAACGGCGTGCCACTGAGCAGGCAGTACACGCTGAGAATGGTTGCGCCATAAAACATGCCCCAGGCGTTGGTGGTCAGCGGACGCAGACCGGCTTTCTGCTGCATGCTCGACAGCATGTTGCCCGCCGAAAAGCACAGCGTGCCGAGCAGAGCCAGGCCCAGCCCGATCAGGGTCTGGTGGCTGGCACCGTGTCCGGACAGTTCAGGCCAGAACAGGCAACCCAAGCCCAGCAATCCCAGTGCGCCGCCGGTCAGTACATTACTGGCGATCTTCTGGCGGAAAAATACCCGTGCGTTGAGCGCATTCCACAAGGTTGCGGTCGAGAACACGACGGCGATCAGGCCGCTGGGGATCCACTGACTCGCGGTCAAAAAACACATGAAGTTGACGCAGAACAGACATACACCCTGTGCCAGACAGATCAACTGACCACGCCGATTGACCGGCTGCAGCCGGCGGGTGATCAGCAAAATCGCGAACAGCACCAGTGCGGCCAGCGCGAAGCGATAGACGATCGAGACAGGAATGGCGACCTCGCCGAGCTGGAGCTTGAGCGCAATCCAGGTCGTGCCCCAGATCAATACGGTCAGCAGATAAAGCGAAAGGTTCATGACGCAGGCTCCTTGATGAGCCATCAGTCTGCTGCGCGCCTCGCCATGCGCGCTTGCACAATCTTGCGCATTTGATCGACGGGGTGCTGGCAGCGGAGCCTGTCGCGGGTAGGATGAGCGTCATAGAGGAATCGCCATGTCATCCATCGAATCCATCCAGGTCTTTCAGGCCCTGAACAGCTCGCCCCACTCCTGTCTCGAACAGAGTGCGACGTTGGGCGATGGTCTGGTGGCAGCGCTGTGGAACAACCGGCATGATTCTCAGGAATATCATGCGCCCACCCACCACACGCTCTCCTGCTACATCGAAGACGGCACCGGCACCTTCCGGCGTGACAGACCCGAGCAGAAAGGCTCGCCGGGCAAACTCTGCATCCTGCCTGCCGGACATGAGTCTGCATGGATCGTGAACGGCGAAATCCGTCTGGCGCACCTGTATTTCAGCGCCGAGCAATTCGCACTCAGTTGCGTCACGCTTCTGGATCGCGAGCCGCGCGAGATGCAGCTGCAGGAGAACACCTTTCTCGACGATCCCGCACAGACACAGCGTTTCCAGCAGTTGATCCGCCTGAACTGGGCCGAGCCGGGTGAGCGTTTACTGACCAGCAGTCTGGCGCACGAGATGATCGGTCATGCACTGCTGAGCCAGACCGGGCAGCGCGAAGGTCTGCGTTTGAAAGGCGGGCTGGCGCCACACTTGCGAAGGCAACTGGTGGACTTCATCGAGACGCACCTGGCAGATCCGCTGAGTCTCGGCCAGCTGGCAGGCCTGTGCGCCCTGTCGGAATACCACTTCGCCCGCATGTTTCGGGAAAGCTTCGGGCTGCCGCCTCACCAATACCTGCTGGCACGACGCCTGGAACAGGCGCGTCGGTTGCTGCGCACCACCGGCAAACCGCTCGGCGAGATTGCGCTGGCCTGTGGGTTTGCCAGCGCCAGTCATTTCAGCAACAGGTTCCGCCAAGCCATGGGCGCGACACCCGGTGAGTACCGCATGGCACTGACGGCGCTCTAAAACATCTGATCGAACGCGGCCAGCGGGCTGAGCAGTACGGCGCAACCGGCCAGCGTCAGCACCCAGCGTGGCCGGAAGGGCATCAGCGAAACCAGCACCACGGCGCTGATCATCAATACCGCACACCACTGCACCAGCCCGATTGCCCAACCGTCGGCGTCCACTGCAGGCCAGGGCGAAACCAGCAGCGCACCCCAGCCGATCATTTTGAAGTTCAGCCGACGACGCTCGGTAAGCGGTCCCTTGCACAGCTCAACGTAATGACGCGGCATGGACAGGCACAGCGCCGCAAAACCCAGATAGCACAACAACGCCGCAAGCAGCATCAGTTCGCCTCCTGCGGGCCGGCCTGCAGCGGCAGGCTGTCCGGGCGAAGTGCCTTGCTGGCAGGTGACGACGTGAACTTCGTCGCCGTCCAGCCCAGAAACAGACCGGTCGCAAGCGCCGTCAGGTCAAAGGCTGCGAGCACCCAATAGCCTGAGGCAAGCGAATCCATCAGATAGCGCCCGCTGGTCAGCAGATCCAGCAGCGGCACTGCGGTGAACAGAAATGCACCCAACCACAACTGCTCACGCCAGGCGCTGCGACCGCGACGCACCAGCGCATGCAACACCGACATACCCCAGACGCTGAAAAACACGCTGACTTCCCACTCCGCACGCCCGGCCAATCCTGCGGGTATCACGCGGTTGGCCCAGAAAAATGCAGCCACGGCGATCATCAGGCCGGACATGCTGGCGATGTTCAGCACCTCCACCAACCTCAGCTCCAGCGGCAACACACCGCTTTTGGCGTGCTTGAGTTGACGCTTGCTCAGCCACATCACCAGTCCCGTGCCGATCATGGCAGTGCCTGCGATGCCGAAAATGAAGTACAGCCAGCGCAACAGTGGCTCGGCAAAATGGCCGACATGCAGGCCGTACATCGCCCCTGACACCTGCAGAGCCATTGGCCGTTCCGGCACTTCGTCCTGCAACTCGCCGCTGACACCGTTGAAGGTCAACGCACCACCACGTTCCAGGACGATGCTGCCCTTGTCATCGCGGGTCAAGAGAACCGACGCCGCCGCATCGCCCGGGTTATTCACGATCACCCGCCCGACATGGCCGGTTTCCCAGCGCTCGGTCGCCGTCTTGACCAGAGGCGCCAGCGCAATCAACGGCGCGGGATTGCCTTCGGCTTTGACGGAACGAGAAGCCGGAAACGCTTCGCTATAGAACGCCTGAACATTGCCGTAGGCGGTCAGGATGCTGGCGGGCATGACCATCGACATGAAGATCACCAGACTGCTGTAAGTGATCATCAGATGAAACGGCAGCACCAGTATGCCCAGTGCGTTATGCCCATCGAGCCAGGAGCGCTGGCCCTTGCGAGGACGGAAGGTGAAGAACTCCTTGAAGACTTTCTTGTGAATGATGATGCCGGTGACCAGCGCGACGAACATTACCATCGCGGCGATGGTTGCCAGCCAGCGACCCCACGGGTACGGCATCTGTAGCTGATAGTGGAAGCGGTAGAAGAAATCTCCACCCCGCGTTTCGCGCGCCTGCACCTCGGCACCGGTCTGCGGGTCGAGCAGCTTGCGCACGAAATTGTTGCGCTGGCCTGCCTTGCCTTCCGGCAGCCAGCCCACCGACAGCCCCGGCGTTCGCTCGTCAGGCAGACCGATGAACCAGCGCGACGCACCGGCAGCATGGGTCTGCAGGTAGGTCTGGCCCAGTTGCACGCTGGCGCTGGCGTCGAGGGTGCGTGCCGGAATCTCCGGCTGCATCCACTGGGTGATCTCGTTCTTGAAATACGAGAGCGTCCCGGTCAGGAAAATCGCAAACAGCAACCAGCCGAACAGAAGACCGATCCAGGTGTGCAGCCAGGCCATCGCCTGACGGAAGCCCTCTTTCATGACAACCACCTGCCACACGCGTACGCAGCACCGAGCACAGCGCACGGCGCCAGCACGCCGACCCAGGCCTGCAGCGCCGTACGACAGGCGAAGCACCAGAGCACGGCGACCAGATAGACAAGGAAGGACAGCATCATTGCCGTCACCACCGCTTCGGCACGGGGAAGCGGCAACCATTCCGCGATGCAGATGCTGGTAACCGAAGCCAGCAGGTAACCGGCAAAGATGGCTGCAAGCGCCCGCGAGGCCACGGCCAGTCGATAGGCAACTGTCACGCCTCGGGTTTTGGGTATTCGCTTTTTGACCACGGGGGTGATTGCGGCAGGTGAGCCATCCATTGGAGCGTCTTCGTTCGGTACGTTAAACGGCGATAGGCGGGTCATGACGCCAGCCAGATCCTGATTCGCCTTCAAACCGACGAATGAAGCGCAATATTAATGATAAATATTCTCATACGCAAAAGAGTCTGACAGAATCCACGCCACCCATGAATCCTCTGGATTGCTTTCGTGATGCACAGCGCCCACCCTGCTCTCACCCACACCGTCGACGGCCTGTTCCGGGCGCATAACGCCTGGCTGACGGGCTGGTTGCGGCGCAGGCTCGGCTGTCCGCACAGTGCGGCGGATCTGGCGCAGGACACGTTCATCAAGGTGCTGGACGCGCGCGACACGCAACAGATCGTCGAGCCGCGCGCGTTCCTGACCACCATCGCCCGACGCGTGCTGTGCAATCACTACCGACGTCAGGATCTGGAACGCGCCTATTATCAGGCGCTGTCCGAACTGCCCGAGAGCGTGGCGCCGTCGGAAGAAGAGCGGGCAATCATTCTTGAAACGCTGGTGGAACTGGATCAATTGCTGGATGGACTTCCTGGCCCGGTGAAAAGCGCGTTCCTGATGTCGCAGGTTGATGGCCTGAGCCATGGCGAAATCGCCAGCGCGTTGGGTATTTCCATCGCAACGGTCAAACGCCACCTGAACAAGGCCGCCCTGCGCTGCTACTTCGCCCTATGAACCTGAACAGCGAATCCCTGAACAAGTCCGACATCTCGCCTGCGGTTGCGCAACAGGCCGTCAGTTGGCTGCTGGAAATGCAGGAAGGTTCGTTGACTGCCGGTCGTCAGAAGGCCTGGCAGCTCTGGCTCAACGGCAACGCCGAGCACCAACGGGCCTGGGCGCATATCCAGCGAGTCAATCAACGCTTGAGCGGCCTTTCATCACCGCTCGCCCACGCGGCTCTTGGCGCGCCGAAATCCGGCAGCCGACGTCACGCGCTGAAATTGCTGTTGTTAATGGGCGCAGGTTCAGTCGCGGGCTGGAGCCTGCGTGACCAGATCGCGCTGCAACCCTTGCTGGCCGATTACAACAGCGGCGTGGGCGAGCAGCGCAAGGTGGCCTTGAGCGACGGCAGCCAGATCCAGCTGAACACCGCCAGCGCCGTGGATGTGAAATACGATGCGCAGCAGCGACTCATTCGGCTGTTGTCGGGCGAAATCCTGATGACCGCCTCGGCCGATACCCGACCGCTGAACCTGCTGACCGCCGAGGGCTCCGTGAAGGTCACGACCGGCAGCAGTCGCTTCAACCTGCGCCAGCTCAATGGACGCACGCAACTGGCGGTGTTCGCTGGAGTGGTCGAACTGGCTCCCGGTGAGCGCGCAGGTACGGGGCTGATCGTGCAGGCGCAGCAACAGGTGACGTTCAGCCGCAACGCCTGGGACAGCGTCCGCCCCGTGGATGCGAACAGCGGCGCCTGGGCCGACGGCATGTTGGTCGCGTCGCGCATGAAGCTGAGCGATTTCCTCGGCGAACTGGGACGTTACCGCCGCGGCCGTCTGAACTGCGACGCGAAAGTGGCCAACCTGCTGATCTCCGGCAGCTACCCGCTGACTGACAGCGAACGCATCCTCGACATGCTGGAAATCGCCCTGCCCGTGCGCATTCAGCGCTTTACCCGGTATTGGGTGAACGTGCAGGCGCGGGTTTGAATCACGGAGTGCATGATCAACCCATGCCGATCGTTCCTTACGCTCCGCGCTCATCGTTATACACAAGTCCGCAAGACGCCCAAAACGGGGGCAAAACGAAAGTGACTGACTGAATGCATACCCCGTGGGAGGCGGCTTGCCGGCGATGGCGTCAGTTCAGTCACTGATAGATCGCTTCAGAAAAATCCTCGCCGGCAAGCCGCCTCCCACCGTCCGTGGCCGCAGCAAGACTCGGGTATAACGCTGAGCACAAGCATGGGCATGATCGGCGTGCTTGAGATCACGCTGATCGTTCCCACGCTCTGCGCGGTAACGCCTCTCAGGACGCTCCGCGTCCCGGCTTAATGGCGTCGTAAATATATTTCAAAATACGTGAGCCGTTTCCAGATCCTCGCGTGACAGACAGGGAAAGCATTTCAATCTCCGGTCGAGGACTCCCGCATGTCAGCCCGCCCTACCCAACTCTCTCCGTTGGTGCGCACGTTGCGCCATGTCATTTTCGGCGCCAGCCTTTCGGTGGGCAGCCTGTCGATGGCCTATGCAGCAGATGCAGCACCCAAGGTTTACCACATCGCACCGAGCGAGCTGGAAACGGCGTTGAGCCAATTTGGTCGGGAAGCAGGCGTGCTGATTTCCTATGGTTCGCAGATCACCAGCGGCCTGAAAAGCCGTGGCCTCGAAGGTCAATACACGCCTGAGCAAGGCCTCAACGCACTACTAGAAGGCACCGGTCTGCAAGCCGTGGCCGATGGCAACAACGGTTTTACCGTGCAGTCGGCCAGTGTCGCTGGCGCACCGATAGAACTGGGTGTCTCAACGGTCGTCGGTGACTGGCTGGGCGAGGCGCAGCAGACCAACGTGTTCGAACATCCTGGCGCACGCGACGTGATCCGCCGCGAAGAATTCGAACGTGTCGGCGCCACCTCCGCCCGTGATGTACTAAACCGCATCCCCGGCGTCAATGCCCCGGACAATAACGGCACCGGCAGCCATGACATGGCGCTGAACTTCGGCATTCGCGGCCTGAACCCTCGTCTGGCGTCGCGCTCCACCGTGTTGATGGACGGCATCCCGGTGCCGTTCGCACCTTACGGTCAGCCGCAGTTGTCATTCGCGCCGATCAGCATGGGCAACATGGACGCCGTGGACGTGGTGCGCGGCGGTGGCGCAGTGCGTTACGGCCCGCAGAACGTCGGCGGGATCGTCAACTTCGTCACCCGCGCCATTCCCGACGAGCCAACGCTCAAAGGCGGCATCCAGACCGAAACCAGCCCGTCTTCCAGCCACGACGGCTTCAAGACCACCGGCAACCTGCTGGCTGGCGGCACCGCTGACAATGGCCTGGGCGGCGCGATTCTGTATTCCGGCGTGCGCGGCGGCGACTGGCGCGAGCACAGTGACACACAGATCGATGACCTGATCCTCAAGGGCAAATACCAGATCGACGATGCCAACAGCCTCAACGCCATGGCCCAGTATTACGATGGCGAAGCCGAAATGCCCGGCGGCCTGAGTGTTGCGGACTACGATGCCGATCCGTATCAGTCGACTCGCCTCAAGGACAAGTTCTGGGGCCGTCGCACCATGTTCAACTTCGGCTATCGCTACGAGCAGGATGCCCGCGTCTTCACCGCCAACACGTTCTTCACCAAGACCCTGCGCAGTGGTTATCTGGACCAGGGCAACTTCGTCTCCCTGTCGCCTCGTGAATACTGGGTACGCGGCCTGGAAACACGTTTCTCGCAAGGTTTCGCGCTGGGTGAAACCTGGCACGAAGTGGGCGTCGGCTATCGCTACGTGAACGAAGCGGGTCATGAAATGCGCTATCGCGAGCCGGTAACCGGCGACTTGCCGACCACCGCCAGCCGCAACGACCGCGACACCCGTGGATCGACCGAGGCGCACGCGTTCTACATCGATGACCGGATCGACATCGGCAAGTGGACCATCACGCCCGGCATTCGCTACGAGATGATCGACACCGCGCAGAACAACAACCTGACCAACGTCAAATACCAGGGCGACTACAACACCGCGTTGCCTGCATTGAACGTGCTTTATCACCTGACCGACACCTGGAACCTGTACGCCAATACCGAAGGCTCGTTCGGCAGCGTGCAGTACAGCCAGATGCCAAACCGTGTCACCGGCGGCGAAGTGAAGCCCGAGAAAGCACGGACCTGGGAGCTGGGCACGCGCTATGACAACGGCAACCTGCGCGCCGAGATCGGGGCGTTCCTGATCAATTTCGACAACCAGTACGACAGCAACCAGACCAACGACACCGTCATCGCCCGCGGCGAGACACGCCATCAGGGCATCGAGACCAGCATCAACTACGCGCTGGAAGGTCTGAGCCCGGCACTGGCGGGTTACGACGTGTACGCAACCTACGCGTTCGTGGACGCCACCATCCGCGAGGACGGCCCGAACAAGGGTAACCGTGTGCCGTTCTCCTCGAAGCACAAAGGCACGATGGGCGTCAGCTACACGGAAGGCCCTTGGAAACTGAACCTCGACAGCTCATTCCAGAGCGACCAGTTCGCCGACAACGCCAACACCTCGGCTGAAAGCGCCGATGGCAGCACCGGCCGCATTCCCGGCTACATGCTGTTCAGCACCCGCGCCGGTTACGACTTCGGCCCGCAGCTGTCCGACCTGAACGTGGCAGTCGGCGTGAAGAACATCTTCAACCGCCAGTACTACACCCGCTCTTTCGACGACAACAACCGCGGCAAATACGTCGGCGAGCCACGCACGCTGTACGTGCAGACCTCGGTTGCGTTTTGATCGCTGACTGATCCTGCCCATGCACCCCGTGGTTGCAGCAAGACCTGGGCATAACTCTGAGCGCAAGCATGGGCATGGTCGGTGAGCTTGAGATCACGCTGATCGTTCCCACGCTCCAGCGTGGTAACGCCTCCCAGGACGCTCCGCGTCCGCTCTCGAGTGTGTCGCAGAGCGTCGTGGGTGCATGCCCAAGCTCCAGCGCTTATCGTCATACATGTCATGCGCTCGGCTCACCGAATCCGCAATCTGCGCCATTTGTGACGCGGAGCGTCACGATGCACGCCTGACTCACAATGACACGATCACCTTCCCTTCCCAGACATACCAGTAGGAAATCCATACCGTTACCGTGTGGAATTTTCGTTCAAACACTTCCTGTTTTTTTCTACTGCGAAATATTTCTTCCATATTGGGGTTGAATTGTTGGGTCATTGCCGCCAACACTGTGAATGAGCGCAAACGAAACCGCGAGTCATCGCGCAGTCCAGGCTCACACGAGCAAGCCCTAATAAGGATTAACTATGCAAATCCAGGTCAATAGCGATAATCACATCGAAAGCAGTATCCGACTGGAGGAGTGGGTTCGTACCACCGTTGAAAGCACGCTCGAACATTACGACGAATATCTGACTCGCGTGGAAGTCCATATCCGCGATGAAAACGGCGACAAACCAGGCCCGCATGACATCAAATGCCAGATGGAAGCCCGGCCAAAAGGACACCAACCTATTTCTGTTTCCCACAAGGCCGATACGGTAGATCAGGCTGTGGATGGCGCGGCGGTAAAACTCGATCACGCCCTTGAGCATTTGTTCGGCAAGCTGCGCGGCAAGCGCGGTGCAGCGCCCATCCTGACCGAGCAGGATGAAGATTCGGTCAGCCCGGACGCGCTGCTTGAAGAGGAATTCCTGGAAAAAGAACAGGAGAAAGAAGCCGCTCGTTTGAGCTGATTCAGATTCGCTGCATGAACAGGTTTCACGAATAGACAAAAAGGGCGAATCCGCAAGGGTTCGCCCTTTTTCGTGATGCCCGGTACTGGCCGGTCAAACGCATCGCAAAATGATCCAGCCTGCGACTGATCGGTGCGCACCACAAACGCTCGACGCACATCTTTGTATCACCCGGAATACAGTTCACCTTGCTGCCGGGCAACGTCCAGATGCCGTCTATCGAATTTAACATCCAGTGACAAAGCCAATACCGGGCGCCGTTCAAGCCTCTCCCGCGAGCAAAAACGGTCATCGCTGACCTGCCTTCAAGCGCTAGCTTATTACCCGCAAGGCGGGCGCTCTACCCTCTTCCGGCCGCAGTCCAGAGCCTCTACTACCGTGCTTTTCGGAACACCTCCAAACGAGGTTTCCATCCCGCAAACGCGAATGTTTGTCCGAAAATGTAAAGCGTCTGAATGTCTGACAATCCATCGAACCGGATTAGAAAAAATCGCCTTTATGACAGCTTCCGTCAGTACACGAGACAGATCTGATCACCAGCCTTCAAGCATCGCCGTCGCCGAGCTGACAGTGCGCCTGCCTCCAGCGAAATTCGGTGCTGACGGTTACAGATCCAGCGCGTCGAATCAGCCCACTCCTGAAAATGGCCCGAACCGTGCAACCCACCAATGGCGACACCCAAACCACAGCCAAGCCACTGATCGGCCGCTGAGAACCAAAAGGACTTACACCCGGTCAACTTATGCAGAACCATTGAGCAGGTAAATGATATGGACAATCCTTTTCAGATGATCACGGACACATTCCATCCGGACTATCGGGTGAATCTGAGCATTCAAGGACTGGACGGCAGCATCATGCTGACGCTCTCCAATGAACGTGGCGTCGTCGCCAAGCGCCTGATCAGCGCCGCTCAACGTAACGACCCGGAACGCCTGCGCCGCCTGATAGAAAGCGTGCAATTCGGCATTGCCATCGAACGTGGCGACAGCGCAATCAAGATCCTGGCTGCAATGACAGATGGCGCAGCACTTCGCCAGCCAGGCGCGCCGTCCAATGACGAGTGGCAGCGAAAGCGGCCGAATCTGGCGGCGGGGATCTGATGGGACGGCATCCTTGCGATGCCATTCTGATTTTAGATTCAGGAACTGGATGCCTGATCACATCAGGCGCACCACCCATCAAGACAGCCTGAAAAACCTGCGCCACCGGCGGCTCTTTTCTTGGTCGAGCAATTCAAGCACGTCGATCAGGAAGCTATACAGGTCGCCTTCAAAATACTCTTCAGGAAACGAGGTATCCTGATCGAACGGTGGATCTGCATAGTCCAATCCTTCGGGTGTCATATAAGACCCGATGTATCTCTTAATATCCTTGCCAAGAAAATAAGAAGCAAGAAAGTTCCGCTCATCCAGGTAGGCACTGACTATTTCATCCAGCCTCATTGGTGTGAAACCCTCTTTTCCTTCATCGCTTAGAAATGCTCCAACCCCCGAACCGGCATCATAAAGAAAATCCGTCAGTGCTCTGTACTTCATAGCACCCACTTCGTAAGAAGGGAACGACGTTAACATATAGTATGGCATATGATTATACTCAACGAACTGAATCACTACCCTGACGGTAGACATCTGCACAATATCGTCTTGTGCGTCATGATAGATGCCCCACCCAATGGAGCGATCCAGCGACGCTTCGAACTGCCTGTTTTTCACCCCATTAAACCATTCCCTGAGTTTTGAATATAACACTATCTTGGTATGATGACGGTCAAGCAGTTGTCTGACCGCCCACTCCGCTGTTTCCAAATCGTGAAACGTGCTTACCATGCGAACGATGCTTTCTTCGAGATTCTCTTCCATGACCAATATACCTTTATGGCTAAACGCTCTCTTCTGAACAGTTCAGGCAAAACGTTCAAACCAATAATTTATGACCGCCAGTTTTTTCCGAGCAGTATTGAGAAGATTCTACGCCTATGCGCTCTGACGTTCTCGTCAAGAAGAGCAGACACTGTTGTTAAAAACACGTATAAATCACCGTCGAAATAATCCTCAGCAAAAGACGTGTCTTGACCAAAAAGTGGATCTTCGTATTCCAAGCCTGCGGGTGTCATAGGGCTATGAATAGAGTGTGTTATATCTCACAACGTAACCAGGCCAAAAAACCTTATGGAAGCCGCATAATGCGCATCCACATTAACGCCCCGTCAGGATAAAAAAAAGACCCGACGCTTCCAGCCCCTCATTTCTTTATCTAGCAAACTCGTAACACTTTCTAAAAAATCATGTAGACCGCCCTCAAAATAGTCTTCAACGAAAGACGTATCCTGATTGAATGGAGGGTCCACATACTCAAGCCCCTCCGGAGTCATATGATTTCTTATATAGCTATTTATCTGCCTTTTGAGAAAAAAGGCATTCAAGATATTACGTTCAGCAATGTACTCCTTTACAATAGCGTCCAACCCAAGGGGTGTGAATTCCAGCTTTTCCTCATCCTGTAAAAACTCGCCAACGCCATTACCCACATCAAATAGAAAATCCAGCATTAATCCGTAGGTCATTATCGCCACCTTACATTAAATTGACGGAAAAGCACTTACTATAAAATAAGGCATATGATTATACTCAGCAAATTTTATAATGATTGTCACCTTCGTCATTTGAATGGGCTTGTCAGGATTAGCCCTTGTTATACCCCAACCCACCGACCTTTCTAAAACCGTAGAAAACTCATATCGCTTATCCTTAAGAAGAAGTCTAGCCTTTGACTGCAGTAAAATCTTAAGACGATTTCTCCTAAGCGCTTGACTCACTGCCCACTCGGCCATTTCAAGATCGTAAAACGTAGACGAAACATTGACCTTCTTTGAGGCGAATCGTGATATTAGATACTCAATAGTTTTACCCACATGTTTAAATATTGTATGTCCACCACCTAATTTACTAGGCGCATTCGGCGGCTTTTCACTAGTCACCACCGTCATTCGACCTGCACGCACCGAGGACACTCTATATGCGTTATACATCGAAGCCGTGGACAGCGGCACCGCAAATTCGGTCGCCAAACCAATCACCTGTCCTGTTGCACGCGACGCGCCAAGCGATTCGGCAACCGATGCGCCAGCCTTGAACGAAAATGAATCCGTTTCCTTGCCGGACACCAGTTGGGTCATGCCTGCCGAGAGCTGATCGGACGCATGCACGCCCATGGCCACGCAACCCACCTTGCTGATCATGGTGGGTTCGGGAATGGCGCAAAGCACGCCAGAACCAGCCAATTCGAAAATGCCGCCGACCAGTCGCAGGCTGCCGAATATTCGATTGGACATTATCTCGGCCGGTGATAAAGATTCCTGGGTCAGAATCGCGGCCATTTGAGCAAAGCTCAACGCTACACGGAACTCTCCGTCATCTCGCATGAGAGTGTCCTTATGCGAATGGCTTGTTAGCGATTCGGTCCCAGCCTCCGGAGACTATTCCCGCGCTGCCGCCGTCTGCTCGCCGCTGCTGAGAATATTCGAGCTTGATCCGGCCATAGTTCAGCGTGATGACTTCCACCGGGAAGCCACCCTGCTCGGCGCCCTGACCGCTCACGGTCGCGATCAGTACTTCTTCGAGCACGATGTCCATGTATTTGAATTTCTCGGCGCCTGCCCGATGAATACGCACAGTGACCGTCTTCAGATGCGATCCGCGACAGCAAAGCTCGAACAGTTTGGGAGTGGCTCGATCAACATATTTGCTGATCTGGAAATCGCCCAGGCTGACGCCGCCCGCCGATGCGCCACCGCTTGAACTCGCCGTCTGGCTGATCGACTGAATAGCGTCGTAATGGTAGGACAACAGCTCGACCCATCCCTTATGGTCAGCGTCCAGCGACTCACCCTCGACTCCGTCCACCTTCATGAATGCATCAAATGACATACAGGCTCCCTGCCTTGGATTAGTGAAGGCGCAAGCCTAATGGACAGGCATTGATGATGAACAGAGGCCAATCGGGACGTACCTCACGCTTTCGGCATCGGATCAGAAGGGATTGCTCACCGTTGAAGCCCCGTCTTCAACGACATTAAACGCCGTCACTGGAAGATGGGATTACGCCAAGTCACACCGTAAAACGCCTCTCACATCAGCACATACATAGGTGTTTGGAGTGAAAGTCGTAGGACACAGGCTACGTCTACGCGCTCTTTTAGCCATCTGGCCCTACAGCAGGTTCAGGCGAAGTACAGATTCAAACTGTTACAAATATCCCTGCGCACTGACATTCAAGCAGCTCCGGCAATGGCCTCGGCTGCATTCCACCTGCGGAGCATTCCGAGGAGGCAACATGTTCTTACGTTACGGGATATTGGTTGCGACACTGGTAGTGGCGTCCGGCTGCGTCGAAGAGCGAATCGTCCACGAACGACGACCGCCGCCTCATGAATATGTTGAAGTGATCGCGCCTCAGCCGCCGCCCGAGCGGGTGATCGAGGTGGAGCCTGCGCCTCGTCCGGGCTATGTCTGGTCGCGTGGTTACTGGCATTGGAGTGACGGACGTTATGTACCGGTTCACGGCCATTGGGTAGCGGAACGACCTGGCTATCGCTACGTGCATCCGCATTGGGAAAGCGCGGGTGATGGATGGCATTGGCATGCCGGGGTGTGGGTCAACTGATCGGTGGCAGACTGGATATCGAGCCAGCCCGCTACTTAAGCAGATCGTGCCAATGCTCTACACTGGCATGCCGCCTAGGACGCTGCGTCACATTCGAGAGCGGATGCGGAGCGTCCTGGGCGGCGTTACCACGCAGGAGCATGGGAACGATCGTCAGCGTATTTCAAACATCGCCTTTTTCTTCTGTCACCGCGCCTTTTACCGGGCTGGATGAGTCGGAGATCTTGGCCGACGGGTATTTGTACGACGCATAGCGCACGACCAGAATCGCAAATGCCAGCAATAGAATGCCGCCACACAGGTAGATGATGCCCAGATCAGGCGGATTGTGATGAGACACATCCGAGATCAGCAGACGCGTCAACGCGGTGATCGCTACGTAGATCAGGAAACGCACCGGCATGTGGTTGGTCTTGAAATAAATCCCCGTCATCGCGCCCAGTTCGAGGTAGATAAACAGCAGCAGGATGTCATCGACCGTGACGTTGCCCTTCTCGACCATGCCCAGAAAAGCCACAACCGAAGCCCATGCCGTGATGGCACCAATGGCGAACAGTGCCAGGAAGTGAAAGCTCTCGACGCAGAGATTGCCCAGTGATTCGGCTTGCGCATGCACGCGCTGGCGCATTTTTTCTGCCCATTTGTTTCCCATGACTCTCTACCTCTGAACCTTCGTTTATCACGATCCGGACTGAATCGGATGATGCGGTGTGCGTGTGACGCGCTGTGTGGCGTGCTTTTTAAAGCAGGAACAGGGCCATAGGCTATGGTTGAGAGCGCGACGGGTTGTCGCAAGGCACATCTGCGCGAGAAAAAGATGCGTGAAGGCCACTATCCAGACAGGGGTTGCCTGGCTTATGCTGAACACTGTATAAAGATACAGTAATAGCTTATTTCACACGCAAGGCATGTGATGTGGCGACTGTCACGCCAGCCCTGCAGGATCACTGTCTGTTGCACCACCCCGGTCAACGCGCACCGGGGCCAGCCCTTCCACACTGGATATGACGACGAGGCCAAAATGGCTGTTGAAACCCTTTACCGCAGTACCCGCGATCTGGAGACTACTTTCGTGGACCGTAAACTCGCCGATGCGCACGACCAAATGCTCGAGCTGGCCGAGCTTCTCACCGACGTTCTGGTCAAGAACGTACCGGGGCTTTCCGAGAAGCACGCAGAAGACGCGAGCATCTACATGGCGAAGAATCGCGCCGTGTTCGCCGCCGCATTCAAGAACAATGCTTCAGCCCTGAGCGAGTTGTCCGAACCTTCCGCTGCTGACGCGGACAGCTGATTCACATCAGGCTTGCACCTCAGAGTCCCGCGGCTTCTTCATGCGAGCTGGCCGCGGCTCATTTCTTGATACGCCACTCTATGGCGCGCATACATTCTATATTCAGGTACTACTTTGTAGAATCAATGTTACCTGACGCACCGCATATAGACTGCTCAGCTACAGCATAAACAACCAACTTCCAGCGTCCTGATACACCGCCATTATAATTACGTCATTTTTATGAACTGCGGTATTCACCACTGTCATTAATCAGGCGCCAAGAAAACGACACCTCCAAAAACCTTACTTAAAGCCAAGACTCAACGGCCCTTATCTAGGCAGTTGAAAAAGTTCAATCCCCCACTATAAAACACCCCTCAACACCCCGCTTTTGCTGGTCGAAAGCCCCATCCAAAAACAATCAACCCTTCACTGACCGACTTTCAAAAACAAAGTTCCAACTGATATTCCCTTTGCAAAATACTTCATAAAAAGTTTGGCATTACTAATATCATCTGCTAATAATCGTCGCAAATCCGGGTATCAAGGCACAACGCTACTTCACATTGAAGTGAACATCGAGTCATCCACTCCGATATCACCCGCCCGAAAATCATACAACTCGCTGGTTACTTGAGCTGCTCACAGCCCAGGTCAACTGATGTGCGACGCCTATAGACGGGCGGGAGAAAATCAATGGCTACTCAGCACGCCAGAATGAAAATTCTGTCTATTTTTGGCACTCGTCCAGAGGCTATCAAGATGGCGCCTCTGGTCAGGGCCCTTGCTGCGGAACCGGGTATCGACTCGAGAATCTGCATCACCGGCCAACACCAGAGCATGCTGCAGCAGGTGCTCGATATGTTCGAGCTGAAAGCCGATTACAGCCTCGATGTGATGCGCCCCCATCAGACCCTGAATTCCCTGACCGCTGCGCTGTACGCAGCCATCGACCCGATTCTGGACGAGATGAAACCCGACAAGGTGCTGGTCCACGGCGACACCACGTCAGCGATGGTTGCGGCCATGTCGGCGTTTCACCGGCAGATCCCTATCGGTCACGTCGAAGCGGGCTTGCGCACCGGAGATATCCGTCAGCCATGGCCGGAAGAGATGAACCGTCGCTGTATCGATCTGATTTCCGATCACCTGTTCACACCGACTGCCGAGTCTCGTCGCAATGTACTGGGCGAACGCCTTCAGGGTGTGTCCTTCGTGACCGGCAATACCGTGATCGACGCGTTGCAGATGACCGCACAGCGCATCGACTCCAATCGCCAACTGCGCCATGCGCTCGACCGACAGTTTTCGTTTCTGGTGCCTGAGCGCAAGGTTCTGGTGGTGACAGGTCACCGCCGCGAGAACTTTGGCGACGGCTTCCTGAACATCTGCAAGGCACTGCGCGCCCTCGCCATGCGCGACGACATACAGATCGTCTACCCGGTGCACCTGAACCCTAATGTACTGGGACCGGTCACGGAACACCTGGGTGACATGCCCAATGTGCACCTGATCAAGCCGCTGGACTACCTGTCATTCGTGCGCCTCATGCAGCGTGCCCACGTGATCCTCACTGACTCCGGCGGCGTGCAGGAAGAAGCGCCGTCGCTCGGCAAACCGGTGCTGGTGATGCGTGATGTGACAGAACGTCCGGAAGCGGTGGCCGCAGGAACCGTGCGTCTGGTGGGCACCGAAGCCGAGGCGATCATTCAGGGCGTCAGTGCGCTGTTCGATGACGAGCAGCTTTGGCAGAACGCCTCGCACGCAGCGAACCCTTATGGAGATGGCAAGGCCAGCGCGCGCATCGTCGACGTGCTGATGGGTCGTCCGATCAGCGAGTTTGTCGTCGAGTTGCCGCGTCGTCGTCCAGAGCAGATCGAGATGGCGCCGCCGTCCCTGTCTCAGCCTGAACCGTTGCGCGCCATGGCTCGCTGACGCAGGCGCACAGCGAAGAATCGACAAAAACTGCACACCTTCCAAGGCACCCGGTTCAGACCGGGTGCCTACAAAAACATTCTGCGGACCCGCTTCGCACCAAGAACCAACGGCCTAGAGCCTCCAAGAGATCTGCCTGATGAAATCTTCCGTTACCGTGAACACGGGCGCGTTGAACGCCCTTGCCTGCGGGATGAGCCTGCTGGCTCTGATGCCCACCTTTGCGCTGGCTGCCGAAAGCCCGCTGACACAGGCGATCAACCGTATCACTCAGGACGCCCGCCAGGAGCGTGTGATTGAACTGCGGGAGCTAGGGATCGACCGTCCGATCATCCTCAACGCGACCGACGCGCGTCGCGAGTTGTACCTGCCGGTGCCTGCCAATGTGGCGCTGACAGATGCGACCCTGAACTTCGATGCCAGCTACCTGAACGGCGAGGCAGGTCGTAATACCTTGCTGCTGTCGCTGGATGGCTACCCGGTGCGCGCGCTGGGCCTCAACGAAGAGCAAGGCAATGCCAGCGCTACGCTGGGTGTGGACAAGGCTGCGCGGGAAACCGGATCGGTACGACTGGGCATTGCCTGGTCTTCGGTGATCTCGAAAACGCTTTGCGAAGATCAACGCGCCATCGGCAATGTGCTGCGCATCGATCCGCACACTCGACTGACCTACAGCTACGACGCCAGTCAACTCAAGGACGTCGGCGCTGCGTGGAATGCGCTGCCCGGCAAACCCGGCCTGCTCGTTGCGCCCGGCACGCTGTCCGGCGCCAGCTACGATGCCGCCTGGCGTCTGGGTGTAGCGCTTGAACGTATCGGTAAACAGGCACGGATTCTGCCGTTTCCGGTCGTTCAGGACAGCATAGACCTGAGCGGTCTGCGCGTGCCTGCCGAACTCAAGCAGATTCCGGCCTTTGCCAGCCTTGACGGTCAGGGCCAGTACACGTTGAAGAATCAGGCGGAAATCGGTGCCTTGCTGATGCTGGGCCAGACCCCGGCGCTGCAGGCCGATCTGGCCATCAACGATCCGCAACTGCTCAAGGCTATCGACGATTCGCTGAACGCCTTGCAGGAACAGGTCCAAGGGCTCGACGCTTCGGCAGCCAACGCGCTGAGCCAATGGCGTGAACGCCAGGGCAGAAAAACCCTGGCCACCGACGCCGGCAGCGACGTCAGCCTTGCGCTGCTTGGCAATCGCGCGCTGCTGATGATCAAGCCCGACTCAGCGGTCAAAGCCATCGGTCTGTTCAGTTCAGCCTGGAACAAACTGGCGCTCACTCGCCAATTGTCCATCGGCGAAGAAACCGCCATGCCGCTCAGTGAAGACGGCCGCGTGGCCTTGACCCGCCTCGGTGGTCGCCCGGGCACGGTGGACGTACTGGCCAAGACCGACTGGAGCGCTTCGTTCCCGCTGGGCAGTGTGGCTTATGACGGTCGCGTTCCTGTGACCGCCATGATCGATGTCGCCGCAGCGCCGGGTGCATCGGGTACACCGCCGGTTGCCACGCTGTTCCTCAATGACTACCTGATCGGCGCCATGCAACTGAATGCCGATGGCCGCAAGGAGCGCATCGAAGCGCGCATTCCGCAGTACGCGTTGGCGGCACAGAACACCCTGCACGTGTCCTTCCAGCGTCAGCCGGTCAGCAATCAGTGCCTGGAGACGCCACAGGCGTTCCCGATTTCGGTATTGCCGACCAGCCATGTGGTCATCGACAAGGTCACGCCCGGCGACGACTTCTCCGGCATGGCCGCACGCTTTGCCGCCAGCACTCAGGTGATGGTTCCTAAAACCTGGCTCGACCGTCCGGCCGACAGCCTGCCGCAGGTCATCCACGTGGCCAGCGCCTCGGGCGTGTCGCCGCTGCGTGCGCAGCTCAGTGTCAGCGACGACGTCAGTGTTGCGGTGGCCCCGGAAAAAGCATTCCTGGCCTTCGACCTGCCGGTCAAGGACGGCGCCGAGTCGGTCAAGGTTGGCAACGACGGGCATTTGCTGATCAATCACAAGGAGCAGACGCTGCTCGATCTCAAGACACTCAATCACCTGGCTTCGCTGCAAGTGGTCGAGGCTGGCAACCAGCGCGGCATGGTCTATCGCACACTGGGCGGTCAGGCGCCGAGCTTCGCCCGTCCGCTGGTGCTGGAGCGCGGCAACGCCACGCTGCTGGCTGACAGCGGTTCGCTGGTGACCTTCGATACCAAGGACCCGACCGGCAGCCAGATGATCGAGGACAACGAACCCACCGGACTGGATGCGTGGCGCAGGCCTTCGCTGCTGTGGCTGATCCCCGGCGCAATCGTGGTGTTTCTTCTGCTGTTGCTGGCTGGCCGTCGCGCCCGTCGCAATCGCTCGTAACGGGACGCCCCAATGACGTCGCTTTATTGGCCGTACTGGCTGGCCCATTACTACAGCGTGCTGGAAGTCGCGACCATCGTCGTCGGCCTGATCATTCTTGTGTCGAGCATCGATGACCTGATCATAGATGTCTGGTACTGGGCCAGACGCCTGTACCGCAAGTTCACCGCCGAACGCCGCTACCGGCCACTGACTGCCGAGCAATTGATGGCCCGTGACGAACAGCCGCTGGCGATCATGGTGCCGGCGTGGCTGGAATACGACGTCATTGCGCCGATGATCGAGAATATGGTGTCCACGCTCGACTATCAGAACTACGTGGTGTTCGTCGGCACCTACATCAACGATCAGCGCACCATCGATGAAGTGGAGCGCATGCGTCGTCGCTACAAGCAACTGCACCGCGTTGAAGTGCCTCATGACGGCCCGACCTGCAAGGCCGACTGTCTGAACTGGGTGATCCAGGCGATCTTTCTCTACGAGAAAACCCATGCCATGCAATTCGCCGGGACCATCCTGCATGACAGCGAAGACGTGCTGCACCCGCTGGAGCTGCGCCTGTTCAACTACCTGCTGCCACGCAAGGACATGATCCAGTTGCCAGTCGTGTCGCTGGAACGCAACTGGTACGAATGGGTGGCGGGCACCTACATGGACGAGTTCGCCGAGTGGCACGGCAAGGATCTGGTGGTGCGTGAAAGCATGACCGATACCGTGCCGTCCGCAGGCGTGGGCACCTGTTTCTCGCGTCGCGCCTTGATGGTGCTGGCCGATGAAAACCAGAATCAGCCGTTCAACACCGAAAGCCTGACCGAGGACTACGACGTCGGCGCGCGTCTGGCGAAGTACGGCATGCAGGCGATTTTCGTGCGTTTCCCGGTGCAGTTTCGCGTGTTGCGCAAATCCTGGTTTCGCAAGCCGTATGAATCGACACTGGAAATGCCGCTGTGTGTTCGCGAGTTTTTCCCGGACACCTTTCGCACCGCGTTTCGCCAGAAGGCTCGCTGGACGCTGGGCATCGGCCTGCAAGGCTGGGAGCAGATGGGCTGGAGCGGTTCGCTTGCTAACCGCTACCTGTTGTTTCGCGACCGCAAGGGCGTGGTGACCTCGTTTATCAGCATCATCGCCTACCTCATTCTGGTGCAGTTGGTGGCGCTGATCGTGTTGCGCGCCAGCGGGCTGTGGAACACCAGTTTCCCGACGCCATTCGAAACCAATGGCCTCATCAAATACCTGCTGGTGGCCAACGGCATTGCGCTGCTCTGGCGCATGGTCCACCGCTTTTATTTCACGACGATTCTGTACGGCTGGCAGCACGGCCTGCTGTCACTGCCGCGCATGGTGGTCGGCAACTTCGTCAACTTCATGGCTGCGGCGCGGGCCTGGCGGATGTTTCTGGTGGGCAAGCTGCTCAATCGCAAGCTGGCCTGGGACAAGACCATGCACGACTTCCCGTCCACCGACCTGGTCGCCATCGCGCCGCGTCGGCTGGGCAGCGTGCTGCTGTCGTGGCAAGCCATCAACGACGAGAAACTGCAGACCGCGCTGGTCGAACAACAGACCCGCAGGCTGCCGTTGGGCCGCATCCTGTTGAGCCACGGCTGGCTCGACGATGAAACCCTGGCTGAAGCGATTGCCTTTCAGAGCGACCTGCCCCGGGTGTTTGACATCGCGAGCAAACGCGCTGCCGACTCGCCTCTCGCAGACGAATTCTGTCTGCGCTGGCGCGCCGTTCCACTGTCTGTCGCCATTCAGGGGCGGCAGGAAATCGCCGTTGCCAGCCCGCTGACCGAAGAAGGTCTGCAACAGATCACCGAACAACTGGGCGCAGAGCCTGTGCAGTTGATCGCCCGTGAAAGCGAGATCGTCGCGCAACTGCGCTTGCTGCAAGCCGTCGGTGGTCAGCCATTGCCTGCCGCCACGCCGTTGCTGGGCGACCTGCTGATCGAGCAGGGATTGCTGGACCGCGACGTGTTCAGTAAGGCCATGCTCGGCTACAAACCGCATGTCCATGGCCGGATCGGTGATTACCTGGTGGACATCGGCGTGTTGCCTCGCGAAACCATCGAGCAGGCCGTGGCACGTCAGCACGACCTTTACCGAACTGACGCACTCCCGGAGCAGCCGCTATGAAGCGCCCGTTGATTCTGTCGCTGATGACGACTGGCCTGAGCCTGTGTTCACCGTTCAGTCAGGCCGAAATCCTGCCGCTGCCGTTGACCGGCCCTGCCTACGCGGTCGCCAACGAAGCGTATGCCGCCTACAACCGCAAGGATTACGACCTGGCCATCGCCAAGGCCCGCGAAGCCTTGCGTCAGCGTGAGGATGTTGACCAGTTGCGCAAGCTAATCGCGCTGGCCGAGCGTGACAGGGAACGACGCGATCACCCGCAGCGCTACCCTGCCGCGCGGCCAAAACCCGGTTATCTGGAAGGCAATCTCGCCCTGCGCGCCTATACCAACCGAGACTACGCGGGTTCGGCGCAGCATGCCCGCAAGGCCATCAGTCAGGCACCGAAGAACCCTGATTACCGCATGATGCTGATCGAAGCGCTGCAACGTCAGCAGCGCCTTGAGGAGGCTCAGGTGGCAATCGACGATGCCGTTCAGGCTGTCGGACCGCAACCGGCGTTGGACCGACGTCGGCAGGCGATCGAGGAACAGCTTGCGGCCAATACGGCTGCTCGCGGTTATGCCGCGTTGGCCCGGGGCGACAACGAGACAGCGTTGAGCGAAGCCCGTGATGCCGTGCGCCGCTTCCCGCAACAAGTGGCTTATCGAAAACTGCTGGTCAGCGCGCTGATTGCCCAACAGCAATATGGCGAGGCACGTTCTGCGGCGACTGAAGCGCTGGCGCTTAATGGCAACGATGCGACCCTGCTCGTTCAGCGCGGGCAGATGCGCCAGCGACTGGGCGACAGCTCTGGAGCGCGCCAGGATTTTGCCCAGGCGCTGGCCGTCGGCAATCTGCCTCTGCGCGAACAGGCTTCGCTGTATGCCGCGATGGGGCAACCCAACGAGGCCATGCAGCGAATGCAGCAGGCCCGCGACTCGGGACAGTTGCAACCAGGTGACGAAGTGCAGCTTGCCTACCTGCTCAGCCAGGCAGGCGATGATCGCGGTGCGTTGAACGAGTTCAAGCGCGTGGACCGGCAGGTCGGGCTCAAGCCTAAGGAAGTTCAGGACGCCGCCTACACGGCCATGCGTAACTCGGATGACGCACAGGCGATTGCCTATTTCCGACGCGTGCTGGATTACCAGCAGACCGGTGATCTGCAGATGCCGGACCAGCAGGTGTTCGACACCCGCCGGGCGGTGTCCGACCTGTCCCGCGAATGGGGCGTGACCAACACCACGACTTATCGCGGTGCCAGCACTTCCAGCGGCCTGAATGGCGCGCCGAGCAGCAACAGTGACAGCGTGCAGAACAGCACCGAAGTCTTCTGGCGGCCGTTCGGCTACCGCAACGCGCGCTTTGTCGAGCTGTACGGCCGCGTGACCGATACGCTGTGGAGCAAGGAAAGCAGTGCCGACACCGGCGCGGATGCCTTGCAAGGCGCGCTCGGGGTGCGGGTCAAGCCGTTCAGCAGTGTCAACGTGATCGGCGCGCTGGAACGGACCTTTCCGCTTGGCAGTTCCAATATCGACGGCGACTGGCTGGTGCGGCTGGGCTACGGTTCCAGCATCGGTACCGATCTGCGAGTGGATGTGCCGAGTTGGTGGACCTCACAGCTGTACATGGAAGGCGGTCGCTATCTGCAGGACAAGCGCAATTACTTCAACAGCGAATGGCAGGTCGGCCGCAGTTTCCGCATCGACAGCATCAGCCCGAGGCTGGTGGTGTTCCCGCATGTGGTCGCCGCCGTGGACTACGACTCGAAGATGCGCAGCGAAGTCGATGCACTGGGTCGCAACCGCACCTCATCCGATAATGCGGGCGGGCTGGGTGTCGGCACAGGCGTGCGCTACTGGTTCCGTGAGGACAAGTACAAGGCGCCGCAGTCCTATGTCGACGTCTCCGTGCAGTACCGGGAGAAGGTGTTTGGCGATGACCGCGCTCAGGGTGTGTTCGCACGCATGACATTCTCATGGTGATCGTACTGGCGCAAAGTGCAACGAGGAACAATGCTTGAAGGGTCTGATTTCGCTGTTACAGGGAAGGCCCTTGATCAAGACCTCGCTGGTGGCTCTGCTGATCGGTGCGCTCGGTATTGTGACGGGCGAATTGGGTCAGCTGTTTCCTTCCAAAGGCTCGCAGATCGTCGGTATCGTCTGGCAGCCGGACAACGCAACGGTGGACATCGAGGGAGACTGGGACAGTCTTGGAGCACGGGAGCTGCTGGTGCAATGGACGGCGGTGGATAACCAGGCATTCATTCCCGGTACAACGCTGCCTACAGTGCCGGTCCTGCCGGATTGGTCACGCATCGGCAAGGAGCCCTGGGCACAGGATGTGATTCTCGGGTTGGCCGGGCATTTCAGCGAAAACCAGTCGCGGGACAATATCGAGCAACTGGCGGTCCTGTCGGCGCAACTGGCCAAGGTCAAGACGCCACTCAATATCACCGGGTGGTATTTTCCCGCCGAGGTCGATCCAAGCTGGAGCCGCGCCAAAGAACTGCCCGCGCTGCTGGCAAAGCTGCCAAGGCCGTTATGGATCAGCGTCTACGATGGCGCCAACATTGGCCCTGCCGCGACCGCCGACTGGCTGAAAACCTGGCTGCCGGATGACATCGGCGTGTTCTTTCAGGACGGCGTGGGCGTATACGCCCGCACCGCGCCGGTCGCCCGCACCTACGCCGATGCCTTGCGCACACGGCTGGGCAAGAACCGGGTGAGGATCATCGTCGAAGCGTTTCGCCCGCAGGTCGGCGGCGGCTTTCGCTCGGCGACGGCTGCCGAGTTGAAGCCACAGCTTGCCGCCTATGACGGCTACCCCTTGTACCTGTTCGACGGCCCGCATTACGTAACGCCTGCGCTGGTCAAGGCACTGAGAAAATAGCCTTTAACTCCCTGCGTTCCAGTCTCAGGTGAGCGAACGCGGCATCACTCATTTAACAGCCGCTCTGCCAATGCATCGGCAATGCGGGCCGGTGAGCGTTTTTCCGCCTGCGAGTGGGCGAAGACTTCGGTCAGTCGCATCCCGATGCGGGAAAGATGGCGATCGATCGTGCCCTGCCCTTCGCCGTTGTGTTTCAGCGCAACGTAAATCAGCCCTCCCGAATTAATGACGTAATCCGGTGCATACAGGATCCCCCGGGCTTCCAGCTGGTCAGCCACCTGAAGGCTGGTCAACTGGTTGTTCGCCGCACCCGCGACGGCTGCACAACGCAACTGCGCAACGCTCTTGCAGTTCAATACATGCCCCAGACCGCAGGGGGCAAGAATGTCGCACGGCGTACTCAGCAGCGCTTCGCACGCAATGGGGTGCGCATCGAGTTGCGTCATTGCCCGTTGCACCTTATCGCTGTCCAGATCGCTCACCAGTAATTCGGCTCCAGCGGCATGCAGCAGAGCGGCCAGCGGATAGCCCACATGACCCAGCCCCTGAATCGCAACGCGCAACCCTTCCAGATTATCGCTGCCCAGACGCGCCATGGCCGTGGCCCGAATGCCGGTGAACATGCCCATCGCTGTGCTGATCGACGGGTCGCCTGCGTCGCTGGTGCTGGTGACATGCCGGGTACTGAGCGCAACACAATCCATGTCGACACTGGACGTGCCGCTGTCGACAGCGGTGATGTAACGGCCCTGAAGGGTTTCGACAAAGCGCCCAAAGGCTTCGAACAATGCCGGCCGTTCGACGCGCTGCGCGGCTCGCATGATCACCGCCTTGCCGCCCCCCATCGGCAGACCGGCGAGGGCCGCCTTGTAGCTCATGCTTCTTGCCAATTGAATGGCATCTTCTATCGCGCTCTCTTCGTCTGGATAGGTCAGGTAGCGGCATCCGCCCAGCGCAGGTCCCAGGCGGCTGCTGTGAATGGCGATAACGGCTTTCAATCCTGCATCCGGATCGCACACCAGATGCAGCGCCTCGGCACGTGACTGTTGCATGAGAGCGAACATGCGGTGTGCTCCCCCTTCTTATGTCAGGCGAGTATAGGCGCTGGCCCGGAAAAACAATCGACCGCTCAGGCAGATACAAGCGGTGCTGGACGAAATACGTCGGCAGGGCTAAAAGGAATCAGAACAGCACGCTTTTACCCAATCTGTCAGCACGGAGGGGTCGATGACTCCACGTCAGCATTGCCTGGACTGCCTGCAACGCACACCGCCTTCGGTCTTCGAAGCCGCGTTGTGGGTGTCGACCGAACATGACGCGCACTTCCTCCGTCACGAACTCATGGCCGAGATCGATCTCCTGCAACATCGAATTGACGCGGCACTGCCGGTGGCTCCAGCCTGCGAGCTGGCCCAGTTGCTCTTGCGCCAGCTCAGCGCCCTGGGCTTTCAACAGGATGACTGGAACCCGCCCAGGCCCGACTCGGCGTTGCTGCACAAGGTGGTGCAGCGTCGTCGCGGTCAGCCGCTGGGTCTGGCGCTGGTGGCCATGGAGATTGCAAGACGGCTGGATATCGCGCTGGAGGGCGTCAACTTCCCCGGACACTTCCTTCTGCGTGTTCCGGGCGCGGATCACCTGCTCGACCCCTGTGGCGGCCGCAGGTTGTACCCCAGGGATTGCCGCGAGCTGCTGGTGCGTCAGTTCGGACCCACCATGCAGCTGCAGGCCGTGCACATGATGCGGGCCACGCCCGTGAACATGCTGCAGCGGCTGTCGCGCAACCTGAGGCATCTGCACATCATCAACGATGACCTGATCGCGGCTCTCAAGGATGCGGACCGGATCGTCGAACTGGGCCAGGCTACGAGCAGCGATCACATGGCTCGCGCCAGCCTTTATCAGTCACTGGAATGCCCACAGGCCGAGCGCTTCGATCTGCAGCATGCCTTGCTGCTCAGTGACGACCCGATACAGCGACTCAAGCTCACCGAACGCCTGAGCCAGTTGCCGTCTCACCGAAGTGTGCACTGACCGCCTGCCTGACATACGCCGAGGCCTGCGTATTGTTACCGCTCGGGTAACGCTGCATATCCTGTCCGAGGATGTTTCAAACGCGTCAGGGACGCTAACCTTCTCGCCCTTGAAGACGTTGTTTTTCAGCTCCCCTGAATCAACTTCCATTAACCGCTGCACAGTTTGCTGTGCGGCGGTTTTTTTTTGCGCAGCTCATTATCTGGCCGCACGGTCACCCTTTTATATAATGCTTGCTCTGTTTGGATCCTTCCTTTTCCAACGCTTCAAACTTGCGCATGTCATAACTGTCGCCGGACTGGGCAAACGCCGCGAGGTTTTGGATAATGTGAATGGTTCGAATGTAATCCGGTAATAGCAGTTTGGCGTAGGGGTCCCCCCAAGCGGACTTTTCTTTCATGTCCACAATACGGCCGGCGAAGAATTCCAGTGCATTGATTTCCCTGTCCGGATTAAGCACATTACCTTTATTGTCAAACTCGTCACCGGCGCGGCTCATGAGTTCGGCTGTGTGATTATCGATAAAACCGGCTTTGAACAGCACCATCCCCGCTCTGCTCAAGTCCTTGGGGGTGATCTGCTCCGGGTTGAAGTCCTTGAACATCGGCTTCATCTTGCGTTTTTCCATCGCTAACGAGTTGAGCGCAAGCGCATTTTCCCCGACCTCTCGCAGCACCTGGCTGATCTGAACCTTGGGCGCTTTGATAACGGCGCGCGCTTCGGGCATTTTAACGGTGAAAGGTGGCAAATCACCCCAGATGGATCCGGCCATGGGCTACTCCGATAATGAATACGTTCAACCGTCATATCGGAGTGAAAAGGTATTTATTGATAGAGACTCAAAAATCCGTACCAAACTTACAACTGCACCGGACAATTCTTACAGAGAACGGTAACTAATCCTCAACTTCAAACTATGGACTTACAAATAATCAACTTTAGAGAAATAAAAAACGGCATAACAGGGCCGAGAAAATAGCTCTGCCCTGCATGTGAACAAGCTGAATACGGGCGTCACCTCACATATTTTTGCAGATTGGCCATCATCTCCTTCAACGCGTCGATGTTATCCGCAGGATGCGCCGCGTCGTCGAAATTGCCGATGGTTTGCCAGTGTTCGGCGACATCCTCAGGGCTGAAGCCTGCATGCGGATCGAAGCAGGCGCCCAGGCTGCGTTCCCAGCGAACCTTGCCGATCCAGCCGCCCCCCACTTCGAACAGGCTGCCGCTTTCCTGGCAACGGTCACTGCCCAGGTACACCACCAGCGGGCTGACCAGCTCGGGCTTGAGCAGCTCGAATACGTTGGCCGGTATCAGGCCCTCGGTCATGCGTGTGCCGCCGGTTGGCGCGATGGCGTTGACCAGGATGCCGTTCTTGCGGCCTTCCAGTGCAAGCGTGCGGGTCAGACCGTACAACCCGAGCTTGGCCATCCCGTAATTGGACTGGCCGAAGTTGCCGTAGATACCCGAGGTCGAAGAGGTGAAGATCACCCGACCGAAATTCTGCTCACGCAAGTGCGGCCAGGCGGCATGCGTGACTTTGTAGGCGCCTTCCACGTGAACCCGGTAAACCAGATCCCAGTCGGCATCCTCCATTTTGGCGAAGGACTTGTCGCGCAGAATACCGGCATTGTTGACCACAACATCGATGCGGCCGAAAGCATCGAGGGCGTGCTGCACAATGTGGCCGCCGTCGGTCACCGAGTCGTGATTGGCGACCGCCGTGCCTCCTGCTTCGCGGATTTCTGCCACCACACGGTCGGCCGCCGAGGCGTTGGCACCCTCGCCCTGCGCCGATCCGCCCAGATCATTGACCACCACCCGAGCACCGTATTTAGCGAACAGCAGTGCGTGAGCACGCCCAAGACCTCCGCCCGCTCCCGTCACGATGACTACCTTGTCTTCAAAACGCACGGATTCGCTCATTGCTGGCTCCACTGTCAAAGGGATGTAATCCACTGAGTGTTGACCAGCAGGACGCCGTCCACAATGAATACAGCCGCGGCTGAATGGTGCTCAATAACGCAGCGGGATGGATTCAGCCCAAGTGCTTGATGAAATCAGCCAGCCAGGGCTCGGCATCGCTCTCGGGCGTGACGCTCTCGCTGGCATCCAGTTGCAGCATGGCCTGCACTTCACTGACACCCAACTCGGCGAACAACTCACGTAACTGCTCACCACCGGCGCAGAACGTATCACCGTAACTCGCGTCACCCAAACCGATAACCCCGCCGGGCAGGCCGCGCAGCGCAGCAGGCAATTGGTCACGCAACTGGGAGTAGATCGGCACGATATTGTCTGGCAGCTCTCCCATGCCGGTGGTCGAGGTCACGGCCAGCAAGGCCTGCGGCTCGAAGGCCAACAGCTCAGGCAGGGTGATGCGAGGGTTGAGCAGCGTCTCGTGACCTGCTGCGCGCAGCAGCCCGCCTGCATGCCGGGCCACTTCTTCGGCCGATCCGTAGACCGAACCGCACACAATCGCGATTCTCATGACTCATCCTCTGGCAGCTTGAAAAAGGGCGACAGTATGCCCCAGAGGCCTTTGGTATTTCAGCCCCGGCAAGTGACACGGCTCGCACTGAAGCGACGACAGGCCCTAGAATGCGACGGTGAAATCTGCTCGGGAATGCCACGTGATGATCAACGCAAAATTGCTGCAACTGGTCATAGATGCATCGACCGACGGTATTGTCGTGGCCGAGCAGGAAGGCGACGACAATATCCTTATCTATGCCAACAAGGGTTTTGCCGCCCTGACCGGTTACAGCGTGGAAGAAGTGCTGTATCAGGATTGCCGGTTTCTACAGGCCACCGACCGTCAGCAGGAAGCACTCGAGGCCATTCAGAAAGCCATACGCAGTGGCCAGGCATGCCGTCAGATACTGCGTAACTATCGCAAGGATGGCAGCACGTTCTGGAATGAGCTGTCGATCACGCCAGTGCGCAACGAAGCGAACCAGTTGATGTATTACATCGGGATTCAGAAAGATGTCACCGTTCAGGTCCAGAATGAGCAACGGATCAAAGAACTTGTGGACCAGTTGGCAGAGGCCAAGGCAGAAATTGAAGCATTGAAATCGGGAAATAGCTGAAAATACGACGAACGGCAGGAACGCTGTGCAGATCAAAGGGTCTTCTTCATCAATTGCCTGTTAGTTCGAGTCTCCTCATGCAACCTGATTCCCTGTTGACGCAAGCTGAGCTGGATTTCATCCAGAGCATGCATCGCAACCCCAAACTGAACGTGCGTGACAGCACGCGCAGTCTGCTGGTCAATGGCGGCGTACAGATTCAGGATTTGCTGACCCGGCTGGCAGCCCACGAGCAGGTCACGATCCACGCCCAGTTCGAAAATCAGCAAATGAATTTTCCGCTGCACCTCGTCGAAGACGAGTTCCACGCTCTGCACCTTGAACTGGGTGCGCCCAGCATCTTCGAAGAAGGTCCGCAGATTCGTCCCTGGCGTCTGGTTCTGGAAGAGCCGGTGCCCCTGGAGACTGAAAAAGGCTCGCTGACGTCGCTGTGGGTTCACGAGCTGTCATTCAAGGGCGTTCTGCTTGAGAGCAGAAAGCAGGGCAAGCTGCCCAAGCACTTTGCCGCCTGGTTCAATCCGGTGGGACAAGCGCCTATCGCCATGCGCGGCAAGCTTGAGCGATTGAAGGACAACAATCTGGGTGCCTACCGCCTGAGCCAGCACAGCAAGGAAGATTCGGAGCGCCTGCGTCAATACATCCTGCAGGAACATCGGCGCATGCACCCTTCCCTGCATCAGTGACGCATGGTCGTTACCCGGGACACGCTGTCAGCTGTCCATCTGCCCCGCCAGAAACTGCTTGAGCAAACGGTTCATCGAACGACCATCACTGCCAAGGCAGGCGATGGTAGATCCGGCGAGCCCCTCCTGAACAAAGTGTGACGCTTCCCCGGCCAGCAGCAGCGGACACTCCATCGTCAATGCGAGTCTGCCGAGACGCTTTGGCAAATCGGCAGCGGGTGAAGCATTGGAAAACAGCACCAGCGCCAACGGCTCGACCCGCTCGCAAACCAGACTCAGCTCTTCAAAAGGCTGACCGATGGCCAGCATTCTTATCGCCACCTCCGTATTTCCCATGAGCAATCCTGCAACCAGCAATTCAAGCTCACGATCCTGGGATGACAGAGCGGCCAGCAACACCTCTCCCTTTCCAGGATCGTTGGCCAGCTGTAATCGCTGCAATACCCTGCCGCGCAGAAACGTATCGAAGAACAACCCTTCACTGGTGTGCCCGAACGTGTCCTGATTGAGCATCACTTCTCGCCACAGCGGCATCAGGACGTCTTCGAACACCACCACGAGTGAATAGGTCGAGAAAATCTGCCCGTAGAGTTGCTCCAGGCGACGCTCGTCAAACATGCCGATGGCCTGCCTCAACTGACTCTGCCACTGCGTCCAGTCCGCCCGGGACAGCGGGTTCTCCGGCGGTGACGACTGACTGCGAGTGCTTTCGCTGCGGGCCAGGATCTTGCCGATCTTGCTGACAGCCACGCCCCGCTCTATCCAGTCGAGAATGCTGCGTACGGTTTCGATGTCGGACTGCGAATACAGCCGGTGCCCACTCTCGGTGCGCGTTGGCTGAATCAAGCCGTACCGACGCTCCCACGCGCGCAGCGTGACCGGGTTGACGCCAGTCAGACGGGCAACCTCGCGAATCGGATAAAGCTCTTGTTGCCTGAAATCCTCTTCGGGATCCTTCCGGACGAGGTGGTGGTGATCAATAGGTTGGGTCATGCCGGGTTATCACTTGTATTTGTGCGACGCATTGTAAACAGCGCCGTCGAACGGTCTATAGCTCCGGGCGTCAGAAATTGAGGCCAGCGAGCGACTACAAAGTTCTACTTGTTTTAAACGGATTCAGGAATAATCCTTGCTTGCTTCTGAGTGAAGCTGACGCGGCCCACCACCCCGGTGCCGCGCCATGTGACCTCCCTATCCGGGAATCTCACGCCTCTACCGGAGATACACAATGTCTACCTCACCCGTCACCTTGATGGTTGCACGCCGTGTCGCCCATGGCCGCTATCAGGAAATGATGGCCTGGCTGCACGAAGGCGAACAACTGGCCACTGACTTTCCCGGCTATCTGGGTTCCGGCGTGCTCGCTCCGCCGCCCGGCGATGACGAATTTCAGATCATTTTTCGCTTTACCGACGAACAGACCATGCACGCCTGGGAGCATTCTGCGTCACGACGCTCCTGGCTGGTGCGTGGCAGCGGTCTGTTTGCCCAGCCATCCGAACATCGCGTAAGCGGTATAGACGGCTGGTTCGGCGCTGCCGACCAACGCCCGCCGCGCTGGAAACAGGCTGTCGCCATCTGGCTGGCATTCTTTCCGGTTTCGCTGATCTTCAACTTCCTGCTGGGTCCGCTGCTCAATCATCTCGACCTGCTGCCGCGCATCATGATCAGCACTGCAATCCTTACGCCGTTGATGGTCTATCTGTTCATACCGCTGTCCACACGTCTGCTGGCACCCTGGCTGCAAAGCTCGCCACCGGCAGCGACACGTCGAACCCACTCTGCGTCGCCTCGATAATACGCAACAAGACCTGTACAGAATTAACAGACTGGTACAGGTCTTGATCAAGAACATTCACCCCAGTCATCAAGTACTTTTCGCCACCTAGACGGGCCCATGCGCTCGCGAGCCCTGTTTTCATGACACTCAGGGTTGTACAAAAAAATTCTCTGGTATAACTTTGTTCACAGTCTGGTCAACATTTGATACACGCCGTTCCCCAGAGTGATTTGCCGACTGCCCTCCCACCGAACAGATACGTGAACTGCCGATGGAATTTTCTTCTGCACCGATCCTGATCACCGGCGCCAGTCAGCGAGTGGGCCTGCATTGTGCGCAGCGCCTGCTGGAGCAAGGACAACCGGTCATCATCAGCTACCGCAGCGAACGGCCGGGCATCGATGAATTGCGCCGGGCTGGAGCCATAGCGCTGAAGGGCGATTTCTCCAGCGAAGCCGGCATCATGGCGTTCGTTGCAGAGCTGAAAGGCCATACCGACAGTCTGCGCGCCATCGTGCACAACGCTTCGGAGTGGCTCGCTGAAACACCCGGCGATGAAGCCGGGCAATTTACCCGGATGTTCAGCGTGCACATGCTCGCGCCCTACCTCATCAATCTGCATTGCGCGCCGTTGCTGCGCGCCAGCGAGGTGGCCGACATCGTTCATATCAGCGATGACGTCACGCGCAAGGGCAGCAGTAAGCACATCGCGTATTGCGCCAGCAAGGCAGGCCTGGAAAGCCTGACCCTGTCGTTTGCCGCACGGTTCGCACCGCGCATCAAGGTCAACGGCATTGCTCCGGCATTGCTGATGTTTCAACCCACGGACGACGCAGCATACCGCGCCAACGTCCTCGCCAAATCGGCGCTGGGCATAGAGCCGGGTGCAGAAGTGATCTACCAGAGCCTGCGTTATCTTCTGGACTCCACTTATGTCACCGGCACCACACTGACCGTAAACGGTGGACGGCACGTCAAGTAGGCCGCCCCGAGGATTAATCTGATGAGCTTATCCCTGCCACAGCATTATCGAGACATTCTGGTCGGCCTCGGTGAAGACCCGGAACGCGAAGGCCTTCTGGATACTCCCAAGCGCGCCGCCAAGGCGATGCAGTATCTGTGTCATGGTTACACCCAGAGCGTTGAAGAAATCGTCAACGGCGCCCTGTTCGCGTCCGACAACGACGAGATGGTCATCGTCCAGAACATCGAGCTGTACTCGCTGTGCGAGCATCACCTGCTGCCCTTCATCGGCAAGGCGCATGTCGCGTACATTCCGACCGGCAAGGTACTGGGTCTGTCGAAGATCGCCCGCATCGTCGACATGTTCGCCCGACGCCTGCAGATTCAGGAAAACCTCACCCGGCAGATCGCCGAAGCGATTCAGGAAGTGACCGGTGCCTCCGGTGTTGCCGTCGTGATCGAGGCCAAACACATGTGCATGATGATGCGCGGCGTGGAGAAGCAGAACTCGACCATGAACACGTCGGTCATGCTGGGTGCATTCCGCGAGTCGAGCACGACGCGCATGGAGTTTCTGCAATTGATCGCAAGGAGCAAATAACGATGGCCCGACTGGAACCCGGAACCGCGCGCATTCGCGTCAAGGACCTGCGCCTGCGCACGTTCATCGGCATCAATGAAGACGAGATCCTCAACAAGCAGGATGTACTGATCAACCTGACGATTCTGTATGTCGCTCAGGAAGCGGTGCGCGACAACGACATCGAACACGCGCTCAACTACCGCACCATCACCAAGGCGATCATTCAGCACGTGGAAGGCAATCGCTTCGCGCTGCTTGAGCGGTTGACCCAGGAAGTGCTGGATCTGGTCATGAGCCATCAGGCGGTGACCTACGCCGAAGTGGAAGTCGACAAGCCGCATGCGCTGCGTTTTGCCGAATCCGTCTCGATCACGCTCGCCGGTCAACGCTGAAACTCTTATCATGACGTCACTTACTGACTGAAAAGAGCCCGTCATGACCGAGCAAGAACGCCTCGAACTCGAAGCTGCAGCCTTTCGCCGACTGGTCGCGCATCTGGACAGCCGCAAGGATGTCCAGAACATCGACCTGATGAATCTGTCCGGCTTCTGCCGCAACTGCCTGTCCAAATGGTACAAGGCTGCGGCCGACGAGAAACACATCGACATCAGCCTCGATGACGCCCGCGAAGTGGTCTACGGCATGCCGTACAGCGAGTGGAAAGCCCAGTACCAGAAAGAAGCCAGCGCCGAGCAACAGGCTGCCTTCGCCAAGGAACCCAAGCATGACTGACCTGAACTCCCTGCGCACCCGTCTGCGCAGCGGCGAACACGCCTTTGCCGACACCCTCGACTTCATCGCCGACACCTACGACTACCAGCCACAGGCGTTCCGTAACGGTGATGTCGACAACGCGGCGGGCCAGAACGAAGGTTCGTGCAAAACCCTGGGGATGGCCCTGCTGGAGGGCTTGAGCGACGACGAAGCCCTGCTGGCGTTCGGCGAACATTACCGTTCCGTGCAGGCCACACCCGATGGCAGCGACCACGGCAACATTCGTGCGCTGATCAAACATGGTCTGGCGGGTGTGAAGTTCGAGGGCGAGCCGCTCAAGCGCAAGGGTTGAAGTACGGCGGGGGGTCTGTCTCCCGGCACGCTGCCTCTTATCAAACAACACGTAATCTGCTGGATGAACACGTTTTTGTGGGAGGCGGCTTGCCGGCGATGCAGTCGACGCGGTATGTCAGGAAAATCGCGTGATCGTTCATCGCCGGCAAGCCGCCTCCCACGGTCCGTGTTTGCTGCGCGACAGCGCTACGTCAAAGTCGTGGTGAGGGCCCCACAGTCTGTTTTTGCCGCAAAACAGCGCCCTGTGAGAGATAAAGCCCGCAAAAAAAACGGCACAAGACCGGTTTTTTCATGTCTGCAAAACGCAATCAGAACGAGGCGTTGGCCAGGCCGTCCAGATAACGCTCAACGTCCAGTGCAGCCATGCAGCCTGCACCCGCCGAGGTGATTGCCTGACGGTACACGTGGTCTGCAACGTCGCCCGCTGCGAACACACCCTCGACGCTGGTGGCAGTTGCGTTGCCTTCACGGCCACCCTGCACAACCATGTAGCCGTCTTTCAACGCCAACTGACCGTCGAACAGCGAGGTGTTCGGCGTGTGGCCGATGGCGATGAACACGCCGTCGACTTTCAGTTCGTCGCTGCTGCCGTCGTTGTTTTTCAGGCGAGCACCGGTCACGCCCATGTTGTCACCCAGCACTTCGTCCAGCGTTGCGTTGAGCTTGAGCTCGATCTTGCCTTCGGCGACGCGCGCATGCAGCTTGTCGATCAGGATCTTTTCGGCGCGGAACGTCTCGCGACGGTGAACCAGCGTCACCTTGCTCGCGATGTTGGCCAGATAAAGCGCCTCTTCGACGGCCGTATTGCCGCCACCGACCACCGCCACTTCGCGGTTGCGATAGAAGAAACCGTCGCATGTAGCACAGGCGGACACGCCCTTGCCCATGAACGCTTCTTCCGATGGCAGACCCAGATAACGAGCGCTCGCACCGGTTGCGATGATCAACGCGTCGCAGGTGTAGGTTGCGCTGTCGCCCTGCAGACTGAACGGCTTGCCTGCCAGATCGACCGAGTTGATGTGATCGAACACGATCTCGGTCTCGAAACGCTCGGCGTGCTCGCGCATGCGCTCCATCAATACCGGACCGGTCAGGCCATGCGGGTCGCCCGGCCAGTTATCGACTTCAGTGGTCGTGGTCAGCTGACCGCCAGCCTGCATGCCGGTGATGAGCAGAGGCTTGAGGTTGGCGCGCGCGGCATACACCGCAGCGCTGTAACCGGCAGGGCCGGAACCGAGAATGATCACTCGGGAATGACGTACGTCTGACATGACACACTCCTATCGACCGGCCGTTTACGCCGCGGTCGGAACGGCTGGATAAGTAAGGATGGCCGAAACCGCTCGGCCGTCCTGAGAATTCTGATGCGGCGACCTGACGCTGAGCCAGGCCGCCGCCATCGATTACAGGCTCTTGGCGTTGGAAGCCAGGTAATCGGCGACGCCCTGAGCGTCGGCCTTCATGCCTTTCTGGCCTGGACGCCAGCCTGCAGGGCAGACTTCGCCATGCTCCTCTGTGAACTGCAGCGCTTCGACCAGACGCACCATGTCGTCCACGTCACGACCCAGCGGCAGGTTGTTCACCACCTGGTGCTGGACAACGCCAGCCTTGTCGATCAGGAACGAGGCGCGCAGTGCAACGCCGTCGTCGTGTTCGATGCCATAGGCGCGAGTGATCTCGTGTTTCACGTCGGCCACCATGGTGAACTCGACCTCGCCAATGCCGCCTTTTTCTACCGGAGTGCTGCGCCACGCGAAGTGGGTGAATTGCGAATCGATGGAAACGCCAACCACTTCAACACCCAGCTCGCGGAATTTGGCGATGCGGTTGTTGTGGGCAATGATTTCCGAAGGGCAGACAAAGGTGAAATCCAGAGGCCAGAAGAACAAGACCACGTACTTGCCGCGCAGGGAAGACAGCTTGAAGCTGTCGACGATGGAACCATCACCCAATACTGCTGCTGCGTCGAAATCCGGGGCTGACTTGTTTACCAGTACGCTCATTGATAACTCCATGAAAATTGTAAGGACAGGTCCTGAAATTGGTGACAAGCCTATCGGGGTGGCAGAGAGTAAGGAAATATCGTTTCACAATCCACCTTATAGGCCGCTTCTATACAACCCAGAGGCCATTCTGATCCTGTGTCTGTGGCGATGTTCAGATTATCCCTCTCAAAGGCGACGGATCGACCACAAGCCGGATCAGCCCTGCCAGACCGGCTTCAAGCCTCCTCTTTCAAGGCCATCGCAAAGCCGGTAAGGTCACGCCTTTCAAGCTTTCGGAGGCTGCCATGCCTGCTCCCGCCCTTACCGGCCCGCAATACCTCAAGGAAGGCCTGAAACTGGTCCTGAGCCCTGGATTGCGCCTGTTCGTCCTGCTGCCGTTGAGCATCAATCTGGTGCTGTTCTGCGGCGTGATCTACCTGGCGATACACCAGTTCGAACTCTGGGTCGACGCGTTCATGCCCACGCTTCCCCACTGGCTGAGCTTTCTCACCTACATCCTCTGGCCACTGTTCGTCGCGCTGGTGCTGCTGATGGTGTTCTTTACCTTCACCATGGTCGCCAACATCATTGCTGCGCCGTTCAACGGCTTTCTGTCGGAGAAGGTCGAAGCGGTGGTGCGCGGCGTGGATGATTCCCCGGACTTCAGTTGGGCCGAGCTGGTTGCCATGGTACCCCGCACCCTCGCCCGCGAGGCACGCAAACTGGGCTATATGCTGCCGCGCATGCTCGGGCTGTTCATCCTTTCATTCATACCCGTGGCCAACATCATCGCCGCCCCGCTGTGGCTGCTGTTCGGCGTGTGGATGATGGCCATCCAGTACATCGACTACCCGGCCGACAACCACAAGCTGGGCTGGAACGAGATGCTTGCCTGGCTCAAGTCCAAACGCTGGCAGAGCCTGAGTTTCGGCGGCATCGTGTATCTGGCGCTGCTGATTCCGGTGGTCAACATTCTGATGATGCCGGCAGCAGTGGCCGGGGCGACATTGTTCTGGGTGCGTGAGCGCGGGGCGGATGCCTTGCCGAGCCGGGTTACCGGTGCCTGATGAACAGGGACATGCTGCCGGAAGCCCCGCTTCCGGCAGCCCTGTAAAAAAATCACTGCGTGTAATTATCTACAACTCGCGCAATGCAAAAGGCATGTCTAATAGCCTTTCAATCAACCTGTTCATGCAAGGCCGCAACGCAGCCACATGAAGACACATGAACTTGACAAGGAAGTTAGATCATGAAGACGCAACACAACCCAAATGTACTCGCCAAGCAAGGCAATGCCGAAGACCTCAAAGCGCAGATCAGGGAGTTTCTGGTCGGCCAACTGTCCGAGTGGGGCATCGATCCGGACGAAGCGTTCATCAATGGCATGGGCACCAGTATCGGAGAAAGGATGGTCATCTTTTCCCGCTCCATCAGCGAAGACGCGTGGCACCGCGTTTATGAAAACGATGAAGTTGAGTACGCCGACGGGCCGGATAGCGGACTGTTCAGCGTTCAGTATTCATTTGCCGACGAACACCGCATTGCCGAGCCAAGTCTGGACAAGGTCGCTGAGCTGATCAATCAACTGGTGGCCGACTTCGGCTGATGCATGCCTGAGGCAACTGTCCGGGCTACACTCCGGACAGTGGCCTTATAGAGATAACAGGACATCAGTGATCTTCGGCTCTTCAGTAAATTCGGCAATCAGAACAATCTTACCGCTCATTGTACAAACTCTTACACCCAATCACCCTCATATATAGAACTGCGGCAAACTTTTACCCAAAGCGGAAAAAGTCTGCCTCCCGCCGAAAATCACTACGTGTAGGCATTGTATGTAGGACGATAATAGTTAACTCAATTTTTCCTGCCCCGTTCTTGTAGGACCTTAAAGAAATTCCAAAACTGGCATTCGACTTGCTCTGCATCCTGAACCACACGGAGGGCATTGCCATGGAAACTCAAACACTATCGGCCGCGTCACAAAGCGGCAAAACACGTCAATCTGCGGGAATGGAGAAAGTTGCGCAATCTCGATCAGGCCAGTTTTCTCAAATATTGAAGCGTGCAGAGTCGTCCAGACAGGAACGCTCGATAACGCCTGCCTCCGCAACGCTGAGTCGCCCGCTTCAACCGCGCTCCTCGTTCTTTATGCAGAACATGAGTATTGAGCAGCGCAGGTCTGCAGTTGAAGAGAAGGGCTTTTCGGCAAGGCCTGCGGCGATGGAGAGAGTCTCTGCGTCCATGGCGGTTCAGGCTGGAAGGTCAAAAGAGACCTTTGCCATCACCTCTCAAGCGTTGAATCAGGCAGGCAATACTGGATTCCTGATTTCCCCACCCGGCTTTGATGTTGAAAGATCAAATGGCAACGCTCAAAAAAGACAGATGCTTGAAGAGGCAAAAAGCGAACCGAATAGTGTGCACAATATTATCGAAAGCCTCTTGAAAAACACGTTGACTTTCGAACTACTTGACATTAGAGATTACCCGATCATTCGCTACGCAGCCACTGGCGAACCTGTGACCAAAGAGTCTCGCAACTATTATTCAAACACGCTTACGTCAATCCTTGAGCAAAGGACCCAGCTGTATGGAGCTGTAAAAAAGCGAGGTGCCACTGATATGGAAACGCTTGAAACGTTACTGAATTTTAATGACAGCCTGCCCCATCGTTTCAGAAAGATGGCGAACTGGTAGGCAGCGCCCCGTCATGGAGTATTTTCAAGGCGGGAACTCTACCGACCTTCGGCATCTTAAGATCCACTTCATCATCATGTAGTGCCGTCCGTAAACGTCGTCTGAAAGGACAAGCTAAAGGCTACAACCTGACACCCCCCACCCCGAAGCACCCGATCACAAATCCATCACAAACCCGCCACATAACCGACATGTCTACGGTCGAAACTCTTCCTATGAGCCAATCCCTGCATGTCACGCTTATCACTGAAACCTTCAGCCCTGAGATCAATGGCGTTGCCAACACCCTGGGGCGGCTGTGTGACGGCTTGCGCTTGCGCGGGCACCGGGTCGAGCTGATCCGTCCCCGCCAGAGCGAGGACGCTGTATCGAGCGCAGCCGATGATCTGATGCTGTGCCGGGGCTGGCCGATTCCGGGCTATCCGGGATTGCAGTGGGGGCAGTCTTCGATGCACAAGCTATTGCGCCGCTGGCAGCGAAAACGACCGGATGTGCTCTATATCGCCACCGAGGGGCCGCTGGGGCTTTCCGCGTTACGTGCTGCCAGACGTCTCGGAATTGCGGTGGTGAGCGGCTTCCACACCAACTTCCCTCAATACACACAGCAATACGGCATGGGTTTTATCACTCGCCTGATCACCCATTACCTGCGCTGGTTCCACAATCGTTCGCGGATCACGCTGGTGCCCAGCGTCAGCCAGAAAGTGGAGCTGGAGCGGCGCGGTTTCGAGCGCATTGAGTTGCTGTCGCGGGGCGTGGACAGTCAATTGTTTCACCCCTCACGGCGCTCTCAAACCTTGCGCGAGAGCTGGGGCCTAGGGGCGAACGACACGGGTGTGATTCATGTCGGCAGACTGGCACCGGAGAAGAATCTGGGGCTGCTCAAGGCCAGTTTCGAGACGCTGAAGGCGAGTTACCCACAACGCAACCTCAAGCTGATCATTGTCGGAGACGGGCCTCAGCGAGCGTGGCTGGAACAACAGATTCCAGAGGCAATCCTCTGCGGCACGCAACGGGGCGAGGCGCTGGCGACGCACTATGCGTCAGGCGACATGTTCCTGTTTCCCAGCCTGACCGAAACCTTTGGCAATGTGGTGCTGGAAGCACTGGCGTCCGGCCTGGGCGTGGTTGCCTACGATGAAGCGGCCGCCGGGCAGCATATTCGTCACGGCCATAATGGCGCGCTGGCCATGCCCGGAGATGAAGCGGCATTCATAGACGCCGCGCACTGGCTGCTGGAAGACAGCGAAACCCTGCGCCGCGTGCGCCTGAATGCCAGGCAGCATGCGAGTCGTCAGGGCTGGGCGGCAATCATCGATCAGTTCGAACGGCAACTGCTGGACGTCTCCCCGCCCCGGGAAAGCGTGACTGAGGTCGAGGTCGCAAAGGTTGCTCGTCAGACCATCAGACCAACGTCGTCAGTGCCTCTCGACTGAACGGCAGAATGTCCTGCTCGCGCCCTTCGCGCACCTTGACTGCCCAATCGGGATCGACCAGCAGTGCACGCCCTACAGCGACCAGATCGAACTCGTCGTTGCCCAGCCGCTGCAACAGATTTTCCAGACTGGCCGGCTGGGCCACCTTGTCGGTGTTGACCATGAATTGCAGGAACTCGCCGTCCAGGCCGACGCTGCCGACGGTAATGGTCGGTTTGCCGGTCAGTTTGCGCGTCCAGCCCGCCAGGTTCAGTTCGGAGCCTTCGAATTCCGCTTCCCAGAACCGACGTGTCGAGCAGTGAAAGATATCCACACCGGCGTCCGACAGCGGCTGCAGGAATTCGCCGAGCGCTTCTGGCGTGTTCACAAGGCGTGCGGTGTAATCCTGCTGCTTCCACTGTGAGAAACGGAAGATGATCGGGTAATCCGGTCCGACCGCAGCGCGTACGGCCTGAATCAGCTCGATGGCAAAGCGCGAACGGTTGGCGAGGCTGCCGCCGTATTCGTCGGTGCGCTGGTTGCTGCCCTCCCAGAAAAACTGGTCGATCAGATAGCCGTGAGCACCATGGATCTCCACGCCATCCATGCCGATGGCCTTGGCATCCGCTGCTGCCTGCGCGAACGCAGCCACCACTTCATCAATGTCCTGCTTGCTCATGCCATGGACCAGCACTTGCCCGTCCTTGACCTTTTCCATCGGCCCGTAGGCAGGCACGCTGCCGTCCGGCTCGGTGCCGAGACGACGGACCGCGCCGACATGCCAGAGCTGCGGGACGATCTTGCCGCCTTCGGCGTGCACGGCATCAACCACGTTCTTCCAGCCGGCCAGCGGCGCTTCACCGAAGAACTGCGGGACGTTGGGATAGCCATTGGAAGCCTTGTGGTTCACCGTCGTACCTTCGGTGATGATCAGACCGACGCCTGCGGCTGCCCGACGCCGGTAATATTCGACGACCTTCGAGTTCGGCACATGGCCGGGCGAGAAGGACCGCGTCATAGGCGCCATGACCACACGTGACGATAATTCCAGGCTGCCCAGATGAAAGGGTTTGAACAAGGCTTTTACCGGCATGCGCGGGTCTCCGACGAGGGTTGAGGGTAGCGATTCGGCGAAGAATGCCGGATCAGAGGCGCAGCATAGGGCTGACCAGAAGCGCAGGCACAGTACTATTGATTTGACTGATTTGAGTACAGAAGCGGTAAAAACATGGGGTGGCCAAAGAGTCGGAGGCCACCCGGAAGGCTGATCAGTTCAGACCCAGCGCTTTTTCGATTGCCAGAATAACGGCAGGATCATCAGGCGCTGTACGCGGCGAGAAACGTGCGATGACTTCGCCGCTCTTTCGAACGAGAAATTTTTCAAAATTCCAGGTGATATCACCGGGAAACTCGGCACCCTCACCCGCTAGCAGGCGATAGAGCGGATGACGATGCGGACCGTTGACCTCAAGCTTTTCGCCCAGAGGAAAGGTCACACCGTAATTGAGCTCGCAGAACTCGGCAATTTCCTGTTCGGTGCCCGGCTCCTGGCCCGCAAACTGGTTGCAGGGCAGTCCCAGAATCATCAGGCCCTTGTCCTTGTATTGCTGGTACAGGTTCTCGAGCGCTGCATATTGCGGTGTGAGACCGCACTTCGAAGCGACATTGACAACCAGAACCGCCTTGTCCTTGAACGGAGCCAGTGACAGCTCCTGACCATCCAGCGCTTTCAGCTTGATGTCGTGAAAAGCACTCATGAAGAACCCCCTTGAAACCCGAGCCTTGCGCCAGAACCCGAAAAGGCGCAATGACCGTACGCGAAACGAAAGTCGTCATCGCAGAACGGCCAGAGCGCCTTTGTCAGAGATCTGAGCTTAGCAGCACAAATCAGTGATGATGGCCGCCTTCGCCATGAACGTGGCCATGAGCTACTTCTTCTTCGCTGGCATCACGAATGTCCACGACTTTCACTTTGAAGTTCAGACGCTGACCGGCGAGCGGGTGGTTGCCGTCGACAGTGACGTCGTCGCCGTCCAGATCGCGAATGGTCACGATCTGCATGCCGCCGTCAGGGCCGGAAGCATGAAACTGCATGCCGACCTGAAGCTCGTCAACGCCTTCGAACATGCTGCGGCTCAGGGTGCTGACCAGTTCGGCGGAGTATTCGCCGTAGGCTTCTTCCGGCTCGATGGCGACATCGAGCTCGTCACCGACATTCTTGCCTTCCAGTGCCTTTTCGAGGCCCGGAATGATGTTGCCAGCACCTTGCAGGTAAACCAGCGGCGCGCCACCGGTGGAGCTGTCGATGACCTCACCAGCGTCGTTGGTCAGGGTATAGTCAATGGAGACAGCCTTATTGGCGGCGATCGGCATGGGGACAAGACCTTTGCTTAAGATTGAAGAACGAGCAAGTTTAACCAAGCCATCGCCCGAAAGCGAACGCAACTCTGACAGACGGGCCCAATTGGAAAAGTCAACGGTCATCGATTTCCGGCAGGACGAAGAAGGACACTGGGTTGCGATGCTGTCCTGCGGCCACACTCAGCATCTTCGTCACCAGCCGCCGTGGCAATCGCGGGCCTGGGTGCTGGACCCCGCTGAACGCCAACAGAAAATAGGTCAGGGCTTTCACTGCGGCTGGTGTGCGAAAGCTGCGGATAACGATAGTCTTGGCAAAGAGGATCCGCATTAGACGGTTCCCGGTCTTTTTACGGTTGTCGGCTGTTCACCTTCGCCACAGCCCTTGCACTGCTCAATCGAGAAGCCAGTATGCAGACGTTCTTCATCGCCCCCACGGATTTTGGCGTGGGGTTGACCTCCATCAGCCTCGGGCTGGTGCGCACTCTGGAGCGCGCCGGCCTGAAAGTCGGTTTTTTCAAGCCGATCGCCCAACCGCACCCAGGCGATCTGGGCCCGGAACGCTCGACCGAACTGATGGCTCGCACCCACGGCCTCAAACCGCCCAAACCGCTTGCTCTGGCGCACGTCGAACGCATGCTGGGCGACGGGCAGCTCGACGAACTGCTTGAAGAAATCATCAATCTTTACCAGCAGGCAGCCGTCGGCAAGGATGTGCTGGTAGTCGAAGGCATGGTGCCGACACGCAGCGCCAGCTATGCCGCGCGGGTCAACCTGCACTTGGCCAAGAGCCTGGATGCCGAGGTGATTCTGGTGTCCGCGCCGGAAAACGAGGTGCTGACCGAGCTGTCCGGACGGGTCGAATTACAGGCCCAGTTGTTCGGCGGTCCCAAGGACCCCAAGGTTCTGGGAGTGATCCTGAACAAGGTCCGCACCGACGAAAGCATGGAAGTCTTCGCCGCTCGTCTGAAGGAGCACTCGCCGCTGCTGCGCAATGGCGATTTCCGTCTGCTGGGCTGTATTCCCTATCAGGCCGAACTCAACGCGCCGCGTACCCGTGACGTCGCCGAATTGCTGGGCGCTCAGGTGCTCAACGCAGGCGATTACGATCAGCGTCGCATGTCGCGGATCATTATCTGCGCGCGCACCGTGCTCAATACCGTGCCTCTGCTCAAGCCAGGCGTGCTGGTGGTGACGCCGGGCGACCGCGACGACATCATTCTCGCCGTAAGCCTGGCCGCCATGAATGGCGTGCCGCTGGCGGGTCTGTTGCTGACCAGCGATACCGTACCCGACCCGCGCATCATGGAATTATGCCGTGGCGCGTTGCAGGCAGGACTGCCGGTTCTGTCAGTGAGCACCGGCTCCTACGACACGGCCAACCGCCTCAATCAGTTGAACAAGGAAATCCCCATTGATGACCGCGAGCGTGCGGAAATCATCACGGATTTCGTCGCCAGCCATCTGGACGCCAAGTGGCTGCACCAGCGCTGTGGTACGCCGCGCGAATTGCGCCTGTCGCCAGCGGTGTTTCGCTATCAATTGATCCAGCGTGCGCAGGCCGCCAACAAGCGCATCGTACTGCCGGAAGGCAACGAACCGCTGACCATTCAGGCGGCCGCGATCTGTCAGGCCCGCGGCATTGCGCGCTGCGTACTGCTGGCCAAGCCTGAGGAGGTGCAAGCGGTTGCACAGGCCCACGGCATCGAGCTGCCACCGGGGCTGGAAATTCTCGACCCGGACCTGATTCGCGAGCGCTACGTTGCGCCGATGGTGGACCTGCGCAGAAGCAAAAGCCTGAACGCGCCCATGGCCGAGCAGCAACTTGAAGATCCGGTGGTGATCGGCACGGTCATGCTGGCGCTGGATGAAGTCGACGGGCTGGTGTCAGGCGTCGTTCACTCCACTGCAAACACCATTCGCCCTGCCCTGCAACTGATCAAGACCGCGCCGGGCTGCACGCTGGTGTCGTCAGTATTCTTCATGCTGTTTCCCGAGCAGGTGCTGGTCTATGGCGACTGCATCATGAACCCGCACCCGAGCGCCAGCGAACTGGCCGAGATTGCCTTGCAAAGCGCCGACTCAGCCATCGCGTTCGGCATCTCGCCCCGCGTGGCGATGATCAGCTATTCGAGCGGCAATTCGGCCAGCGGCGAAGAGGTCGAGAAAGTCCGCGAAGCCACGCAACTGGCCCGCGAAACCAAGCGTGATCTATTGATCGACGGACCGCTGCAGTATGATGCCGCCGCCAACGAGCACGTCGCCCGGCAACTGGCACCTGACAGCCCCGTTGCAGGACGCGCCAACGTGTTTGTGTTCCCGGATCTGAACACCGGCAACACCACGTATAAGGCCGTGCAGCGCAGCGCCGACTGCGTGAGTCTCGGCCCGATGCTGCAAGGCCTGCGCAAGCCGGTCAATGATCTGCCGCGCGGTGCTCAGGTCGACGACATCGTTTACACCATTGCGTTGACTGCCATTCAGGCCGACACACTGGCTTGATAAACACCCAGATGCCGCAGGCCAATCTGCGGCATCCCACTCTTCTGCGGAGCTTTATCCTTCATGGATTTCCTGCCTGCCCCATTGCGCGGCGTCCTCGCCTCGCTGCTGTTGGCGCTGAACACCGTCGTCTGCTGCACGGTGCTTTTCGTGGTCACGATCTTCAAGATCTGCCTGCCCTTCTCTGCCGCCCAACGCCTCACCGACTGGATGATGAGCCACATTCAGGAAACCTGGATCGGCAATAACAATGCGTGGATAAGACTGCTGTGCAACACCCGCTGGCACCTGACCGGCCTCGAGGGGCTGGACTACAAGCACTCGTATCTGGTGACCAGCAACCATCAGAGCTGGGTCGACATCATGGTGCTGCAGTACGTGTTGAACCGCCGTATCCGACCGTTGAAGTTCTTCCTCAAGCAGGAACTGATCTGGGTGCCGGTGATTGGTCTGGCATGGTGGGCGCTGGGCTTTCCGTTCATGAAGCGCTATTCCAAGGCGTACCTGGCCAAGCATCCCGAGAAAAAGGGCAAGGACCTGGAAACCACCCGTCGCACCTGCGCGAAGTTTCGTCACAACCCGGTGGGTATCTTCAACTTCGCAGAAGGCACGCGCTTCACGCCGGGCAAGCATGCCGAGCAGAACTCGCCGTTCCGCCATTTGCTGAAACCCAAGGCGGGCGGCATTGCTTTCGTGCTGGATGCGATGGGCGAGCAGCTTGAGTCGATCATCAACGTGACCATTCACTATCCCGCTGGCCGGCCGGGCTACTGGGACTTGCTGTGCGGCAGAGTGAAAGACGTGGTCGCCCACTTCGAAGAGATCAGAATCCCGCAGCAGTTCGTGGGCAAAAACTACGATCAGGACGGCGAATACCGCCTGGAATTCCAGCAGTGGATCAACGCGCTGTGGGAAGAGAAAGACCAGTTGCTGGAACGGGTGCACGAGCAGTATCGCTGATGATTCATGATCGTGCCCATGCTCAGCACTCATCGTTATATGCATGTCCGCCTCGACACTGATCGTGCCCAGAGCATGGGCACGATCATCAGTAAGGGAGCTTACTGCTGGTATTGCTGATACTGCTGACCCGGAATCGGCTTGAGGTTGACCTCTACGCGACGGTTCTGGGCGCGGCCGTTGGCGTCGGCGTTGCTGGCGATTGGCTGGTCGGGACCGGCACCGCGTACCGACAGGTGAGCCTGATCGACGCCTTGGGACGTCAGGTAAGTTGCGACGCTCTGTGCGCGCTGCTGGGACAGGTCCATGTTGTGCTGACGGCTGCCGGTGCTGTCGGTGTAGCCGATGATTTCAATGTTGCTCTGGTTGAACTGCTTGAGCGAGTTCGCCAGGTTGTTGAGCGGGGAATAGAAGCTGCTGGCAATCGCCGACGAGTCGGTGGCGAAGGTGATGTTGCCCGGCATGATCAACTTGATCTGATCACCCTGACGCTGCACCTCGACACCAGTATTGGCCATGCTCGCACGCAACGCCGCTTCCTGTTTGTCCGCATAGTAGCCATAGCCTGCCGATGCAGCACCCACCACGGCAGCGCCGATCAGTGCGCCTTTGCCGCGGTGGTTATGGTCGATGGCCGCACCGGCTACCGCGCCAGCCAGGGCACCCAGCCCGCCGTATTTGGCAGTCTTGTTCATGCCACCGGAGCTTTGAGCCTGGCCCTGATTGTCATAGGGATTGGACGTCGCACAGCCGGAAAGCATGGCCACAGCGGTGGCTGCAATAATCAAACGACGAGACATGAACATTCAGAAGCTCCTGGGTTGGACGAACGCTAATGACCGATTAGAGCATGGCGCCCGTCAAAAATTCCTTAACCCGGCCTGAACCGTCCGCCTGCAGAGTCATCGCCGCTCTTCACGAATATACGGCTCACCCAGCGCACCCGGCTGGCTTGAAGACTGTCGCTTGCCAGCGGCGACCCAGACCATCACCAGCAGGGTGACGGCATAGGGTGTCATCAACACGAAGTACTGCGGCAGCTTCACGCCGGTCGCCGCCAGTTGCGGAATCAACGCTTCGATGCCGCCGAACAGCAGCGCCCCGGCCAAGGCACGCAAGGGCGACCAACGCGCAAAGATGACCAGTGAAACGGCAATCCAGCCGCGCCCGCCAGTCATGTCGGCAATCCACATCTTGGTGCTCAGCACCGCAATGAAACCGCCCGCCAGGCCCATCAGCGCCGAGCCTGCCACAATGGCGGCCAGCCTGTAGCCCAGCACCGAAATGCCCGCCGCGTCGGCCGCCTGTGGGTTTTCGCCAACCGCGCGCAAACGCAGACCGGTGCGCGTGCGCTCCAGCAACCAGACCACGGCGAAGAAGATCACCACGGTCAGGTACACCAGCGGATTCTGGACAAACACCTTGCCCACCACGGGCAGCTCAGACAGCGGCCACAACTCCACGGCCTGCAGACCGCTGACCGGACGATTGGTCCAGCCCAGCAGCGTCCCCAGCAAACCGGTCAGTCCCTGACAGAAAAACACCAGCGCCAGCCCGGCGATCACCTGATTGATCCGCAACACCAACACCATCAAGGCGAACAGTAAAGACACCACGCCCGCCGCCGCCATCGAGGCCAGCAGCGAAATGCCGGGCGAGCCGACACTCAGTTGCATGCCGATGCCCGCCAGCGCGCCTACCAGCATCATGCCTTCGACGCCCAGCGCCAGCACGCCGCTGCGTTCGATCAGGATCAGGCCGAGCGCAGCCAGGGCGAAGGGCACGGCAAAATCCGGCGCACTGCCCAGCCAGTGAGAAAGAAGGTCCATCAGCGTGCTCCTGCCTGAATACGTCGCAGGCGATGACGAATGAAGAAGTCGGACGAGGCCACGCAGATCACCAGAATCGCCTGGATCAGTTGCACCATCGAAAACGGGATCTGGTAGAACACCTGCAGGTTGCGCCCCGCCACGAACAGCATGGCAATCAGCAGCGCCACAATCGTTGCCGCCACCGGATTGTTGCGCGCCAGAAACGCGATGAGGATCCCGGAAAAGCCATAACCCTGATAGAACGACTGGGTCAAACGACCCTCCTGCCCCGAGGTCACGACAAACCCCGCAAGCCCCGCCAGTGCGCCCGACAGCAGCACCGTGCCCATGATCATTTTGCGCACCGGCACGCCAACGGCACCGGCCACTTTCGGGCTGGCATCGACAAAGCGCAGGTACAGACCGGCTCGGGAAATACCGATGAACCACAACGTCAGCAGCATGACCAGCAACGCCAGAACAATCGCCGCGTTGTACCCGGCAAACAGGTCAGGCAGACGTTCGAAACTGCGCAATGCAGGCGAGTACGGAAAGTTGTCCCGTGGGTCTTTCCAACTGCCGTAGACCAGATGCAGAAGAAAGTTGGCGGCGATGTAATTGAGCATCAGGGTCGAGATGATTTCATTGACCTGCCACTTCAGCTTCAACAGGATCGGCCCCAGGCTCCAGAGCATCGCGCAGACGATGGCAGCCGCCATCATCAACGGCAGCCGCAACATGTCCGACCCCACGTCAAACAGCGAAATGGCCGTGGCACCGATGGCGCCCCAGATCATCTGACCTTCCAGCCCGAGGTTCCAGAACCTCGCCCGGAACGCCATGCAGCCTGCCAGACCGACCATGATCATGGGCGAGGCCTGAAACAGCACGGCCTTGAAGTTCTGTGCATCGAATACGGTCTGCATGACGAACTCATTGAGCAACTCATCCGCAGGAACGCCCGCCATGATCAGTATGGCGGTGCAGATAGCCAGGCCGACCAGCAACGCCAGCGCAATGATCAGCGCTTGCAGCGGCCAGCCTGTTTGCTGGCGTATTTCCAATGTGTAGCGTCGCGACAGCAATGGGCTTCGCGGCGCACTGCCTGCGTGCAAAACAGTCGATTCAGTCATGACTCACCATCGCTTTGCCTATGGCCTGACGGTCAGCGGGATGATCGAACTCGGCGACGATGCGCCCGCCGTTCATCACGCCGATCCGGTCAGACAGGGTCAGAACCTCGTCCAGGTCTTCACTGATCACCAGCACCGCTGCGCCTGCATCACGCGCCGCCCGAAGCCGGTCGTGCACAGCCTGTGTGGCGCGAACATCCAGGCCCCGGCTCGGGCTGTGGACCAGCACCAGTTGTGGGTCGCGGCTGAACTCTCGAGCGATCACCAGCTTTTGTGCGTTGCCACCCGACAACAGCGCGGCCTTCTGATCGAGCGAACGCACGCCCTGCACATCGAAATCCACCACGGCCTTTTGCGCGTCCTGCTTCAGACGCGAGTAGCGCATGCGCCAGAACGAGCCGTACTGGCCGCCATGGATATTGCCCACGCCAAAGTTTTCAGCCACCGACAGCGAACCGGCCAGCGCCGCGCCGTAGCGATCTGCCGGGATCGAAGCAATACGCAGTTGACGCCGTTGCTCGGTCGATGCGGTGCGCAGATCACCGAACTGCGCCAGATGAATCTCGCCTTCGGTGGGCTGTGGCAGCCCCATCAGCGCGTTGGCCAGTTCCGCCTGACCGTTGCCGCCGACGCCTGCGATGCCGTAGATCTGCCCGGCACGCAGGGTCATGTTCACACCATTCAGGGCCGTGTTGCCTGAAACACTGCGCAAATCCCGAACCTGCAAACGGACTTCTCCCGCCGCGACAGGACTGCGCTCGCTGACCGGCGCAGAATCGCCCACGGTCAGTTGCACCAGTTGCTGAACGCTGACGCTTTGCGGGTCGAGGGTCTGGATCGTTCTGCCGCCGCGCATCACGGTCACCCGGTCGGCGTAGCGCTTCACGTCGGCCATCTTGTGCGTCACCAGAATTACTGCTGCGCCCTGTCGGGCAAAGGTCTGCACGGTCATCAACAGACGCTCGGCCTCCTGATCGGTGAGCACGGCTGTGGGTTCGTCAAGAATCAGAATCCGCGCACCGGCCAGCAGCACCTTGAGAATCTCCACACGCTGCTGTTCGGCCACCGACAGGCTGTCGACGCTGCGAGTCGGGTCAAGCACAAAGCACAACTCCTCGGCCTTGGCGGCAATCTCCTGCTCAAGCGCCCGCAGACGCTTGCGATAACTGCCCTCGCCCGGCTGCTCACGCAGCCCCAACAGAATGTTTTGCGCCACCGTGAACGGCTTCACCAGCTTGAAGTGTTGATGCACCATGCCGATCCGGTAGCGGCTCGCATCTTTGGGGCCTTGCAGCTGAACCGGATTGTCGTCAATGAACAGCGAGCCGGTTTCCGGCGCATACAGCCCGGCGGCAATGTTCATCAGCGACGATTTGCCCGCACCGTTCTCGCCCAGCAGCGCATGAACCTCGCCCCAGTGAGCGGTGAAGTCGGCATCGATCAGCGCCTTGAAGCCGTCGAACGACTTGCTGATCCCGGTGAGTTGAAGCGCGTTGACCTGACTCATTGCTGAGTCATCACGCCTTCGATAAACCAGTCCATTTTCCACAAGTCGGGGTCAGACAGATGCTGCCCGGCAGCGATGCGCTCCTTGCCGTCGCGATCCGCCATCGGGCCGCTGTAGATGATTTTTCGGCCAGCCAGCAATTCGGCGCGCTCGGCTTCGATCTTCTGCCGGTTGTCCGCAGAAATAATAGGGTCCTTGGTCAGGGTGATGTCAGTGCCGCCCTGCTCCATCGACAGCAGTGCGCCGTTGGGCGCGGGTGTCCAGTTGCCGGCGATGACTTTCTTGAGTTCAGGCCCCAGGAAACGGTCCCAGACCCAGACCGACGAACAGACGGTGGCCTTGGGCGCGAACTCGCTGAGGTCACGGTGGTGACCGGTGCCGTGAATGCCGCGCTCCTGGGCGACGATCTGCGGTGTGGGGCTGTCGACGTGCTGACCGACCACATCGACCCCGTTGTCGATCAGCGCCATGGTTGCCGCACGTTCCTTGACCGGGTCGTTCCAGGCACCCGTGTAGACAACCGTGACCGTGGCCTTCGGATTGATCTGCTTCGCACCCAGCTCGTAGGCATTGATGGTCCAGTTGACCTGCCCGAACGGGTTGGCGGCCACGAAGCCCAGCTTGCCGGTTTTCGACGCGGCGCCTGCTGCCATGCCGCACAGGTACTGGCTTTCATAGGTGCGACCGTAGAACGACTCCAGGTTGGGCGCGTTGGTGGTGCCCGAGCCGTTCAGGAACGCCACTTCAGGGTATTTTTTGGCCAGTGTCAGGAAGGTGTCGGAGTAACCGAAAGCCGTACCGACGATGATGTTCGCGCCACGTGCGATCAGGCGATCGACCACCGGTGTGATGGCAGCCGCGTTTTCAGGAACGCTTTCGACGTACTGGATTTTAGTGTCCAGATCCTTTTCCAGTTTTTGCCGCGCCTCGTCGAATGCCTGGGTCCAGCCGCCGTCGTTGCGCGGACTGATGTACACCATAGCGATTTTCGCCGGGCCTTTGAGGGTCAGCCCTTCCGCCTGGGCAAGGCTGCCCATCCCGAACGCAACAGCCGCACACAAAGTCCCGGGCAACAGTTTCTTGTACATAGACGTTTTCCTGAGGGTAATGGCCTGCAAGAACAGCGCGGGGCCGACCCAGCAGGCCAAAGCAGCATCCATGCCACTGCAGAAAAGACGTTGTGAAACAATGGACTGTAGAAAACAGCATGATCAAAACGGATCAGATGGTCCGATTCAGAGCACTTGGTTTGTGCAGAGTGACCGATTGCTGCTCAGACGGGGTGCGTACAGCAGCAGACCAATGTGGAAGTTCTCACCACAGCCTCGACATAACGCTGTCGCACAGCAAACACCGGACTGTGGGAGGCGGCTTGCCGGCGATGAACGATGACGCGATTTCCCTGACATACCGCGTCGGCTGCATCGCCGGCAAGCCGCCTCCCACTGAGTTTGCTGCGCGACAGCGCTACGTCGAAGACGTGGTGGCGCCTCCCACATTGGATAGCGTTTCGTCAGAGGCTCAAGGCTTTTTTGACGAAGCACCACGCGGCAGGATGCCGTCCAGGATCATGCTGCGCAGACTCTCCAGAACCTCGTCGAAGAACTCGGGGTCATCCAGCGTTCTACCCGTCACCGCCTCGACCTGCGTGCGGAAGTCTGCGTAATGCTGGGTGGTCGCCCACAACGAGAAGATCAGATGATGCGGATTGATCGGCGCCAACTGGCCACTGTCGATCCAGTGCTGAATGACCGCGACCTTGGTCTGCACCGTGTCGCGCAGCGGATGCTGCAACTCACCCTGTATCAGCGGCGCGCCCTGCATCACTTCCATGCAGAACAGCCGGGACTCGGCCGGATGATCGCGGGACATTTCCAGCTTGGCCTTCAGATAGGCAGCGATGGCCTGCTGCGGGTCCTTGTCGGCCGTGAAGTGCAGCAAGGGGCTGAGCCACACTTCCAGCAACTGGCGCAGCACGTTCAGATACAGGTCGTCCTTGCTGCTGAAGTAGTACAGCAGGTTGGTCTTGGACACGTCCGCCAGACTCGCCACCTGATCCAGGCTGCTGCCATGCACGCCGTAACGGGAAAAGATTTCCAGCGCAGCATCGAGAATCACACTGCGCTTGCCTTCCATGAGCCGCAGGCGTCGCTTGAGGGCGGATGCACTGGGCTCGCGGGTCGCCTTGACTGCCTTGTCGGGCTTGACCTTGCGCACGCGTTTGCTCGCGGGCTCTGTCACGGGAGGTTTCTTGTTCACGCACATCCATCCGGTGATGCCGAAATAAGCAGGCATCTTAACGGGCCGACACACTTTGTCGATATGGATGCGAAGCGCGCCGCGCATTTATCCGCCGCATGCCCCATCAGCGTGCGCCCTGCACAAACCAAGTGCTCTAATCCAGACCAAATGGTCCGAAATAAATGAATTAATTTCCTAACCATTTGAATAAAAACAACAAACCAAAGCTGGCCCGCTCCATGCAAGTTCGGTTCAAGTGCCGCCCGTTGTCTCTGGGGCACGCATCGACTATCGCAGAGAGGCCTCATATGGACATCGGTATCTTCATCCCCATCGGCAACAACGGCTGGCTGATTTCCAGCAACGCACCGCAGTACATGCCCACCTTCGACCTCAACAAACAGATCGTGCAGAAGGCCGAGCACTACGGTTTCGACTTCGCGCTGTCGATGATCAAATTGCGCGGCTTCGGCGGCAAGACGCAGTTCTGGGAACACAATCTGGAGTCGTTCACGCTCATGGCCGGGCTCGCCGCCGTGACCAGCAAGATCCAGTTGTTCGCCACGGTTGCGACGCTGACCATTCCGCCCGCGATTGCCGCACGCATGGCGTCGACCATCGACTCGATTTCCAATGGCCGCTTCGGCATTAATCTGGTGACTGGCTGGCAGAAACCCGAATACGAGCAAATGGGCCTGTGGCCGGGCGATGAGTTTTTCCACACCCGCTACGAATATCTGGCCGAATACGCACAGGTGCTGCGTGACCTGTGGGCCACCGGCAGCAGTGACTTTCAGGGCGAACATTTCAGCATGCAGGACTGCCGCGTCAGTCCCCGTCCGCAAGCCGACATGAAGCTGATCTGTGCCGGGCAAAGTGAAGCTGGCATGGCGTTCTCGGCCCAGTACGCCGACTACAACTTCTGCTTCGGCAAAGGCGTGAACACCCCGACCGCGTTCGCGCCCACCGCGCAGAAACTGATCGAGGCCAACGAACAGACCGGGCGCAACGTCACCTCCTGCGTGCTGTTCATGATCATCGCCGACGACACCGACGAAGCCGCACGCGCTCGCTGGGAGCACATCAAGGAAGGCGCCGACGAGGAAGCCATCGCCTGGCTGAGCGACAAGGGCTCGGCCGACAAGAGCGCAGGCTCGAACCTGCGGCAGATGGCCGACCCGACCTCGGCGGTCAATATCAATATGGGCACGCTGGTCGGCTCGTGGGCCAATGTGGCGAAGATGCTCGACGAAGTAGCCAGCGTTCCTGGCACTCAGGGCGTGATGCTGACCTTCGACGACTTCGTGAAGGGCGTCGAAGATTTCGGTCAGAAGATTCAGCCACTGATGAGCAGCCGCAGTCACATCCTGCCGCTCAAGGAGGTGGTCTGATGAATGCGCCCGCGACGATTGCCGGTGTGGATTTGCCGCCCGATCTGCAACCCGCCCGCGACCTGCCCGCCCGCCCCGAAGCCTTGCGCATGAAAGCTGGCGAGACGGCGCTGGTGGTAGTCGACATGCAGAACGCCTACGCCTCGCTCGGCGGCTACCTGGACCTGGCCGGGTTCGATGTCAGCAGCACGGGACCAGTCATTGCCAACATCAAAAAGGCCTGCGCCACCGCACGTGCGGCCGGTATCCCGGTGATCTTTTTCCAGAACGGCTGGGACCCGGCCTACGTGGAAGCAGGCGGCCCCGGCTCACCCAACTGGCACAAATCGAATGCACTGAAAACCATGCGCAAGCGGCCCGAACTTGAAGGTCAGTTACTGGCCAAGGGCGGCTGGGACTATCAGTTGGTCGATGAACTGAAGCCTGAACCCGGCGACATCGTGGTGCCGAAGATTCGCTACAGCGGCTTCTTCAATTCCAGCTTCGACAGCGTGCTGCGCAGCCGGGGCATTCGTAATCTGGTGTTCACTGGAATCGCCACCAACGTCTGCGTCGAATCGACCTTGCGTGACGGCTTTCACCTAGAGTATTTCGGCGTGGTTCTGGCCGACGCCACTCATCAGGCAGGCCCCGAGTTCGCTCAGCAGGCCGCCCTGTTCAATATCGAAACCTTCTTCGGCTGGGTCTCCAGCGTCGATGACTTCTGCACCACCTTCAGCCCGGTCGGGCAACCTTCGTGAGGATCTGAGCATGACCAAGAAAGCGATCATTCCTGCTGGCACCACCAAGCCGATTGCCCCATTCGTACCGGGCTCGATGGCCGATGGCGTGCTCTACGTGTCTGGCACCCTGCCCTTCGACAAGGACAACAACGTGGTGCATGTCGGCGATGCGACTGCACAGACCCGTCACGTGCTGGAAACCATCAAGAGCGTGATCGAAACCGCAGGCGGCACGATGGATGACGTCACCTTCAACATGATCATGATTCGCGACTGGGCCGATTACGCAAAGGTCAACGAAGTGTATGCCGAGTACTTCGCAGGTGAAAAACCGGCGCGCTATTGCATACAGTGCGGCCTGGTAAAGCCAGAAGCACTCATTGAAATCGCCAGCATCGCCCACATCGGCTGAACCTCGAACGTGGGCGCTCGCCGCCCACCTGGAGCGCTTGCATGTTTCATGAACTTCACGCTTCGCAAACAGCCGACGCCCCGACACTGGTGCTCAGTTCGGGCCTCGGCGGCTCCAGCCGATACTGGGCCGACGACCTGCCGATCCTGACCCGTGACTATCAGGTGCTGGTCTACGACCATGCGGGCACTGGACGCAGCCCCGCCGTATTGCCGCCGGATTATTCCATTCGCCACATGGCGCTCGAACTGCTGGAACTGCTCGACTCGCTCGACATTCAGCGCTGCCACTTCATGGGTCATGCACTGGGCGGGCTGGTCGGCCTTGAGCTGTCGCTGCTGCGCCCACAACTGCTGGACAGTCAGGTGCTGATCAACGCCTGGAGCAGCCCGAATCCGCACAGTGCCCGCTGTTTTTCGGTGCGCAAAAAGCTTCTGTTGAACAGCGGGCCTGAAGCCTATGTGCAGGCCCAGGCGCTGTTTCTTTATCCGGCCGACTGGATCGCGGCGAACACCACGCGGCTTGCCAGCGACGAGGCGCACGCGCTGGCGCACTTCCCCGACACCGACAACCTGCTGCGGCGCATTCATGCGCTGGAAAGCTTCGACATTGAGGCTAGCCTTGCGGACATTCGCACACCGACGCTGCTGATCGCCAATCGCGACGACATGCTGGTGCCGTGGCAGCGTTCACAGCATCTGGCCGACACGCTCCCCAACGCCAGACTGGTGCTTCTGGAATACGGCGGTCACGCCTCCAACATCACTGACCCACATCCCTTTCATCGAGCCCTGCTCGACTTTCTCAGCGCCCAGGCCTGAAGGACCGTTGCCATGCACACTCAATCCGCAATACACCCAGCCGAAACCACTGCCGTCACCCAGCTTCAATTTCGCGATGCGATGTCCAGCCTCGCTGCCGCAGTCAACGTGATCACCACCGATGGCCCGCACGGCAGGGCCGGATTCACCGCGACCGCGGTCTGCAGCGTGACCGACCAGCCACCGACGCTGCTGGTCTGCATCAACCGCACTGCATCGGTGTACGAGGCGTTCGTGGGCAATGGCACCTTGTGTGTGAACACGCTGAGTCACGAGCAGCAGGCGCTGTCCAACCTGTTCGGCGGCAAGAACTCTCAGGCCGAGCGCTTCGCTGGCGGCCAATGGCTTGAAGGTCTGACCGGCGCACCGTTGCTCGATGGCGCCAAGCTGGCATTGGACTGCCGAATCAGCCAGTCAGTGAGTGTCGGCACCCACGACATTCTGTTCTGCGAGGTGCAGGACATCCGGCATGAAAGCCAATCGGACGCGCTGGTGTATTTCGGACGTCAATATCATCCGCTGCCCGGTGTCCTGCCGACGATTTGAAAGAACGGTCGGCGCTCTCGGCCGGCGACCACTCTGTCACGGTCATTGATTGTTTTTATCAAGCGCTGGAGGCAAAACCCATTAAAGTTTCAACCCGTTGATTTAAAACAATAAAAACAGAATTACCAACTTATTGACGTCAGTTAAATACACAAGACCTTTTCCTGAACTGCTGCTTATACTGGCGTTACGAGATCAGGATGATCCTTGCAGTCAATAAGGTGAAGTCATGTCGATCCATCGCCAGGTCAGACAATCCAAAGGGGCCGTTGCGCCCTGCTCACGCAAAGGCTGCTCCATCGAGCCAGGTCTGGGTGGTTGGGCATGCTGAAAAAGATCCCCGTCTCCGAACTCAGCCTTGGCATGCACATCCACAAGTTCTGTCGCCCCTGGAACAATGATCCTTTCTGGGTCGCTCACGTCGAAACCGTTCTTCACGATATCGACGTGCTCAAACGCATTCAGTCATCCGATACGCTCGAGGTCTGGATCGACACGCAACAGGGCCGTGATCACACGCCGCAACCCACATCGGCCTCGGCGCATGACGACACTGCAGCGGTCAGCCTGGAACAGGAAGTCGAGCGCGCCAGAGCCATTTGCGGAAAGGCCCGCGATGTCGTGATGAACATGTTCAGCGAGGCCCGGATGGGGCACGCCATGAAGATGGACAATGTGGACCTGATGGTCGAGGAAATTTCCAACTCGATCCTGCGCCATCCGCACGCCCTGATCAGCCTGTCCCGCCTCAAGACATCGGATGAATACACCTACATGCATTCGGTTGCCGTCTGCGCGTTGATGGTAGCGCTTGCCCGGCGGATGGGCATGAAGGATGAGCAGGTCCGTGAGGCTGGCGTGGCGGGACTCATGCATGACGTCGGCAAGATGATGATTGCACCGGAAGTCCTCAACAAACCCGGCAGGCTGACCGTCGAAGAATTCAGCCTGATGAAGACCCATCCCGAGCAGGGTCTGAAAATTCTCGAGGAGAATCTGCCGGTCGCGGCGCTGGTGATGGACGTCTGTCTGCACCACCATGAAAAGGTCGACGGCTCGGGTTACCCCGATGGATTGCAAGGGTCGGACATCAGCATCTTCGCCAGAATGAGTGCAGTCTGCGACGTGTATGACGCGATCACCTCGGACCGGCCGTACAAGAAAGGCTGGGGTGTCGCGCATTCAATCCGTGAGATGGCTTCCTGGAAAGGCCACTTCGATGACGTGGTATTCCAGACTTTCGTCAAGACAGTGGGCATCTATCCGGTGGGTGCGCTGGTGCGTCTGGAAAGCGGGCGACTGGGCGTGGTCATGGAGCAGAGTGAAACGTCGCTGCTGACGCCCAGGGTGAAGGTTTTCATGTCCGCACGCACCCGCAAGACCTTCGCGGCGCAGGTCATTGACCTGGCGAGCAACGAAGACCGGGACGCCATTATCAAGATCGAACTCCCCGCCGACTGGGGGCTGGACAGCGTCGATCACCTCTGGTCAGGCCTGGCGCCGGAGCAGTCCGTCTCGGGTTAACTCAACAGCCCCAGCGCCTTGGCCCTCGCCACCGCCTGGGTCCGGCGCTCCACGCCCAGCTTGCTGTTGATGTGGCTGGCGTGGGTCTTGACCGTGTGCAGCGAGATGAACAATTGCTCGCTGATTTCCTGATTCGAACAGCCCTGTGCGATCAATCGCAGCACGTCCAGCTCACGCACGCTCAGGCAGTCGCTGCCGTGCACGGACTCTGCGACGGGACGCGCCTGGCACGCGGGGAGGTGTTCAAGCAACGCGTTACGCACAGCGCAGGGCGGTGCCTGGAGCAGTTGATCACGAAGCCATTGCGGGTGTTCGTCGAGCAACGCACGAAACGCAAACAGCGCACCACCAGCGGCGGGCTGCAGGCTACGCATCAAGCGTTCCCGGGCTTCGGCATGGCGGGCCGCGTCGAGCAACAGGCCGATATGTTGAGTCATGGCCATAAGGCCCACCAATTGCGCACCGATCCGCAGGGACTGCTCTTCAAGCGCCAGAAGACGTTTCTCACTGGCGCAATGATCGCCGTTGATACGGTCCAGCATGGCGCGCTGCAGTTCGATCTGCTGCGGTAACTGTGGGTGGCATTCAGGCGCGCCAGCCGCCAGCTCGCCGGTGTAAGTCTGAGTCAGGCGCAGCAACCAGGACTCGGCCAGATCGATACGACCCTGTACCAGCCAGAGTTCACATTTGACCAGCGTGATCATGGCCAGGTAATAAATCGGCGGCACGTCCCAGATATGCATCAGCCGTTCGGCCTCGGCCAGCTCCGCAAAGGCTTCAGCGAAACGCCCTGCGCAGCCTTCCATTGTGGCAATCACACAATGGCCGATGAGCACGCTGATATCGCGACAGGCATGGGCTTCGGCCAGACCGGCCAGCAGTTTTGCCCGCCCCGCATCGACCTGCATGCACAGCGTCAGCAGATAGCCTTCATACAAGGTCAGACGCGCCCGGACCGCGTAAAGACGGGACGAGGACAGTCCTTTGAGGCGCTGTTGACCCTGACGTACCTCTTCGAGCGCACGCAGTATCTCGCCCCGAGCCTGCAAGGCTCTGGCGCGATCATAGTGGGCGAGCGCTTCGAACAGTGGATTTGCGACCCGTTGCGCCAGCTCCAGCGCATCGCGATTCAATGCTCGGGCACGCCACAGATCGCCCTGGGCGATGGCCAGATTGGCAAGCGTCGAAAGGCACACCAGGCGCTGCCCGTAACGTTTTTCGGGCAGGCTGAGCAGGGCTTCGCTGCAATACCGCAGCGTCCTGTCGCTGTCGCCCCGACCACGAGCAATCACGCCACTCAGCGCCAACCACTGGGCCAGCATGGATTTTTGTGCGGTAGCCGAGGGCGCGGGCAGGAAGCGACTCAACTGATTGGCCAGTTCTTCAGCCGCATCCAGCTGGCAGGCCAGTCCCAATGCCCAGGCATACAGCACGATCAAACGCGGGGTGCTGGTCAGCAGGCTGTCAGGCAAATCCATTTTCCAGCGCAGCAACATGCCGACGTTCTGCTCAGCCAGCAGCTGCTCTTCGGAGAGGTTCTGCACCAGATTGGCTGCGACATCCAGGTGTCCGGCGCGCAGGGCCTGCTCAACGGCTTCGTCAAGCAGCCCCTGGCCGCTGAACCAGCGACAGGCATTCAGGTGCAGGCGCGTCTGCTGCGGGCCACTGGCCTGCCGGGTGCGCAGCAGGTCTGAGAACAAATGGTGATAGCGAAACCAGTGACCCTGCTCGTCGAGCGGCACCAGAAACACCTGATGCGCCTGCAGGTAGCGCAGCATCTCGGCGCTGTCGTGGGTATCGCGGGCCGCGTCGCACAGGGCGCTGCAAAAGCGTTCCAGGCAGGCCGTTTCATAAAGAAACGCCTGAGCCTCGGCGGGCAGACAGTCGATGACTTCTTCGAGCAGGTACTCGCGAATCATCACCTCGCCGCCATGCAGCGCCTGAGGCAACGCATTGTCATCACCGGCTTCGGCAGCCGCCAGCAGCCAGAAACGCAGTCCCGCTACCCAGCCCTCACTGCGCTCAATCAGCCTTTGCAGCGCTTCGTTGTCGAGCGAGCGGCTGTGCCGGTCCAGCAATGCGATGGACTCGTCATGCGTCAGACGCAGGTCATGTTCGTTGATTTCGAGTAACTGGCGTGAAAGACGCAGGCGGGCCAGATGCCAGTCAGGTCGCTGACGGCTGGTGACCATTACCACCAGCCCCGCCGGCAAATGGTTGAGCAGAAACTGCAGACAACGATCAAGCACGCTGCCCTGGGCCAGATGGTAGTCGTCGAGTACCAGCAAGAGCGGCTGACTGAGCATCAGGTGCACGGCCAGTTCGTCCAGCAGCCCGTCGAGCCAGGGTTCAAATGCAAACGGCTGATGACGCTGGCGCATCTTCAGCAACCCCATCGCCTGCGCGCCCAATTGCGGAAAGAACTGCTGAAGCCCTGCCAGCAGACGTTCCAGAAAACGTCCAGGATCCTGGTCCCTGGAGCTCAGACCCAGCCACACGCTTTGCCATTTGTCCGGTAACGCCTGACAGAACTCGACCGCCAGAGAGCTTTTTCCAAACCCGGCCGGAGCACAGACCAGCAGCAATCGCCCAGACAAGCCTTCGTGAAGGCGCTGGCACAATCGGGGTCTGGGAACATGGCCATCGGGCAGTGGCGGTCGGAAGAATCGCCCTTCCAACGCAGGAATCGCGCTGTCTGCGAACCCTTGCATACGGGACAGATCAGTCATGGCCGGCTCTTGTATGAATCGATTTGTTCGGCTTGGCAGTGCTCGGAGACTAGCGGGTTAGCGGATCGTTTTGAAGGTCATCATTGAAAAGACTGTAACAAAATTCCTACGACTTATAAGGCCTGCGGCCAGACGCAAAAAAGCCCCGCGGACGGGGCTTTGCTGTTCAAGCGTTTTCCAAAGAAGCGCTTCGTGTATCCGCAAGCGCTACAAACCGGTGATTAACGAACGCCCTCCTGACGCAGCGCGTTTGGCGTGAAGTCGCTGGTGCCCGCCGTGAAGCCGAATTCGTAGGCACGTTTCTCTTCGTTCTTCATGCCCAGCGCCACGTAACGGCCCGACTGCAGGTCGTAGAGTGTTTCAATGGCGTACCACGGCACTTGTTTGTCGTAGTAGTTCTCGGCATGTGCCTCGGCGACGCGCCACAGTTGGCCGCGACCGTCGTAGTGGTCGATCACTGCCGCCTGCCAGGTGTCTTCGTCGATGAAGAAGTCACGCTTGGCATAGATGTGGCGCTGGCCTTCCTTCAAGGTTGCAGTCACGTGCCAGACACGACGCAGCTCGTAACGGGTCAGGTCCTGATTGATGTGACCGGCCTTGATGATGTCGGCGTACTTGAGCGTCGGATCGTCCAGCTTGTGGCTGTTGGAGGCGATGTACATCTCCTGTTTGCCGATCAGTTTCCAGTCGTAGCGATCCGGCGCGCCGTTGTACATATCCAGGTTGTCGGACGTGCGCAAGCCGTCGGATGCAGTGCCCGGACCGTCATACGAGACCTGCGGGGCACGGCGCACGCGACGCTGACCGGCGTTGTACAGCCAGGCCGAGCGCGGCTCCTTCACCTGGTCGAGTGTTTCGTGGACCAACAGTACGCCACCGGCCAGACGTGCCGGCGCGGTCACTTCCTGCTTGAAATAGAACAGCACGTTGCCCGGATTCTTCGGATCGAAATCGCGCATCTTGTCGCGGAACACGAACTGATCGGCGAAGTACACGAGGCTGTAGGAACCGTTGGGCTGTGGAGTGGCCTGGGTCACCAGACGCTTCACGCTGCCGCCACGGTAGCGGGTGATGTGGTTCCAGATCACTTCGACGCCATTGGCCGGGATCGGAAACGGGATGGCCGTCTCGAAGTTCTCCAGTCCGCTGCCGCCGCCGACCAGTTTGGTGGTCGTCGCGTTACGCTTGATGGCTGCGTAGACATCGTCCGGTACGGTTGCACCACGATGTGTCGGGTACACCGGAATCCGGTAACTGTCCGGGTAACGCTTGAACATCGCGTATTGGCCGGGCGCCAGCTTTTCCTTGTACTGCTCGACGTTGGCCGCCGTGATGGTGAACAACGGCTTTTCGCTGGCGTAAGGATTGGCCAGGAACCCCTTGCTGTCGACTGCGCCGGCGTTCTTCGGCATCGGCGTCCAGGCCGAAATGGTGTTCGCTGCGTTACCCGCCTTTTCTGCCCCCATGGGCGTCAGGGACGTCCCCAGTTTTGCCGCCTCGGATTCAGACACCGCCGCCATGACGCTGGTCGCCAGCAGCGACACGCTCAACAGACCGGCTTGCAACAGACCCTTTGTTATTTTCATATTTATTGTCATCCCGAAAAAACCGTGTTCTTAGAAGTTCATGCCGAAGCTGAGCGCAACGAAGTCGCGGTCATCAACCGTGGTGTACTTCCCATCGAAGAAGTTGGTGTAGGAAAGGGCTGCGGTATAGGTGTTCTGGTATTCGGCATCCAGACCGAGGCTGACCGCCTTGCGTCCTTCTTCGAAGTTGCCGCCCGGGCCTGGCGAGTAGCCCTTGACGTCATGCGACCAGGCCACGCTTGGACGCAGGTTCACACCGGCGAAGAAGCTGTTGTAGTCCCAGATGGCGCGAGCGCGGTAGCCCCAGGAGTTGGAGGTGGTGAAACCATCGTTCTCGCAGTAGCGGGTCAGGTTGTTCTGGTCGGCACCGGTCAGAGTACCGGCGTTGAGTGTGGCGCACTGGCCACCGGGCAGCGGGCCAGGACCATAGACGGGGTCACGGCCGTAGCGGATCTCGGACGTGCTTTCCAGACCGCCAACGTGCGTGAAGCCGACCTCGCCCACCAGGGTCAGACGCTCGGCACCCATGACCTGATCGAAGAACTGGGTGAAGGTGGTCTGCAACTGGGTGATTTCCTTGCGGCGATAACCCGGCTGGTCGGTGTTGGGCTGGCCGTTCAGCAGCGAAACGTTCGGGTTGAGCGGCGAAATGCCCGAATACAGGATGTCGGTGGTGTTGACCTGAACCGGCGCGTTCGGACGGTAGCTGATTTCACCACTCCACGCGGTGCCGGTAGGCAGCGTGGTGGAGAAGCTCAGGCCGTACAGGCGGATGTCTTCAGGGTATTCAACGTAGTAGCTGGAGTTACCGGCCACCACGACAGGCAGCAAGGTCGGCGCCAGACGTGCGGCCGTGGCTTGCGGAATGCCATTGCGCACCAGCGAACCTACCAACCCGGCCGGGCTGAAAGAGGCTGCCGAACCGCCGCGTCCGCTGAAGATCGGCGCACGGCTGTGGTAGTTCATCATGTAGGCACCGAACTCGGTGTCCAGCGGCTCATAATTGTAACGCAGGGCGAAACCGAACTGGCCGCTGTCACGCGCATCGCGATCAGGGCCACGGCGCACGACCGCGCCCTCGTCAGGATTGCCGAACACCACGCCCTGCTGGCTCAGCGAGTTGAACACGGCACCGCGCGCTGCAGCCGGCAGACCTGCTGCGGCCAGCGAGGTGTTCAGACCGCTGCGGCTGCGCAGTACGGCGAGGTTGTTGTCACAGCCATCGGAGATGACATCGGGCTGGGAGAAGAATGTGCCGCAGTTGTCGGTAACCGTCTGGTCCCACTCAAGCTGGTAGAAACCTTCGGCCGACAGGTTGTCGGTCAGACTCTGCGACAGATAGAACATGTTGACCGGAATCAGGCCTTCCTTGATTTCCGAGCCAGGCCGACGGAACGCGGACACGTCGATAGGGTTGACGCTGTTGATGCCGCCACCGATGAAGGTGCTTTCACCCCAACTGATGACCTGCTTGCCGAAACGGACCGAGCCGGGCTGATCCGCGATCGAGTAATTGTGGTACACGAAGGCATCGAGCAACTGGAACCCGGACGACTTGGCGCCCTCCTTGCGGTTCGAATCGCTGATGTCCTTGAATTCGCGGCCTTCGTCCTTGAGTTCGAAGTCATACCAGTACTTGCCACGCATGAAGACGCCGGTGTCGCCGTATTTCAGTTCCAGGTCGTGAATGCCCTTGAAGATCTTCGAGAACGTCTCCCCACGCTTGAAGTTCAAGTGGCCGTCGTCTGACGTCTGGGACAGCCCGCGCCCGCCATTGTTGGCGCCGATAAGGTTCTTGTTGGCCTTTTCGGTCGACCAGCTGGCGCCCACGGAGAGCGAGGAGTCGAAGCTGCCTTCAATCTCGCCGATGTTAAAGGAAACGCCGAAAGCAGGACCGGCGAGCGAAGAGGCAAGACTGACAGCCAGAGGCAGTTTCGCCCGGCGCCAGAAGGGGTTGGTGGTTGTCATCGACGCTACTCCATGTGCTTTTATTGTTATGGCAGGGGGAAAATCCAAAAACGACTCAGCAGTCGAATCAAAAACTGACTGGCAACACTCATCAGGCAGCCTGAATGGCTCCAACACAAAATGTAATTCCGCTCTTGCGCATTCCCTGTGCCGACTATATCCAGCAGGCGTTGATGCTTGATCCCTCTAAAGTGTGATTTGCAGCATCAACGCCTCTGGCCCGCCTGTTCCCGAGGAACTGTGCGACAGGCCTGGAGGGGAGAATGGCTTAAATTGGCGATTTGGCAAGGCACAGAGCGGTGTCCTCGACGCCAGCGCCTGCCATACTGACTAGCACGGCAGGTGCACAGCGTGCCAATCAGTCACAGCGTGGAGAGAAATGCACTGTTACTGCTCTGCCACTGGACGATATCCAGACGCATCTTTTTCTTGTCGAGCTTGCCGACGCTGGTTTTGGGAATTTCGGTAACAAGCGCGATCTGGCTCGGAATGGCCCACTTGTTAATATGGCCCTGCTCGACGAAAGGCTTGAGGTGCTCCTTCAGGATCCGGGCATCCAGCTCATGCCCTTCGCGCACCACCAGCAGCGCAAAAGGCCGCTCGCCCCACTGCGGGTCAGGAACCCCGACCACGGCCACTTCGCGTACGGCGGCGTGCCGACTGCACAGGTCTTCCAGCGCGAGGGAGGAAATCCATTCGCCGCCCGTCTTGATCACGTCCTTGATGCGGTCGCGAATGTCGATGAAGCCCATGCCGTCCAGCGTCGCGACGTCACCGGTATGCATCCAGCCACCCGCCCACATCTCGGCACCCTTTTCAGGCTCCCGGTAGTAACTCTCGCTCAGCCACGGCGCACGCAACACCAGTTCGCCCTGGGTTTCGCCATCGGCTGGCAGGAATTTGCCGTGCTCATCGACAATCGCCGCCTCCACGAGCATCCCCGGCACACCCGCCTTGATCCGGTAGGTAATGCGCTCGTCTTCGCTGCCCGCTTTCAGTTCTTCGTTGATGTGCGCCACGGATATTAGCGGCCCGGTTTCGGACATGCCGTAAGCCGCCGTGAGCTGAATCCCTTTCGCCTTGGCCGCCTTGTACAGCGTGCGTGTCAGCGAACTGCCGCCGATGATGATCTTCCAACCGCCGAAATCAATGTCGGCAGCAGACTTGGCGTTGAGCAGCATCTGCATGATGGTCGGCACACAGTGGGAGAACGTCACCTTCTCCTTGCGCCACAGCTCGACCAGCAGTTCAGGATCGTAACGGCCGGGATACACCTGTTTTAGCCCGAGCATGGTCGCGGCGTAGGGGACGCCCCACGCATGCACGTGGAACATCGGGGTGATCGGCATGTAAACGTCATCGGTACCCAGCAGCCGCACGCTGTCGATGCAGCCCATGATGGTCGCGACCCCCATGGTGTGCAGAACCAGTTGCCGGTGGGTGAAGTACACACCCTTGGGATTACCCGTCGTGCCCGTGGTGTAGAACATGGTGGCGACCGAGTTTTCGTCGAAATCCTCGAATTCGTATTCGGGACTCGCCGCCGCCAGCAGTTCTTCGTATTCACCGACCAGATTCGGCAAATCCGCAGTCTTTTCCGGCAGATCGGTCAGCAGCAGGGTTTTCTCGACGGTGGTCAGGTGCCCGGCAATAGCGTTGTAAAGGCCCACGAACTCGCTATTGACCAGCACGACCCGGTCGTCGGCATGATTGATGGTGTAGGCAATCTGTTCCGGCGAGAGTCGCACGTTGACGGTGTGTATCACCGCGCCAATCATCGGAATCGCGAACATGCATTCCAGATACCGGTGGCTGTCCCAATCCATGACTGCCACCGTATCACCAGCCTTGACGCCGGCCGCTGTCAGCGCATTGGCCAGGCGACAGATACGTTCATTGAGTTCGACATAGGTGTAGCGAACTGAATCCCGGTAAACGATTTCACGCGTTTTTTCGTATCGGCTGCCAGACATCAGAAGCCGTTTGAGCAACAGAGGGTACTGATAAGCGCCATCGGCTGGCGGAAGAACGCGAGTCTGTAACATATGAGTCCCTTTCCAAAGTTCACAGGCCAAGCCTGAAATATGGACTCTAGAGCACCGCCTCGCCAGCCAAATCAGCCAAAATGATGATTTGTTCATTCGAGCCATGCAGGCGTCTGGCCAGCCACTCTCCGCTGAACCTACTCTCGTCTGTCACGCGAACCTGCATGTTCATTTCTCTGTAACTCAGTGCACCTCGGTCAGCGCAAGCTTCACACCCAGTGCGATCAATACCCCGCCCATCGCCCGGTCGAACCAGTGGCCCATACGCGCAAAACCGGCGCGCACCCGTGCCTGGCTGAACAGCCGGGCGACCAGGCAAAACCACAATGCGGTCGCCGCCGCTAGGTAGACACCGTATCCGCCCTGCACCAGCAACGGCGTGTGCGGGTTGATCACCACGGTGAACAGCGACAGGAAAAACAGCGTGGCCTTGGGGTTGAGGCCATTGGTGACGAAACCACTCACGTAAGCGCCTTTCGCGGTGCGCTCGCCCGCCGGGGCCTTGATGACGTCATCCGACGCGCTGGCAGGTTTGGCCCGCAGGGCCTTGAAGCCGATGTACAGCAAGTACGCCGCTGCCGCCCATTTCAAGGCGTTGAACAGCACGATGGATTGCGAAACGATGATCCCGATGCCCAGCAGCGAATAGCCCACGTGCACGAAAATCGCCGAACCGACACCCAGCGCCGCCCAGGTACCGGCCTTGCGACCGTGGGTAACACTTTCGCGCACCACAACGGCGAAATCGGGGCCGGGGCTGGCGACGGCCAGCAGATGGATCAGTGCGACGGTGAGAAATTCTGGCCAATACATGATTGGTTCTCCTGGAATGTTGGCAAGCCTGGGCTCTGATAGGCTGATCACACTACGCTTTTCATTTTCTCCGCAAAAGGTACAGCTATGAGTAATCCCGGCAGAGCAGTTTTCCTCGATCACACGTCGCTGGATCTGGGCGATCTGGATCTGGGAACACTGCGTGAAAGTGTTGGCGAACTGGTTCTGCACGCCAGTACGACAGCTGAGCAGGTGGCCGAACGCCTGAAGGGTGCTCAGGTTGCAATCAGCAACAAGGTCGTGATCGATGCCGGCACGTTCTCAGCCTGTCCGGACCTCAAGCTGGTTCTGGTCACGGCAACGGGCACCAATAACATCGACCTGGTTTCCGCCCGCGAACATGGCGTGACGGTGTGCAATTGTCAGGGTTACGGCACGCCATCGGTGGCTCAGCACACGCTGCTTCTGCTGCTGGCCCTCGCGACGCGCCTGCCGGATTACCAACAGGCTGTGCACCAGGGTCTGTGGCAGAAATCGAAGCAGTTCTGCCTGCTGGATTTTCCGATCGTCGAGCTGGAAGGCAAGACCCTGGGCCTGCTGGGCCACGGTGAACTGGGCGGCGCGGTGGCACGGCTGGCCGAGGCGTTCGGCATGCGTGTGTTGCTGGGGCAGATTCCAGGTCGGCCAGCGCGTGCGGATCGTCTGCCACTGGCAGAACTGCTGCCCCAGATCGATGCGCTCACCCTGCACTGCCCGCTCAACGACAATACCCGCGACATGATCGGCGCGCACGAACTGAGCCTGATGAAACCTCATGCCTTCGTCGTCAACACAGCACGCGGCGGGCTGATCAATGAACAGGCCCTTGCTGACGCACTGCGCAACGGCCATCTGGGCGGTGCGGCGTCGGACGTGCTGAGCGTCGAGCCGCCCATTGCAGGTAATCCTCTGCTTGCAGGCGACATTCCGCGCCTGATCATCACCCCGCACAGCGCCTGGGGCGCCAGGGAAGCGCGTCAGCGTATCGTCAGCCAGGTCACCGAAAACGCCCGGGCATTCTTTGCCGGTGCGCCGATCAGAGTGGTGAGTGGCTAATCCTTTACTGCGGCGCAGCGTGCAGGGACGCGGAGCGTCCTGAGCGGCATTCCCACGCGGAGTGAGGAACGATCAGCGTGAGGCAGACTGATCGCTGGAGGTTCAGACACTGCGATCCTGCGCCTTTCTCCGGAATGCCCGTTCGCCAATCCTGTTAAACTGCGCGCTTTTTCAGGAGCCATTCCATGGACCCGCGCAGTGAAGTGTTACTCCGTCAGGCCGAGCTGTTTCAGGGCTCGCTGTTGTTGGCCGGATTGCCTGCCGATGACCTGCTCGGGAAACTGCCGCAGGCCCGTGGCTGGTGCTGGCATGCCGGTGATCAGGCTGCGCTGGATGCACGCTTCGAAGGACGCACGCACTTTGGTGTCGAGGCGCCGGAAGAGCCATTCGAGGCCGCCGTGCTGTTCCTGCCCAAGGCCCGCGACCTGACCGATTACCTGCTCAACGCACTGGCCTCGCGCCTTCAGGGCCGCGAGCTGTTTCTGGTCGGTGAAAAACGCGGCGGTATCGAAGCCGCCGCCCGGCAATTGAGCCCGTTCGGGCGCGCTCGCAAGCTGGACAGCGCGCGTCACTGTCAGCTTTGGCAGGTCACGGTCGAAACGGCTCCGCAGGCAGTCAGCCTGGAAAGCCTCGCCAAGCCTTATCAGATTGACCTGCAGGACGGCCCGCTCACCGTCATCAGCCTTCCCGGCGTATTCAGCCACGGTCGTCTGGATCGAGGTTCGGCGCTTCTGCTGGAAAACATCGACAAGCTGCCAAGCGGCAATCTGCTGGACTTCGGCTGCGGCGCGGGCGTTCTCGGTGCTGCTGTGAAGCGCCGCTACCCGCATAACGAAGTCGTAATGCTGGATGTGGACGCATTCGCTACAGCCAGTTCGCGCCTGACGCTGGCAGCCAACGGTCTTGAGGCGCAGGTTT
>Ga0265798_10000414_pt1 | contig 74719 bp, 61 predicted proteins | sample P3T30metagenome_FD_192430 | JGI IMG/M metagenome (GOLD analysis project Ga0265798, IMG submission 192430) | Plant litter microbial communities from East Loma Ridge, Irvine, California - P3 T30 | ecosystem: Environmental > Terrestrial > Plant litter > Unclassified | place: USA: California... | reverse complement strand
GCGCAAACCGATGGCCGGGTTCTCGATCAGAACCTGGACATTGCTGCCTGGCGCGACGGTGCCATACACCGAGCTGGTGGCGTTCGATTGCGCCATCGCCGGCGCCATCACGGCGACGCTCAGCGCCGCACTGGTGAACGCCAATCCAAGCGCGTGAACTAAAACGGTCTTTTTGAACATTGTGATTTCCTGTCTGGTGCCGGCAATTCCGGTAGAACGGCCGATCATGGTTTTATGTGCGAATCACTGCTGTTGACGGCTTTGCGGTTTCTCTCTCGACCTGCGCGACCAATATTCATCAAAGCGATAATTGGCGGAAGGTGTATGGACATAAAACCATGAGGAAACTTCTCGTGTCAACGAACCAGAAACCGGCGTGCTCATACAAACAACAGTTCATGCATTGCAACTAAAAGTCATAAATTCTTACCGCACAGCATGGTGCATTCCCGCCCTTTTTTGATCTTCTTCTGCACCGGAAAAGGACTTTAAACAATATTGTCCTCAAATAAGCAATGAGTTATTAGTGTTGGTTACGTGACTTCCTATCGCTCCGGAAGACTAGCCAGGAAGGCTTCCGTGACAGGTTGCAGCAACCTGGGCAAGGCAAAATGCAGAATATAGTTATTCCTTATATTTATAATGTATAGCGAAGCGGAGATATTTTTTGTGGACTGGACAGGCGGCGCATCGACCCGAAACTCTGCCGCGATATCCATGAGAAGACATGGCCGGTGAAGTAAAATAGCGGTTTGCCCGTCACTTTTGTCGCCTCACCAGCGACCACCCTCATGCTCCGAATTAACGAACTCAAACTCCCCCTGAACCATCCGGAATCCGCGCTGCGCGAAGCCATCCTGGCGCGCCTCGGCGTGGCGGACGCCGACCTGATCGACTTCAGCGTCTTCAAGCGCAGCTACGACGCGCGCAAGAAGTCGGCCATCGTGCTGATCTATTCGATCGACGCCGAAGTGCGCGGCGAAGCGGCCGTGCTGGCGCGCCTGCAGAAGGACCAGCACGTGATGCCCGCGCCCGACACCGGCTACAAGTTCGTCGAGGCCGGCAAGCCGGCGCCCGGCACGCCGCGTCCGATCGTGGTCGGCACCGGCCCCTGCGGCCTGTTCATCGCCCTGATCCTGGCCCAGATGGGCCTGAACCCGCTGGTGCTCGAGCGCGGCAAGATCGTGCGCGAGCGCACCGTCGACACCTTCGGCTTCTGGCGCAAGCGCAAACTGAACACCGAGTCGAACGTGCAGTTCGGCGAAGGCGGCGCCGGCACCTTCTCGGACGGCAAGCTGTACAGCCAGATCAAGGACACCAAGCACTACGGCCGCAAGGTGCTGACCGAGTTCGTGAAAGCCGGCGCGCCGGAAGAGATCATGTACGTCAGCAAGCCGCACATCGGCACCTTCCGCCTGGTGAAAATGGTGGAACAGATGCGCGCCGAGATCCAGCAACTGGGCGGCGAAATCCGTTTCGAGACGCGCGTCGACGACGTGTTGATCCTTGAGGAAAACGGCGTGCGCCAGGTGGTCGGCGTGCGCCTCTCCAGCGGCGAGGAGATCCCTACCCGCCACCTGGCGATGGCGGTCGGCCACAGCGCGCGCGACACCTTCGAGATGCTGTACGCGCGCGGCGTGTACGTCGAAGCCAAGCCGTTCTCGATCGGCTTCCGGGTCGAACACCCGCAGTCGCTGATCGACGTCTGCCGCTTCGGCCCCAACGCCGGCAACAAGCTGCTGGGCGCGGCCGACTACAAGATCGTGCACCACGCCTCGAATGGCCGTTCGGTCTACAGCTTCTGCATGTGCCCGGGCGGCACCGTGGTCGCGGCGTCGAGCGAAGAAGGCCGCGTGGTCACCAACGGCATGAGCCAGTACTCGCGCGCCGAACGCAACGCCAACAGCGCGATCGTGGTCGGCATCACGCCGGAAGACTATCCGGGCCACCCGCTGGCCGGCATCGCCTTCCAGCGCGAGCTGGAGTCGCGCGCTTTTGTCCTGGGCGGCTCGACCTACGACGCGCCGGGCCAGCTGATGGGCGACTTCGTGGCAGGCAGGGCGTCGACAGAATTCGGTTCGGTGACGCCCTCGTTCCGCCCGGCCGTGCACCTGACCGACCTGGCGCCGTCGCTGCCCGACTACGCGATTCTGGCGTTGCGCGAAGCCTTCGTCGCCTTCGACAAGCAGATCAAGGGCTACTACAAGGAAGACGCGGTGCTGACCGGCGTCGAGACCCGCACCTCGTCGCCGATCCGCATCAAGCGCAACGACAACGACCTGCAAAGCCTGAACACGCGCGGCCTGTTCCCGGCCGGCGAAGGCGCCGGCTACGCGGGCGGCATCATGTCGGCGGCGGTGGACGGCATCCGCGTTGCCGAAGCGGTCGCCCTCGCGATGGCTGCCAAGTGAACGCGCCGGCCCGGCACCTCGACCACGCACTGGCCCCTGGCCTGGCGATCCTGGCCTCGATGGTGTCGGTCAACGCCGGCGCCGCCTGGGCCAAGGGCTTGTTCCCGATCGTCGGCAGCGAAGGCCTGACTGCCCTGCGGGTTGGATTGGCGGCGCTGTTGCTGCTGGTCGTCGTACGCCCCTGGCGCACGCCGGTCACGCGCCAGAACGCGCGCAACCTGCTGGTGTATGGCTTGATGCTGGGGGCGATGAACCTGTGCATCTACCGCGCCTTCGAGCGCATCCCGCTCGGGATCGCGGTGGCGATCGAAGTCACCGGGCCACTGGCGGTAGTGATCCTGGCGTCGCGCCACCTGCGCGACTTTGTGTGGGTGGCCTGTGCGGGCATTGGCTTGTGGCTGCTGCTGCCGCTACGCCAAGGGGCCGCCGCGCTCGACCCGGTCGGCGTGCTGTACGCGCTGGCCGCGGCGTTCTGCTGGGCGATGTACATCGTGTTCGGCAAGCGCGTCTCGACTTTGAAGGGCGGCCAGGCGGTGGCGTGGGGAATGCTGGCGGCGAGCCTGTTCGCGGTGCCGTTCGGCGCCCTGCATGCGGGCGCGGCGCTGTTCACGCCGGCGATGCTGATGGGCGGGCTGGCGGTGGCGCTGCTGTCCTCCGCCCTGCCCTACACGCTCGAGATGATGGCGCTGGCGCGCCTGCCGCAGCGGGTGTTCGGGATCCTGGTCAGCGCCGGGCCCGCGATCGCGGCGCTGGCGGGGTTCTTCATGCTCGACGAGCGCTTGACCACGGTACAGTGGCTGGCGATCGCGCTGGTGATCATGGCGTCAAGCGGCGCCGCAGCCACCGCCGGCAGGCGTTGAACGTTACAGCCAGCCGACGCGCTTGAAGCGGCGGTACAGCAGCGCGCACACGCCGACCATGGTCAGCAAGGCGACCGGGTAACCGTACTTCCATTTCAGTTCGGGCATGAAGTCGAAATTCATCCCCCACACGCCCGCGAACGCGGTGAACACCGCGAAGATCGCGGCGTACGACGCCAGCTTTTTACTGACCTCGTTGTCTTCGATCGCCAGCATCGACAGCGTGACCTGAATCGCGGTGTTGATGGTGTCGCGCACCGCGTCCAGGCGGCCGGCGATGCGGTACAGGTGGTCGTGCACGTCGCGGAAGTATTCCTGGGTCTCGTGCACCACGCCGGGCACGCGGCCGCCATACATGCGCCCGACCGCGTCCATCAGCGGCATTACCGCGTGGCGCAGCGTCTGCGCCTTGCGCTTGAGTTCATACAGGCGTTCGACGTTGTCGCGCTGCTTGCCCTGCATGCCGAAGATGTGGTCCTCGATCGATTCGAGTTCGGATTCGAGTGCATCGACCACCGGGAAGTAGCGGTCGACCACCGCATCGACCAGGGCGTACAGCACGAAGCCGGCGCCCTTCCTGAGTTGATGCGGTTCGCGTTCGGCCCGTGCGCGCACGCCGAGGAAACCCTGGTTGGCGTCGCGCCGCACCGACAGCACGTAGTTCTCGCCCGCGAACACGGCCAGCTGGCCGACATTGAGTTCGTCGCCTGCCAGCTCCACGATCTGGACCACCACGAACAGCGAGTCGCCATACTCCTCGACCTTGGGGCGCTGGTGGCCGCGCAGGGCGTCTTCCACCGCCAGCTCGTGCAGGCCGAATTCTTCCTGCATCAGCATGATGTCGGCCGGCGCCGGATCGCGCTGCGCGACCCAGACGAAGGTATCGGGTTGTTTCAGGTATTCGCTGATATCCTCGACCGGGATATCCGAGAGCTTCTTGCCTTCCTGGTAGGCGACGCAGTTGATCAGCATTGCAATGGATTGAAACGGGCGCGGCGCGCCGATGCAAGAGCTTACACCAAACGCGCCGCGCTCCCTACCTCGGCCGTGCCGCGCAATCGGGCCTACTCGTCGCGCGCGCCGTCGATGCCGAGCTCCACGATCTTGCGCGTGATGGTATTGCGCCCGATCCCGAGCCGCATCGCGGCGTCGTTCTTGCGCCCGTGCGTGTGCTTCAGCGCCGTGCGGATCAGCGCCGATTCGAACTGGCGCCCCAGGATGTCCATCACGTCCATCTGGCCGGCGCTGAGCATGCCCGCGGCCTGCAGTTCCAGCAGTCCAATCCAGCCCTCCGGCGACAGCGCCGGCGCGGCAGGCGAGGCAAAACCGGCCGCCTGCATCACCACCGAACCGCCAGACGCCACCGGCAGCGCGCCGACCATGCCGTCGGCCAGCGGGACCGGATTGAGCGAACCGGGCGCCGAGCCCTGGGTCAGGTCGCGCGGCAGGTCCTTGATCTCGACCGTCTGGCCGGGCGCCATCACGGTGATCCAGTTGCACAGGTTTTCCAGCTGGCGCACGTTGCCCGGCAATTCGAGGCCGGACAGGAAGCGCATCGCCTGCTCGCTCATGCGCTTCGGCTCGACGCCCAATTGGTGTGCGCTCTGCACCAGGAAGTGGCGCGTCAGGATCGGGATGTCTTCGCTGCGCTCGCGCAAGCTTGGCAGGCGCAGGCGGATCACGTTCAGGCGATGGTACAAGTCCTCGCGGAACAGGCCGTCGCGCACGCGCTGCTCGAGGTTCTGGTGCGTGGCCGCGATCACGCGCACATTCGCCTTCACCGGCTGGTGGCCGCCGACGCGGTAGAAGTGGCCGTCCGAGAGCACGCGCAGCAGGCGCGTTTGCAGGTCGAACGGCATGTCGCCGATCTCGTCGAGGAACAGCGTGCCGTCCTCGGCCTGCTCGAAGCGGCCGCGCCGCATCGCCTGCGCGCCCGTAAACGCGCCGCGCTCGTGGCCGAACAGTTCCGATTCCAGCAGGTCTTTCGGGATCGCCGCGGTGTTCAGGGCAATGAAGGGCTGCTGCGCGCGCGGGCTGTGTTTATGCAGGGCGCGCGCCACCAGCTCCTTGCCGGTGCCGCTCTCCCCGGTGATCAACACCGTGACGTTCGACTGCGACAGGCGGCCGATGGCGCGGAACACTTCCTGCATCGCCGGTGCATGGCCCAGGATCTCGGGGGTTTCCGCCGGTGCCGCTTCGACGCTGGCTTCGCGCAGGCTTTCTTCCAGCGCGCGGCGGATCAGCGACACCGCCTTGTCGATGTCGAACGGCTTGGCCAGGTAATCGAAAGCGCCGCCCTGGAACGAGGACACGGCGGAGTCGAGGTCGGAAAACGCGGTGATGATGATGACCGGCAGGCCGGGATGGCGCGCCTTGACCGCTTGCAGCAGGTCGATGCCGGATTCGCCCGGCATGCGGATGTCCGACACCAGCACTTGCGGGGTCTCGGTTTCAAAAGCGGTGAGTGCGTCGCGCGCGTTGGCGAAGCTGCGGGTCTCCAGGCTTTCGCGGGCCAGGGCTTTTTCAAGCACCCAGCGGATCGATGCATCGTCGTCGACAATCCAGATTGGTTTCATGTATTCGTGCTTCCCGCAACTTGGATTCAATAATGGACTGACGCCCTCGTCCCGCTTCTCCCGTTTATGGCAGGGGCAGCAGGATCCGGAAATCCGTCAGTCCAGGCCGGCTTTCGCACTCGATCACGCCCAGGTGCTGCTGCACGAAGGTTTGCGCCAGCGTGAGCCCCAGGCCGCTGCCGCCTTCGCGCCCGGAGACGAGCGGATAGAAGATGCGGTCGCGGATGTCGGGTGCGATGCCCGGTCCATTGTCAATGATATGCAAGTCTAGTGCCAGCCCGTAACGGACCTTCGCCAGGGTGACCTGGCGCGCCACCCGGGTGCGCAAAGTAATCTCGGCGTTACCAGCGGCGATGTGCCCTTGCAGCGCTTGCGCGGCGTTGTGGGCGATGTTCAGCACCACCTGGATCAGCTGCTCGAAGTCGCCGCGGAACTCGGGGATCGAGGCGTCGTAGTCGCGGCGGATAGCAAGGCCTTGCGGGAATTCGGCCAGGATCAGGCTGCGTACCCGCTCGCACACTTCGTGGATATTGACGTCGCCGACGATGTGCGGCTTGCGGTGCGGCGCCAGCAGGCGGTCGACCAGGGTCTGCAGGCGGTCGGCTTCCTTGATGATGACCTGCGTGTATTCCTGCAGCTCAAGCAGGTGGTGCGGCGGCAGTTCGAGTTCGAGCAGCTGGGCCGCGCCGCGGATGCCACCCAGCGGGTTCTTGATCTCGTGCGCCAGGTTGCGGATCAGTTCCTTGTTGGCCTGGCTCTGGTCGAGGATGCGCTCCTCGCGGTCGAGCTTCAACTGCTGCACGTTCTCGCGCAGCTCGATCAATAGGGTCGCGTCGCCCAGCGCACTGACGATGCCGTTGACGTGCAGCGGCTCGCGCCCGAGGCGCAGCAGGGTCAGGTCCTGGCGCAGGTCGGCGTACTGGTGGGCCAGCGCCTGGCTGCCCAGCTGGGCCAGCTCGGCGCCGTTGGTGAACAGCTCGTACAGGCAGTGCCGCTGCAAGGACTTCAGCGACAGCTCCATCATGTTCTCGGCCGCCGGATTGGCATAGTGCACGTGGCCGTCGGCGTCGAGCAGCAGCACGGCCGAGGCCAGCAGATCGAGGCCGGTGAAGCGGGCCGGGTCGCCTGCTTCGTGGGCGGAGACGGTGACGTTGGGCGGGACGTTCATGGCTGCATGGTCTTTCCAAAATGCGCTCAGCGGATATTGCCGATCTCGCGCCGCAGCGCTTCGATATTGCGTTCGGTGCGGCCGATCTCGTCGCGCATCGAGGCCACCCGCTCCTGATACTTGGCGTAGTTGCGCTCGTTGCCCTGGCGTTCCGGCTCGCCGTTGTTGAATGTGCGTTTCAGGTCAGCCAGCTTCTTTTCTTCGATGCGCAGCTCGTCGCCCAGGATCTCGCGCCGTTCGTCGTCGCGCGCACGCTGCTGCGACGTTTCCACGCGCGGGAAGTTGGACGGCGAGGCGCTCGGCGCCGGCGCGCTTGCACTGCTGGCGCCACTCGGCGGACGCGGCGCCGGGATCGGCGGCGACGCTGCCGGCAACGAGGGCCCGGTGTCGATCAGCTGGCACTTGCCGACCTTGACGTCGGTGTACAGCGGGCGGCCGTTGGCGTCGACGCAGCGGTAGATCTGGGCCTGGGCCAGGTTCGACAGCGGCAGCGCCAGCCCAGCTAGCAACAGTGGCAAGACACGACGAAATACGGTGTTTGTCATTCGGATCACTCGAGAATCTGCACATGCAGCGTGCAGGCATTGTAGTCGCGCCCGACTATACCCGAAGCAACAAAAAAAGCGGGGAAAGCCATGGCTTTCCCCGCTTTGATCACCTTGCCGCAACGCGAACGACGTTCTGGAACAACGCCCGCGTTATCAAGCAGTTACGCGTCTGATTACGACGAGTAGTACATGTCGAATTCAGCCGGGTGCGGGGTCATGCGCAGACGCTGCACTTCGTTCATCTTCAGCTCGATGTAAGCGTCGATCATGCTGTCGCTGAACACGCCGCCGCGGGTCAGGAACTCGCGGTCCTTGTCCAGGGCTTCCAGCGCTTCTTCCAGCGATGCGCACACCGTCGGGATCAGCTTGTCTTCTTCCGGCGGCAGGTGGTACAGATCCTTGGTGGCGGCTTCGCCCGGGTGGATCTTGTTCTGGATGCCGTCCAGGCCGGCCATCATCAGCGCGGCGAAGCACAGGTAGACGTTGGCCAGTGGATCCGGGAAGCGGGTCTCGATGCGACGGCCTTTCGGGTTCGCCACGTGCGGGATGCGGATCGAGGCCGAGCGGTTACGCGCCGAATAGGCCAGCTTGACCGGGGCTTCGTAGCCTGGCACCAGGCGCTTGTACGAGTTGGTCCCCGGGTTGGTGATGGCGTTCAGCGCGCGTGCGTGCTTGATGATGCCGCCGATGTAGAACAGCGCGGTTTCCGACAGGCCGGCATAGCCGTCGCCGGCGAACAGGTTCTTGCCGTCTTTCCAGATCGACTGGTGCACGTGCATGCCCGAGCCATTGTCGCCGTTGATCGGCTTGGGCATGAAGGTCGCGGTCTTGCCGTAGCTGTGGGCCACGTTCCAGATCACGTACTTCATGTTCTGGGTCCAGTCGGCGCGCTCGACCAGGGTCGAGAACTTGGTGCCGATTTCGTTCTGGCCGGCGCCGGCCACTTCGTGGTGGTGCACTTCGACCGGGATGCCCATCGATTCCAGGATCAGCGACATTTCCGAACGCATGTCCTGGAAGCTGTCGACCGGCGGGACCGGGAAGTAGCCGCCCTTGACGGTCGGACGGTGGCCGCTGTTGCCGCCTTCGATTTCCTTGTCGGTGGCCCACGACGACTCGTCCGAGTCGATCTTGACGAAGCAGCCCGACATGTCGATCTTCCAGCGGATCGAATCGAAGATGAAGAATTCTGGTTCCGGACCGAAGTAGGCGGTGTCGCCGATGCCCGACGACTTCAGGTAGGCTTCGGCGCGTTTCGCGATCGAGCGCGGGTCGCGGTCGTAGCCCTTGCCGTCCGACGGTTCGATCACGTCGCACTGCATGAAGATCGTGGTCTCTTCCATGAACGGATCGAGATTGGCGGTGTTCGGGTCCGGGATCAGGAGCATGTCCGACGCTTCGATACCTTTCCAGCCGGCGATCGACGAACCATCGAAGGCGTGGCCGGATTCGAATTTGTCCAGGTCGAAGTGCGACACCGGCACCGTCACGTGCTGTTCCTTGCCGCGGGTATCGGCGAAGCGTAAATCAACGAACTTGACTTCGTTGTCCTTAACCATTTGCATTACATCTGCGGCCGACTTTGCCATTCGGAATCTCCTAATTGAAAAAGGGATGTCGGATCATGCGGTCCGACAACTTATATCCTATTGAAGCATGAAGCGTGCCAAGCCTGCGACAACGCCGTGCCCACCGTTCCGCATGAGCTCATGCACAATCATTCTTGGGGAACAAACCAGTTTACCCATAAAATCGCGCCAACCGGGGTATCGGGCGAGATTTTTGCTGAGTCCGCTTGAATGCACCACCTTGGTGCAAATCACCGTCAGCGCACCATCGCTGCGCAGGATACACTGATCCACGATGGTGCATTGCCAGCCAGTGCTCGAAAACGGAACAGAACTCATGACCAAAGAAACTATTTTAGACGTGGCGCGCGAACGTGGTGCCGGCCTGCCCTATGCCGGGGCGGTCACGCCGCAAGAGGCGTTTGAATTGCTGCAGGCCGATCCGCGCGTGTTGCTGGTCGATGTGCGGACCAATGCCGAACGCGACTGGGTGGGCCGGGTGACGCTGCCCGAGCAGCAGCATGTGGCGGTGGAATGGGCCACCTATCCGGGCGGGCAGCCGAATCCGGGATTCGGTGCCCAGCTCGAGCAGCGGATCGCGGACAAGGACCAGCCGCTGCTGTTCCTGTGCCGCTCGGGGGTGCGCTCGCGCCACAGCGCGCGCGTGGCGACCGAACTCGGCTACAAGAACGCGTTCGACATCCTGGAAGGCTTTGAGGGTGATCGCGATGGCGATGGGCATCGCAAGACGGTGGGGGGATGGTGCAAGGCGGGCCTGCCTTGGGTTGGCGCTTGATTATCCATTAGTCACGTAGGGTGGACCGGGGCGCGCAGCCGGCTTTGCCGTCCACGCGTCGATCCGCAACGGTACCAATCCCCCGCCGGATGATCTCGCTGCCAACCATCGACGCGTGGACGGGGAACCCGTCCACGCTACGTTCGATGCATCACGACAACCATCAACGCGCCGGCAACACCATCAGCTGCAAGCCCGACGCTGTGCCCGGCGCGCGATACACGCGCTGAGTCGCCTTGCGGAAGTCTTCCGGCTTCGCGTCCGGAATGCGCATGAAGGTCTGCGGATTCAGGTCGATCAGCGGGAACCACGAGCTCTGCACCTGCACCATGATCCGGTGCCCGCGGCGGAAGGTGTGATTCACGTCGCCCAGCCCGTAGCTGAGCGCTTCCACCTTGCCTGGCACGAACGGCTCGGGCTTCTCATAGCTGTTGCGGAACTTGCCGCGCAGCGGATTGCCGCGCACCAGTTGCTGGAAGCCACCCATGTTCAACGCCGGCGGGCCGACGTCCTTGCCGCCACGCGCAGCCGCCTCGTTCGGATACGCGGCCGGATACACGTCGATCAGCTTGACCACCCAGTCGGCGTCGGTGCCGCTGGTCGAGACGAACAGTTTCGGGATCACGCTGCCGGCCACCGTCACGTCTTCTTCCAGCACCTCGCTCTGGTACACCAGCACGTCGGGACGGGTGGCGGCGAAGCGCTGGTCGGACACCATGTATTCCTTCGGCACGCCGGTGGCCGGATAGCCGATGTAGGGCACCGGGCGGCGCGGGTCGGCCACGTATTCGTCGTAGCCGGCGCCGGCGTTCGACGCGGGCTGGGTCCAGCTCAGGCTGCCGTTGGCGCCGAAGTACAGGGTACGCGGTTTGGCCGGTTTCGGCGGCCAGGCAGCGTAGCTGCGCCAGACGTTGGAACCGGTCTCGAACACGGTCACCGGCGCCAGCGCGCTGGCCGGCTTGACGCCCTTCAGGTGCTGCTCGAAGAACGGGAACTGGATCTCGCGCCGGAAGTATTCACTGGTGCGAGCGTCGAAGCGGACGTGGCCCAGGCGGGCGCCGTCGCCGCGCGCCCAGCCGCCGTGTACCCACGGACCGATCACCAGCGAATTGCTGGTATTCGGGTTGTGGCGCGCAATGGCGTCGTGGATGGTGAACGGGCCCTGGAAGTCTTCGGCGTCGTACCAGCCGCCCACGGTCAGCACCGCCGCCTTCACGTTCTTCATGTGCGGGCCGATGGCGCGCGATTGCCAGAACGCGTCGTAGGTGTCGTGCTCGATGTTCGGCATGAACAGCTCGCGCTGGTTGGCGCTCATGGTGGCGGCGATGTTCGACAGGCTCAGGCGCTTGAGGAAGAAGTCGTAGGCGTCCGCTTCGCCGTATTCGAAGTCGGTCCAGGTCTTGGGCAGCGGGGTCGGGTTCTCGACTGCGGTGAAGGCGGCGTAGAAGTCGAAGTTGCCGGCCAGCTTGAAGGCGCCGCCGTGATAGGAATCGTCGCCCATGTACAGGTCGGCGATCGGCGCCTGCGGCGAGGCGGCCTTGATCGCCGGATGCGAGTCGATGATGCTGGCGGCGGTGTAGAAGCCGGGGTAGCTGATGCCAAGGATGCCGACCTTGCCGTTGTTGTTGGGGACGTTCTTCAGCAGCCAGGCCACGGTGTCGTACATGTCCTCGCTCTCGCGGCCCTCGCCCTTTTCCAGTTTGCCCTTGCCGTGCGGCGTCATCTCCTGCCACTTGCCTTCGGACATGTAGCGCCCGCGCACGTCCTGCTCGACGAAGATATAGCCGGCGTCCTCGAACTCGCGCGAGGGCCCGAGCGACTCCGGCATCCAGTCCACGCCGTAGCGCAGTTCGCCCTGCGCGTGGGTGCCGGCGCTGTACGGCGTGCGTTCCATCAGGAAGGGATAGCTGCGCGAACCGTCCTTCGGCGCATAGACCGTGGTGAACAGGCGCACGCCGTCGCGCATCGGGATCCGGAATTCGTACTTGGTGTAATGCTCGCGCGGGCTGCGCCTGGCGGCAGGCGCCTCGGTATCGGCATCGGCACCGGCGGCGGCTGCGGTCGGAACGGACGAGCAGGCCAGCAGGCTGCCGAGGACGAGGGCGGGGAACGAACGGCGGATCATGGCTTCCTTCGGAACGGACACTGGGGGCGTCAGTGTAATCCGATCCTGCCGATTCCTGAAGGAATGACTATCTCAGCAAGCCGCCATCGCTCACGCCGCGCACGGCTCGGCCACGCGCCAGGCCGCGCGGTTGCGCCCCGCCGTCTTGGCCTGGTACAGCAAGGCGTCGGCCGCTTCGACCCAGCTCGAGGTGGTGCATGCGTCGTGCGCCGGGCGCGCGGTGAACACGCCGAAGCTGGCGGTGACGTGGCCGAACGGACTGTCGGCATGCTCCATCTCGAGGCCGGCAACCGCACTGCGGATATTCTCGGCCACGGCGCATGCGCCGTCCAGATCGGTGTCGGGCAGGATCACCACGAATTCCTCGCCGCCATACCGGGCCGCCAGGTCGGTCGGGCGGCGCGTGCCGCCGTCGATCGCGCGCGCCACCCGTCTCAGGCACTCGTCACCGGCGACGTGGCCGTAGCGGTCGTTGAACTTCTTGAAGTGGTCGACGTCGATCAGGATGAGCGAACACGGCTGGCCATTGCGGCGCGCCCGTTCGTGCTCGGCAGCCAAGGTGTATTCGAAATGGCGGCGATTGGCCATGCCGGTCAGGCCGTCGCTGTCGGCCAGCACCTGCAATTCTTCGTTCTGCTGCTCGAGCTTGAAGCGGGCATGGCGCAACTGGTCTTCCAGCGCTTCGCGCACCTGCAGTTGCCGCACCATGCGCAGCGCGCCCCAGCCCAGCAGCGCCAGCGCCACCAGCACCACGCCGCTCATCTTGATGACCACGACCCACCATTCGTGCAGGATCTCATCGCGCGAGATCGCGATCGCCACCACCAGCGGAGCGCCGTCCACACGGCGATAGCTGTACAGGCGTTCGATGCCGTCGATCCTGGCGACGCGCATGGCGGTGCCGGCCTGGCCCATGCTGCGGTACATGTCGAAGATGGCGATGTTGCTGACGTTGGTGCCGACCATCGCCTCCTTGAACGGACGCCGGTACAGCAGCGTGCCGTCGTCGATCGCCAGCACGATGGTGCCGGTCTGGCCGACGTCGAAGCTGTCGTAGAAATTGCCGAAGAAGCTCAGCTTGAGCGAGGCCATCGCCACGCCGCCGAAGCTGCCGTCCGGCTTGTTGATGCGGCGCGACAGCGGAATGGTCAGAATGCCGGTCGAGCGGCTACGGATCGGCTTGCCGATATAGGTGCTGCGCTCGGAATGGGTTTGGTGGTACAGGAAGTATTCGCGGTCCGAGTTGTTCCCTTCCAGCATGTGCGGCAGCGATGTGGCAAGCCGGTCGCCGTTAGCGCCGTAGATGAACAGTTCCTGGATCTGCGGCGTTACCGTGGCGATGTGGCTCAGGCGCGCGTGCAGGTGGTGCGCCGCTCCGCTGGCCGGCGGCGCGGCCGATTCGCCATTTTCGGCGCGCTCGACCATTTCGTCGAGCACCGCGTCGCCCAGGTCGATCGTGCGCTCGGCATGCGAGGCCAGCGCGCGCGCCATGTTGGCGGTGCTGACGGCGGTGCTGTCGATCTCGGCCTGGCGCGCTGCGAACAGGCTCCACAGGTGCAGGGCAACCAGCAGCAGCGAGATGCCGCCGATCAGGACGATCGTACGTTTCACCATCGGCCGGCACAGCTGGTCCAGACGGTCAATGTGGGATTGCGAAAAGTCGAGCATGGGCGCGGTCGGTTGAGAGAGGAAGGCCTGGCCCTGCCCGACGGCGATAGTCGGTCAACAAAGTCCAGCAACATTCACTTCCACACAGCAAGCATGAACTGTAGCATAGGCTTTTGCCGGATTTGCGTAATTTTCCGGATGCGTGGGAGGAATACAACATCCACGTCATGACGCCCTGCCGGGCGACCGTCCGCTTCAGTTCAGCCGGAGGATGCCGGCGCCGCCATGGCATCCGGCGCACCCGCCGGCAGACCACCGCGCACGCGCTCGCGCACCAGGTGGATGTGGCTGCGCAGCCGATACAGCTCGTCGGCGTAGGCCAGCGGCACCGAGATGTGATTCACCCGGTCTTCCAGTCCGTCGAGGCGCCGCCCGAGGTCCTTGCGGATGTCCTCGCTTGGGGCCGCGCCGCTGTCCTCGAACGCCTGCTCGATCGCGCGCAGCTCGCCATACCAGCGGTAGACGCGCGAACGCACGCGCCAGACATAGATCGGCGGCACGATTTTGGATAGCGGAATCAGCAAGGCGGTCAGGGCCACCACAACCACCCACAGCCGCTCGGCCAGGTTGGCCAGCCAGAAGCGCATGTAGCGCTGCAGGAAAGGCGGACCGTCGCGGTAATAGCGCGCCGCCTCGGGCGCGACCGGGATCTCGGTGTACTTGGGCGACGGGAATTGTCCCTGCTGCTGGAACCAGCCTGCGCCGCCATGGATCTCGGCGGCCGACTTCACCAGCAGGCCCACCAGCGCCGGATGCAGTTCTTCGCGCGCCACCAGCGTGGCAGTGGGCGCGATCAGGTGGTAATCCTGGGCCGGGATGTTGCGCCCCAGGTCGACGATCCCGCGCGGCAGCACCACGTGGGTCAGGAACGGCAGGCGCCGGGTGTAGGCTTCGGCCTGGGAAAAGTCGAACAGCCGGATGCCGGGTGTTTGCAGCAGCATCTGGATCAGCGGCGCTTCCGGCGCCGAGCTGAACACCAGGCCGTCGATGCGGCCGGCCAGCAGTTCGACCGTGGCCGGGGTGTCGGCCAGGTCGCCGATGCGCAAGTCTTGCGGCGCGATGCCGTTGGCGTCCAGCACTTGCCGGATCAGGCGCGGCACGCCGGTGCCTTCCGGCCCCAGGTTGATGCGTTTGCCGCGCAGATCAAGCAATTGGCGCACGTTCGCCCCTTCGCGCACGAACAGCCACACCGGTTCGGTGAACAGGCTGCCGAGCGAGACCAGACCGGCGGATTCAATGTCGTCTTCGCCGGCGCGGTCGGGGTCGGTCGAGCCGCTCTGCACGAACGCGACGTCGGCTTCGCCGCGGCGCAGGCGCTCGAGGTTGTCGCGCGAGCCGAGCGAAGACTGCAGCGTGACCCGGATCTCGTCCTGGGCCAGCAGCGCCGCGTAGCGCTTGCCGAACTGTTCGTAGGCGGAATTTTCCTGGCCGCCCGCCAGGCGCAGGCTGCGCGGCGGCGCCGGATCGACCCACCAGTAAGCCAGCAACACGGCGCCGATCACCAGCAGGATGGTGGGGCCGGAGGCGACCACCAGGTCGCGCAGCGAGACGATGCTGAAGTTCTGCAGCCGCGCAGAGACGGCATGGCGGGCGCGGCCCAGGTAACGCCTGGTTCCCGGTCGCGCGCCCTGCCCTTGTTGCTGGCTTTCCTTGCTCAACGCACGCACTGGCGCGGCGCCGCCGCGCCCGCCGCCGCCGGGGCCGGCGGTTCGATCATCGGCATCAGGCTCGGCGCCAGCGTCACCAAGAGCTGCACCGGCAGCGCGCTGGTGAAGTCGTAGTGCTCGGACTGCGGACCGTGCACGTAGGCGGTCATGCTGCCGTAGAAGCGCTCGCCGATATTGAACACGAAGGTGGCCGAACGGTTCACGTAGCGCGACTCGATCAGGCGCCCGCCGCGTGCGTACACGTCGAAGCGCTGGTCGCCGGTGCCGGTCTTGCCGCCCAGCGCGATCACCTGGCCGTCGGCCTGCACGAAGGCGGTCTTCACGCGCTTGGCGGTGCCGTCCGAGACCACGCCCTGGATCGCGTCGGCCACGACCCGCGCGACTTCCGGCGCCAATACTTGTTCCTTGCCGCCGCCCTTGTTACGGCGCACCAGGGTTTCGTACGGCGTGTCCTTGGCGAAGTGCAGCGAGTCGATCCGTTCGACCGGTTTCCTCACCCCGCCGTTGACGATGATGCCCATCAGCTCGGCCAGCGCGGCCGGACGGTCGGCCGAGGCGCCCAGCGTGGTCGCGAACGACGGCACCAGCGAATCGAACGGGTAGCCCATCTTCTTCCACTGGGCGTGGATCTTGAGGAAGGCTTCCACTTCCAAGAGGCCGGCGATGCGCTTGTCCTGGGCGTTCTTGCGGCTGGTCTTGAACAGCCACTGGTAGACCTCCTGGCGCTCCTTGACGCTGGCGGCAGTGACTTCCGACCAGGTCGCCTTCGGATGGGTGCGCAGATAGCTCACCAGCCACAATTCGAGCGGATGCACCGATGCGACGTAGCCGCGGTCGGCCAGCGACATATTGCGCGGGTCGTACATCTCGTACATCTTCGGAATGCGTTCCGGATCGACCTCGTTGGCGGACGGCAGCGTGGCGTTGATGAAGGCGCCGAACTGGTCCAGCGTGGCGTTCGGCACCACGGTGCGGTGGGCGGCGGCCAGCTTCGAGGCCAGCGGACGCACGCCCGAGAACAGCAGCGTGTCCACCTCGGCCGGGGTCTTGCCCTTGTACTTGTTCCAGAACTTGGCCAGGAAATCCTTGCCTTCGCTGTCGGCGAAGCGCGCCAGATACGCGGCGCGGCGCGGATCGTTGGCGTCGGCCAGCAGCTGCGCCGACGAGCCCGGCAGCTGGAACATGTAGTAGCGCACCACGTCGCGCATCATGCGCACGAATACCAGGTTGGTCGAATTGCGCAGCGCCTGGTGCACGTCCATGATGCGGCTGTCGTCGAGCTTGCTGAAGTTGCCGAAGGTGTGCAGGCCGCCGCCGGTCATGAAGCGCTCGCCCGGGCTGGCCGAATACTTGCGCTCCATCGCCGCGTGCAGCATTGGCGTGAGGCCGCGGTCGGCGCCGTCCGGGAGGGCCTTGAAATACTCCAGGGCCCACTGCGACATGCGGTCCTTGGCGTCGACTTCCACGCCCATCAGGCCGATCCTGTCCATCGGCTCGAAGCGCTTGTGCAACTGGTCGACGATGTCGAGGTAAGTCACCAGGGTGCGCAGCTTGGCGGTCGAACCGAGGTCGAGCTTGGCGCCTTCGTTGATGTCGAGCGGCTGGTCGTAGTTGTCGGTCTGCACCCGCAGGTAGTTGACGTGCTCGCCGCGCTCCATCAGCGTGAAGCTGTACACCACTTGCGCCGGGTCGCCGTTGCCGAGCAGGCCCTTGCCGGTCAGGCCGGCCGCCTTGGCGTGCTCGGCGTCGGTCAGGGCGCGCAGCGCCGCCGTCACCGCCTGCTGGGCGTTGCCGTCCAGGGTCGAGACCACCGACAGATCCAGGCGGTCGACGTTGTACAGGCGCGAGTCGCCGATCAGGTAACCGAGGTGGTTGCGCACCGCATTGGCCGCCTTGCGCGACACGAAGGCGTCGGCCGGCGGCGCCGCCACGCCGCTGTGCAGCGCCGGCTTCAGGCGCGCGCCCAGCGCGGCGTCGCGCAATTGCGGCGAGATCACGCCGGCCTCGGCCAGCACGCGCAGGTGGCTGTTGGTCAGGGTTTCCAGGTCTTGTTCGCCGGCGCCCAGGTAGTAGGCCGGGCGGCGCTGGGCGATCATCAGCGACAGCGCTTCCTTGTAGGCCAGCACGGCATCCGGGCTGGTCATCGGGCCCTTGAGCATGTCGTTGACTTGATTGAAGTCGCGCCCGTACCAGACCCACAGGCCGTCGCCAATGCCGTTGACTTCGCCATAGCCGCCCTTGGCCGACAGCGGCACCGTGTTCAGGTAGTCGAGCACGATCTGGCGCCGCGATGTGGAGGTGTCTTCACCGTCCTGGTAGGCGCGCAGCGTGGCCGACGACATCTGGATGATCTTGTCGGTGAGCGAGCCGGTGCGTCCTTCCGGCGAGTGACGGTATTTCTCGATCTGGGTCGCCAGCGTGCTGCCGCCGGCGACGCGTCCGGCGCCACCGAGGCCGACGCTGGACAGGGTCTTGTCGAACACCGCTTTCGAGAAGCGGTCCCATTCCACCGCCGGGTTGCGGCGCGGATTGCTCGGGTCGAGCAGCTCGCGGTTCTCGATGAACAGCAGGCTCTGCACCAGCAATGGCGGCGCGGCCTTGAAGTCGTGGTAGAAGCGCTCCGGGAAGCGCGAAGTGAACAGGGGCTGGGCGCGGCAATCGAGGATCTCGAGGCCGACCTTGGTCTTTTCGTGATAGGTCGCGTACAGGCCGAGGTCGTGCATCTTGACCATCTTGGGCGAGATGCGCGCCTGCGCCGCCACCGCGTAGTCGCGCTGCTGCAATCGTTCGAGGTAATGCGGCAGGCCGGCGTAACCCAGGCGGGTGTCGTAGGGGCTGGCTTCGGGGAAGCGGATCGAATCGCTCGGACCATTGCCCATGCGATAGGTCAGCTCGCTGGCCATGTCGGAGAAGATCTTCGCTTGCAGCCTGGAGGTGCGCATCTCGAGCATCGCCCAGCCGGCAAGCAGCAGGAGCAGCAATAGCAGGCCGAGCGCCAGCCACAGCTTGAAGCGGCGCTTGCGCGGACGCGGTTCGGGCTGCTCGGGCGAATCCGACGGGCCGCCCGGTTCGCCCGGCGCGCCGCCACCGGGCGCCAGGTGCGGGAAGGCCTCGTACAGCGGCACGTCGTTGCCACCCGCCGGGGCGGCGGCGGCAGCAGCGTTGCTGGCGAGCGCAGGCGCGCCCGCCACCGTTTCACTGGCGGCGTCGATCGACGGTTCGCGCCGCGTGGAGGCCGCGCGCTTGCCGAATACATTACTAGGCCGTGCTAGACGGCGAATACTTTCCATGATGGCTTAACCGGTCTGAATCAAAATGCTTTTGCAATCCCCGCCAACCTGCTCGCCATCGGTGTTTGCTGCTGGTCCGTTCGAGTGATTGTGGTCTCTTTAGTTCGCACAATCGGCAGGGCAATCCAACTCCAGATCGCGCCCTCCGTAGGCAATATTCCACCACATCAATACGACACGCGCGAGACGCCGTTTAACATATTTGACGAACACAGAATATTTTCGCAAAAAAACAACGGGCGACTCTGCCGCACACCGACCGAACTTATGTGGGTGACATCCCTTCTTGCAAAGGCGATATCAGTGCGGCTGTTGCCGACCGGACAGGTGCTGTCGCGTCCTTGCGGTCCAGTGTGTTCAACGCGTCAGCGGCGGCTTTGGTGCACAAGGGGTGTCCACGCGGTGCCCAAGGGGTGCATGCGCGCGACAGACCGGCGCCGCGTTACGGCGCTGGCGGCGTCGCCTCGAGCGCGCCCTGCTCTGCGCGCAGTTCCTCCAGTGCTTGCAGGCAGTAGTACTGGAACCACAGCCCGGCGAACAGGAAGATCATGATGTACAGCCACACCGAGACCATGGCCAGTACCGGGAACAGCAGCAGCGACAGCAGCGCGCCGCCCATCCAGGCGATCCCGGGCAGCGCGCCGGCCAGGCCCGAGACGAAGCCAATCGCCAGCAGCGGCGTACGGTGGCGCCGCATCAGGAGCTGGCGCTCGGCCTGGCTGGCGTGGGCGGCCAGCGCATCGTAGCTCATCACGCGCGAAGTGACCCAGGCCCACAAGGCCGCCTGCACCAGCCAGGCCAGCGGCGGCACTGCATACAGCGGCAGCGTCAGCAGCCACAGCAGCGCGAAGATCGTGGTGCTGCCGAGGTTGATCGCAATGCTGCCGAAGAAGCTGCCGCCCTCTTTCTTTTGCAGCTTGGGAAACTGGCCGCGGCCGACGTGGCGCTCGATGGCCGGCATCGCGATCACGCCCATGAACAGCAGGTTGGACGCGATCATCAGCGGCAGCAGCAGCGCAATGGCCAGGAGCGGCACTACCATTACCTTCAGCATGCCCATGCCGAGCATGGCCAGCACGCTGTTGCTGGTTTCGTGGACGCCGTACTGTTCGAACATGCCCTGCAGCCAGTCGATCAGCGGCTGCGCGCCCAGCCACAGCAGCACGCCCCACAACGTCAGCGACAGCAGCAGCGGGGCCAGCGACAACAGCAGCATGCTGCCGCTAAATTGCGCACGCAGCGCGCGCCGGTAGGCGGTGAACACGCCTTTCATGGCGACACCTTGGGCGCGTGGCTGATCAAGCGGACTGCGGCGGACATGCTGGCTCCTGATGAGGATGTCGGGATTGTCATTTTACGCACAACTTCGCCACCGGCAGCCATGTGCTTGCCGCGAAGACGGTGGCGCCAGCGGGACACGCATGGCGCTTTGAAGACCCATGGACTACAATCGCCGTTCAATCTGAACAACAAGGAAGACCATGTCCACCACCACTACCGATTCCGGCCTGCAATACGAAGAACTGATCGCCGGCAGCGGCGACGAAGCCAAGGCCGGCCAGCACGTGACCGTGCACTACACCGGCTGGCTGCGCAACGACGACGGCACCCAGGGCGCCAAGTTCGATTCGAGCAAAGACCGCAACGACCCGTTCCAGTTCGCGCTGGGCGCCGGCCACGTGATCCGCGGCTGGGACGAAGGCGTGCAAGGCATGAAGGTCGGCGGTTCGCGCCGCCTGACCATCCCGGCCAGCCTGGGCTACGGCGCACGCGGCGCCGGCGGCGTGATCCCGCCGAACGCGACCCTGATCTTCGACGTCGAACTGCTGGCCGTCTAAGCACTCGCACTGCAGCGCCCGCTGCAGTGCCGACCGATGCGCGCGCCAGCCCCCTCTGGCATGGCGCGCGCATTTGAACTTCCCTTCTAAAATGCGGCCGTTTCATCCGCCCGCGCGCAGCTCCTGCGCTAAGATGCCTGCCACATTGTCCAAGCGACAATACCGCAATCAACCATCATCACAGGAGTTTTCATGAGCTTGCAGGACCAGTTCAACCAGGCGCAAATCGATTCCAAGAACCTGTCCGAGCGTCCGGACAACATGACCTTGCTGAAGATCTACGCCCTGTTCAAGCAGGGTTCGAGCGGCGACGCCAGCGGCGAGCGTCCGGGCATGACCGATTTCGTGGCGCGCGCCAAGTACGACGCCTGGGCCAACCTGAAAGGCACCTCGCAGGAAGAGGCGCAGCAGCAGTATGTCGATCTGATCGAAGAGCTGAAGGGCTGATTGCCACAAGCCGGGCCGCCTGTACTGTTCAGTCAGGCGCCGGCACATGCGTGTCGTCCCTGCGCGCGGCGACGACCTGGTTCAAGCCGCCGTAAACACCCGCCGCATCTTGTCCGCCACCTTGGCCTCGATCGCCGGCGCGAACGCGCCCATGAAGAACCCGAGGCGGATCCGCATCGCCGCACGCTGGTGTTCCAGCGTCAACGCCCCTTCCACGCCGCTGCGCTCGAAGCGCAACACGTCGCCGTCCCATTTGCAGTCCAGTCCATATTCCGCCGCGATGCGCTGCGCCACCTGCTCGGCCGCCGAGCGCGCCGCGTCCGGGCTCAGGCTGTGTTGCTGGACGATGCTGATTTCCGCCATCTAAACAATCCTTCCTAGTCGATTCCACACAATCCGCCATGATGCCACTCGAAGCCGCCTCATGCCAGAGTTCGCTACTCCTGAAGAGGTCGAGCGGCATCAATTGATGAGTCTCAAGGCGCCCCCGGCCCGGCGCGCGACCATGAAAACGCAACCCGTCATTACGCAAGGAGTCGACATGGAATTGCCTGCATTGATGCCCGATCCGTTGATGCCCGATCCGTTGATGCCCGATCCGCTGATGCCCGCCCCCCGAATGTCCAACGACCCGGACGACGACGGCCCGCCGGTCGAGGCCGAACCGCTGCCGTACGCCTTCGGCGCGCGCGTCCTGATGTGGAAGCAGGATCCGTCGGTGGACGAGATCGGCACCCGCAAGGCCTATCTGCCCGGGGTGGTGCTGGCCGGCCCGCGCGACGCCCGCATCGCGCCCGGCGAACCGGGCATCGCCGCGGTCGAGCCGAACGCCTCCGGCGACTTCGTGCCCCAGCCCGACACGCCCGGGTTCGACGCGGTGCACACCTTCGCCGTGGTGCGCCAGACCCTGACCATGTACCAGCGCGCGCTGGGCGCGGCCGGCGTCGCCATGCCGCTGCCCTGGCAATGGAACAGCAGCGTCGACACCAGCCCGCTGCGGGTGTTTCCGCATGGCCTGCCGGACGTGATGAACGCCTTCTACAGCCGCACCCAGGGCTGCCTCAAGTTCGGCGACTTCATCCCGAACGGCGCCAGCGAACGCGTGTACACCTGCCGCTCGTTCGACATCGTCGCCCACGAAACCGCGCATGCGGTACTGGACGGCATCAAGCCGCGCTGGCTGCAGGCCGACGCCCCGCCCCAGACCGGCGGCCTGCACGAATCCTTCGGCGACCTGAGCGCGATCTTCCTGGCCCTGTCCCAGTTCGACCAGTGCGAAGCGATCGTGGCCCAGACCAAGGCCAGCCTGCACGACAAGTCCTACCTGGCCGACATCGCCGAGCAGTTCGGCGTGGCGCTTGGCAACGGCACCGGCCTGCGCAACGCCGACAACGATTTGCGCCTGGGCCAGGCCGGCACGCAAGTACACGCCATCTCGCAGGTGTTCACCGGCGCCGTGTACGACGTGCTGGCCGACCTGTTCGCCTACGAGCGCGCGCCCGAACGCGAGGACGACGCCGCCGTGCTGCATCGGGTGGCCGGCTACCTGGCCGGGGTGCTGCTGCGCGCGCTGATCGCGGCGCCCGAAGAAGCCGCCACCTTCGCCGACGTGGTCAACGCCATGCTGCAGGTGGTGGCGCAGGACGGCAAGCCGGCCGCTTACAGCGGCTTCATCCGCAACCAGTTCAGCCGCCGCGACGTGGTCGAGGCCGGACACGGCGTCACGATGGGCGCCGCGATCGGAAGCACGGTCGGCGCCACCTTAGGGGCCAACTTCGGCGCCGGCCTTGGCGCTGGCGCCGACTTCCTGTCCTGCGTGCCGCTGGCGCCCAAGGTGTGCGACGCGCCGGGCGCGCGCCAGGACCGGCGCGCCTGCTGCGGCACCATGCAGCTGGCCGAATACGCCAACGCCGAAAGCCTGCTGGCCGGCGAGGCGCGCCTGCTGGCGCGCTGGTGCGCCGAGCACGGCCGGCATGGGCCAGCGCTGCCGGGCATCTCTCCCGGCAGCCTGCCCGGAATGCCTCCGGGCGCGGCTGTGCCGGCATCCGGCCTGCCGACGGCCGCCAATGCGCTCGACGGGACGCTGCTGGCATGAAGATCAGCGCCCGCGCCAGCGGCGGCTTCTCCGGCCTCGACCAGAAGGTGGAGCTCGACACTACCCTTGGCGAGGAAGGCGCCGCGCTCGAAGCGCTGCTGGGGCGGCTCGACTTCTTCTCGGCCGCGCCCGAATGCGCGGTTGGGGCAGACCTGCCGCGCTGGGAAATCACGGTCGAGGACGGTGCGCGCTGCCACACCGTGTTCCTTAGCGACGATGGCGGCGGTGCCGGCAGCAACGGCGCCAGCAATGTCGGCAACAGCCCCGGCAATGGTGCGGGCAACAGCGCAAGCAACACCGCAGGCAATAGCACAGCCAACAACGCCGGCTGGCAAACCCTGCTCGACCACCTGCGCCGACTCGCCTGACGAGGTAGCGCGCGCCCCGCTCGCCCCTCCTTGCGCTACCATCGCCGCGGCACCGGAACCGCACGCCCGTGCGGCCGGGCCATCATTTGCTTATGTGGAATGTATATATAGGCGAATTTGTGGGAAAACCTGAATTGCCCTAAAATACAGTGCTTTGCCATGTCCGGCCGGCCTATTCACGCATCTGCGCCCGGCGACGCGACACTCCACCAATTGATAGGACTGTTATGACCCACGTTGTCACCGAATCGTGCATCCGTTGTCGTTACACCGACTGCGTCGATGTATGCCCGGTAGATTGTTTCCGGGAAGGCCCGAATTTCCTCGCCATCGATCCCGACGAGTGCATCGACTGCGCCGTGTGCGTGGCCGAGTGCCCGGTGAATGCGATCTACGCCGAGGAAGACGTGCCTGGCGACCAGCAGCAGTTCATCAAGATCAATGCCGACCTGTCGCGCTTCTGGCCTTCGATCACCAAGACGAAGCCGGCCCTGCCAGACGCGGAAGAGTGGAAAGACGTCAAGGAAAAGCTCGACCAACTGGCCCGCTGATGCGCCTTCGCGCAACCCGTCCGGCGCCAGCGGCGCCCGGACGCTCGCGGTACCCGCACAGGGTCGTTTTGCATGGCAGTGCTGGCTGCCATCGCCTCACCAATCAAAAATCACAGGAAGCAAGCGCATGACTATCAATGCCACCCAGGACGCGGGCAGCATCGCTCCCAACAGTTCCTTCGCCGGCGCCATCGAAGCGGATGCCGTGATCATCGGCGCCGGCCCGGTCGGCCTGTTCCAGGTCTTCGAACTCGGCCTGCTCGAAATCAAGGCCCACGTCATCGATTCGCTGGCGGCCGTTGGCGGCCAGTGCGTGGAACTGTACCCGGACAAGCCAATCTATGACATCCCGGCGGTGCCGATCTGCACCGGCCAGGAACTGACCGACAACCTGCTCAAGCAGATCGAGCCGTTCGAGCCGACCTTCCACCTGGGCCAGGAAGTGACGACCGTGCAGCGCCGCGAAGACCAGCGCTTCAACGTCGAGACTACCCTGGGCACCCGTTTCATCACCAAGACCATCTTCATCGCCGCCGGCGTCGGTTCGTTCCAGGCGCGCACGATCAAGGTCGACGGCATCGAGAAGTTCGACAACAGCCAGCTGTTCTACCGCGTCAAGGATCCGGCATTGTTCGAAGGCAAGAACCTGGTCATCTGCGGCGGCGGCGACTCGGCCCTGGACTGGGCCCTGAACTTCGTCGGCAAGGCCGAATCGGTGGTGCTGGTGCACCGCCGCGACGACTTCCGCGCGGCACCAAGCTCGGTGGCCAAGATGAAGACGCTGTGCGACGAGTACGAGATGCAGCTGATCACCGGCCAGGTCACCGGCTTCGACGAGAAAGACGGCCAGCTGAGCGAAGTGAAGGTCACCGGCGCCGACGGCGTCACCCGCCGCGTGCCGCTGGACATGCTGCTGGTGTTCTTCGGCCTGTCGCCGAAGCTGGGTCCGATCGCCGAGTGGGGCCTGGACATCGAGCGCAAGCAGCTGAAGGTGGTGGACACCGAGAAGTTCGAGACCAACGTGCCGGGCATCTTCGCCGTGGGTGACATCAACACCTACCCGGGCAAGAAGAAGCTGATCCTGTCGGGCTTCCATGAAGCCGCGCTGGCCGCCTTCGGCGCCGCGCCGTACATCTTCCCGGACAAGAAGATCCACATGCAATACACGACGACCTCGCCGAAGCTGCACAAGATCCTGGGCGTCGAAACTCCGGTCTTCGACTGATCCATCGATCCGCATGCGTCCTGCCGGGCGTTCAGTAACTTCGGCACGACGAAGCCCCCTCGAATGCCCCGCCCAGCGGGGCATTTTTGTTTATGTGGGGCGCCCCACCAACGGCGGGCAGGCAAATATGCTACAAGTGCACCATATATAAGGGAAGCCTAAGTCCTTGTTTCCACAGGCCAATGCAATTCCCCTATAATGATTTGAAGCAAGCCGCAATCGTTTGCGACGCGCTGTCACTCCGAAGGAATACCCTATGCTTTATCAACTGCACGAGATGCAACGCTCCTTCCTGACCCCACTGATGCAGTGGGCAGATGCGTCCTCAAAACTGTTTTCGAATCCCGTGTCGCCGTTCGCGCACACCCCGTTTTCCCAACGTATCGCCGCCGGTTACGAGCTGATGTACCGCCTCGGCAAGGAATACCAGAAACCGGCCTTCGGCCTGGACACCACCACCATCCAGGGCAAGGAAGTCGCGATCCACGAGCGCACCGTGCTCGAAAAACCGTTCTGCAAGCTGCTGCACTTCAGGAAAGACCTGCCGGACGCCGAGTTCGCTGCCCTGAACCAGCCGAGCGTGCTGGTGGTGGCGCCGCTGTCCGGCCACCACGCGACGTTGCTGCGCGACACCGTGCGCGCGCTGCTGGTGGACCATGACGTCTACATCACCGACTGGACCGACGCGCGCATGGTACCGCTGGCCGACGGCCCGTTCCACCTCGACGACTACATCTTCTACGTGCAGGACTTCATCCGCCACCTGGGCCCGGAAGTACACGTGATCTCGGTGTGCCAGCCGACCGTGCCGGTGCTGGCCGCGATCGCCCTGATGGCCAGCAACGACGACCCCAAGCTGCCGAAGTCGATGACCATGATGGGCGGCCCGATCGACCCGCGCAAGTCGCCGACCGCGGTCAACGACCTGGCCATCGAAAAGCCGTTCTCGTGGTTCGAGAACACGGTGATCTATGCGGTGCCGGGCAACTATCCGGGCTATGGCCGCAAGGTGTACCCGGGCTTCCTGCAGCACGCCGGCTTCATCGCCATGAACCCGGGCCGCCACGCCCAGTCGCACCGCGAGTTCTACCAGCACCTGGTGCGCGGCGACGACGATTCGGCCGAAGCACATCGCCAGTTCTACGACGAATACAACGCCGTGCTCGACATGCCGGCCGAATACTACCTGGACACCATCAAGACCGTGTTCCAGGAATTCAGCCTGCCGAAGGGCACCTGGAACGTCGGCGGCCAACTGGTGCGTCCGCAGGACATCAAGAACGTCGCCCTGCTCACCGTCGAAGGCGAGCTGGACGACATCTCGGGCCTGGGCCAAACCAGCGCCGCGCACGGCCTGTGCAGCAGCATCCCGGAAGAGAAAAAGCTCGAGTTCGTGGTGCCGAAGGCCGGCCACTACGGTATCTTCTCGGGTCGCCGCTGGCGCGAGATCGTGTGTCCGAAGATTACCGAGTTCATCCAGGCGAACCGCTGAGCGGGAACGCCGATCGTGAAAATGCCGTGGTACGCCACGGCATTTTTTTATTCTTTTTCATGAACTGCCTGTTATCGCATGTCGAACGATAGAACCTGATCGGTCGCGACGGATTGCCCTGCTTCGAACAAGCTGGGCGTCGCATCGCCTTGCGTCAAATGCACGCCCTGTTCTATCAGCATTGCTCCGATCAGCCTTGAACCGATATCGTTCAGGTGGCCGCTATCCCGGTACAGCGGCACATCGGCGATAACCGATCGGCATCGCGTCTTTTCACAGATCACCTTGTTCGGGTCGATATACACCAGCGCCGGATATTGCAGCTTCAGAGACTGGAACATCTGCCACTGCCTGCGATTGGAATCCGGTGCTTTTTCACAGCTTGTTGAACTGCCTGCCATCAAACGCCGTATCGGACAGTGCGCATTCTTCGTCCCCTGGTTGCTCAGGATGATGATCGGTGTCGCTCCGGACGCGAGTATGCTCGAAATGGAATTATCCAATCCTGCGCGCAGCCGTGCGAAATCATCGGGCGTTCCGTCATTGGGCCAGGAGGCGCCAAGCAGCACATACTTGAAGTGTTTCGATGCAATGAATTCGTAACTGAAGTTATTTCTGGACCGGCATTTTTCGATATAGGAAGCGACCGATCCAAATCCCATATCCTTGATCGGCGGGCATCCATCCATCGTGTAGTGCAGCACGGATAAGCCATCTCTCTTCGCCAGCACGTCGACCATGCCGGTGAAGTGATTGGCATAGGAGTCGCCGATCAACAGAAGATCAGCCGGCCTGGCAGACGCACCGAGCAGACACGTGGGATTCGGCTGACGCTGGTAAAAGAACGTCGAAGAATGGCATTGTTCATGCAATTGCTCAGGCGCAACAGCCATGATTTTTTCGTACTCGACCACACGTGGGTCGAATCGGTTCGGCAATCCGCCACTGGCGATCACAGCAAAGGCGCTCAGTCCGATTGCCGTGACCGGAATCATGTAACGCCTGAATGCGGCCGCAGCAAACGTCATCCCGGCGCCGGAGCGTCGACACGGCATTTCGACGAACCGCCATGAGCACCAGGCAAGCAATACCGACGCCAAAAAAATCAGCGCACCGGCGAATACGCCGATCGGGATTTCCAGATAATGGGCATATGCGATCAGTGGCCAATGCCAAAGATACAGGGAATACGATATCAGGCCGATCAGGACCAGCGGTTTGAACGAGAGCACGCGCGCCGAAAAGCTCTGCGCATCGGCACCGGCCGCAATCACCAGCGCCGTCCCGACACATGGATAGAGTGCGTTGACTCCCGGGAAAGGCGTCGCCTCCGACAGGAGAAACAGGCTTGCGAATACCAACAGCAGCCCGGCGTTTCCCATGGCGGACGACCATCGCCCCTTGAATGGCGCACCCTTTTCCGCGATAAAAATGGCGAGCGCACTACCGATCGCCAGTTCAAAGAACCGGGTAGGCAGCAAATAATAGGATGCGGAAGCGGCGCTGCGGATACCGAGTTCCGACACAAGCACCATCGCCGCCAGCACCAGCACGGCCATGATCAGCTTGGTGATGTTGCGCAAGCGGGCAAGCCAGAGCAGGATCGCAGGCCAGATAATATAAAACTGTTCCTCGACGCCCAACGACCAGGTGTGCAGCAGAGGAGCCTCGTCGACTCCGCTGTTAAAGTAATTTCCGTACTCGCGCCAGAAGTACAGATTGGATACGCCGAGCGCGGTGGCAACCGCGCTCTTGAACAGTTTCGCCAGATCCGCTGGCGACAGTATGATCAGACCTGCTGCCAATACGCACGCGGTCACGACCATCAGGGCGGGAATAATACGATTGATTCGGCGTTTGTAGAAGCTGGAATAGGTAAAACTATTGTCCTTGATCTGGCCGTAGGTCATGAACGTGATCAGGTATCCTGAAATTACAAAGAAAATGTCTACACCGGCAAATCCGCCCGGAACAAGATCTTTACTCAGGTGAAACAGGACAACGGCGATCACTGCGATTGCCCGCAAGCCGTCGACATCGGGCCGATAGGATGAACGATTAATTTCACTCATTTTCTGGGAACAACGAAAAATCCTGCCACGTCGACGTACGCGACAATCGGTCACGTGGATGTAGATTATTTCGAGTGCAAGAAAACCTCTTGAGTGAACTCAATGCTCGAACCAGTGCCGATTTTATTTTCTCGTGGCATTAGATTATTTCAGCCAATGAATGGCAGGTAGGCGTGCATCAGCGCGGCTAAGACATCGCAGCGCCGAGCCTTGCCAGGTTACAATCAATAGACACGGCGCCGGGCGATATTGTGATGGACGGGTTGGCGATGATCTTCCCGGTGTAGCCTGGGGCGACCTTTCCATGCAGTGCTATCCGATCCCATGTGCGCGCGGTTTTTCGCTGCACGCCGTCCACTTCATGATCGAACAAAAACAAAGTCCCCGTAGAATTTGATTCGATCACATTCACGGTAGCATCGACGTCGCGTATATATCCTTTGACCTCGGGGCCTTGGTGATAGAAATGGACATAGGCACTGTGTATGCAATCGCCGGACACGTCCACGCGCACCCGTACATTCTCTACATTACCCGTACTGGCGCCATTGGTAGCAAGAGACACCAGTCCATTGCTTCCCGGCCAATTCAAGCTGTTAGACGCCGTGATCGCGATCTCGCCCTTCCGTAAGGAACATGCAATGAAGGCGCGCCGGACATTATGGCAAACCAGATCGACGTTGACGTTCTTCATGATGAAGCTCGCTGCCACGCCGTAATACGAGTAACGTACTTCGCCTTGCACGCTGATATCCGATAGATACCGCTGACTCGATGTATTATTATTGGACGCCAACAGCCCGACAACGCGCTCGGCATAGCAGTCGACCATTCTCAGGCCACTGCTGGCCTGGTCTGCCTGAATGCCGACGCAATACATCCCTCGCCAGTTGACCCAAGGACTGAATCCCGGATCAATAAAGCTGGCGCCGGCAATAGTAACGTTGGAGAAATTGAAGAAATAAAACATGTTGGGCACAACCTGCGCCGACGTCGTTGCCATGAACGTGGCGCCATAGGCTGAGATGGCGACGTTGCGTACATTGCGGCACAAGATGATGTACGCCGGGTCGGCGTGGCTGCCGAAATCATACAGGCCGGGTGGAACCAACAAGATGCCGCCGCCGCGGCGTTCTAGCGCAGCCAGGGCCCGGCTGAAGGCGCTGGCGAGGATGGTCCGTCCCGCGCCTGGTACGCCGCCAAAGTCAGCCAGACTCACGCGGTTGGACGGTACCGCGGCGCCACCGGTATCGCCCACTTTGCCGCGTTTCCCGATCTTCGACGGCGCATCCTGCAGACGCAGCGGCCACAGGCATGCAGCGCCCGCGCTCGCACTGCCGATCAGAAAACGGCGTCGCCCGCGAACGTATTGCGTTGCACGCCTCATTTCCTCCCTCCGTCACGTGAACCTGCCTCCGTTCACTTTGACAGAGAACTGCAGTCTCTTCATGTCATCGGCACAGGCTCTTGATCTGGCAATAGCGTGCAGGATGCGAGATGCAAGATGCGAGACGGTCGCTAGCGCACCACCTGCGCTACCCGGCCGGTAGCGATCGCGACCAACGCATAACTGCCGCCGGTCTGCACCCACTGGTGACCGCGCGGCGGCCTGGCCAGGCGCAGCGAGCGCCAGTTCTCGACCACGTATTGATGCGTCTGGTAGCGCGCCGGCAGGCGTTCGCCACGGCGCAGCTCGCCATCCGATTCGACGCTGCGATACGGTCCCGCCTTCAGCGCCGCCGGCCGCACCTGGGCCGTCGCGCCCAGGTTCGCCGCGCTGGCCGATTCGCCGCCCGTGCGCGGCTGCAAGCCATCCCCGGCCGACATCATGGCGGCGAAGATCAGCGGCGCAATCAACTCGTTCATCTCGGCCCCCTCGGTCAGTGAGCCGCCAGTACACCAGCGTATCGGGGCCGCGTCTGTTAGCTCGAACACGTACATTGCAAACGGCTGAGCTCAGGGTAATCGAAACGGATCGTCCTTGCGCAAGCGCAAGCCACGCTGAGCGTCGCGCGCCGACGACTGTTTTGGCGGATAATGTCGGCTTATCAGATTTGAATCGCCCTGCCACCCCGCCGTGACCAAGCCCCTCGCCGACCAGCTCGAAGACCTGCTGCCGCAGACCCAATGCACCAAGTGCGGTTATCCCGCCTGCCGTCCGTATGCCGAAGCGATGGCGCGCGGCGAAGCGGAGATCAACCAGTGCCCGCCGGGCGGCATGGAAGGCGTGCGCCGCCTGGCGGCCGCCACCGGGCGCCCGGTGATCCCGATCAATCCGGCCAACGGCGTCGAGCGTCCGCGTCCGGTCGCCTTCATCGACGAAGCGCTGTGCATCGGCTGTACCCTGTGCATCCAGGCCTGTCCGGTGGACGCCATCCTGGGCGCCGCCAAGCAGATGCACACCATCCTGCCCAGCCTGTGCACCGGCTGCGACCTGTGCGTCGCGCCGTGCCCGGTCGACTGCATCGCCATGGTGCCGGTCACGGGCGAGGCCACCGGCTGGGACGCCTGGTCGCAGGCAGACGCCGACGCCGCCCGTGCGCGCCACGACTTCCGCAGCGCGCGCCTGCAGCGCGAACGCGACGAGAACGATGCGCGCCTGGCCGCCAAGGCAGTGGAAAAGATGCGCGCCGTCACCGCCGAAGCCACCAATACCACGGAAGAACTGGCCGAGAAGGAGCGCAAGCGCGCCATCATCGCCGCCGCCATGGAACGCGCGCGCCTGAAGGCCGCCGGCAACCCAGACAAGAACTGAACGATGAACCCCGCCAAACGCCTCGAGATCTTCACCCGTTTCCGCGCCGCCAATCCCCATCCCACCACCGAACTCGAATTCACCACGCCGTTCGAACTCCTGATCGCGGTGCTGCTGTCGGCGCAGGCCACCGACGTCGGCGTCAACAAGGCGATGCGGCGCCTGTTCCCGGTGGCCAATACGCCGCAGGCCATCCTCGATCTCGGCATCGACGAACTCAAAAGCTATATCTCGACCATCGGCCTGTACAACACCAAGGCGAAGAACGTGATGGCCACCTGCCAGATCCTGGTCGAGCAGCATGGCGGCGAAGTGCCGCCGCAGCGTGAAGCGCTGGAAGCCTTGCCGGGCGTGGGACGCAAGACCGCCAACGTGGTGCTGAATACGGCTTTTGGTGAGCCGACCATGGCGGTCGACACCCACATCTTCCGCGTGTCCAACCGCACCAATATTGCGCCAGGAAAGAACGTCGACATCGTCGAGCAGAAGCTGCTGAAATTCGTGCCCAAGGATTTTCTGCAGGACGCCCACCACTGGCTGATCCTGCACGGGCGCTACACCTGCGTGGCGCGCAAACCCAAGTGCTGGAACTGCCTGATCGCCGACCTGTGCGAATTCAAGGACAAGACGCCGGCGCCGGGCGGCGTGCACGATCCAGCCGCGCTCCACGCTGCTTCTACTGCGATCTGACGCGACTCCTGCTCGTCCCACACAAGCGGCGGCCCGATCGCGTCCTTGATCTCCTTCGGCCATTCGACCGCGATGGATGCTTGAAATCGCGCGGCTTCCTAATGATGAGCAGCTTCTCGCCAGCCACGGCATGCTGCCCTCTACACTCCATGAATCGACGGATGTACTCCCATAGCGCAAGCGACGTTATTTCTCCGGCATACCCGCCGCTGCCCATCGTGAAAGAATCGACATAGGTGTTTTTCTTCGCTCCGCGCTCCAGAAACAGCAGCATATGGAGGGGCGTCGAGTCTCGCGGCAGGTTGTTGGGGGGTAGCGTGATGTTCGACGTCGACCAGACTCCAGTCATGGATGGTTATTCTGATCGGCCATGGACGAAAAATTCCTGACCAGCCAAGCCGGACGTCCCTGTACATGCGATATATCTTGCGATGTGAACGATCGAATATGATGGGTTCGTCTTCGGGGGCATAGAACTCGTTTCGAACCAGGACAATGCCCCAATAGCTTGCGGAATTGACGATAGCAGCAGCCATCAACGCAGCCAGGCCGTCAACCCATGAGAATGCGGGTTGGCGCCCGATTGACTCAATCAACAGCCATACAAAGATGGCACACATGGCGGCGCCAATAACATATATGGACAGTAGCAAGCCCTGCGTACCTTGTCCCGCTGCAGAGAATTCGATCGCATCCTCATACAAGGTCTTCACCCTCGCCAGCGCACTGGGAAAATCTGCCGCCGTCTGCTTCTTGTGAAGCCTGTGTACGCGTTTTAACCCGGCGACCGAGCCATGATCCTTTGGCTTCATGGCTCGTGACGAAATCCGTATCATTGATCATCCGGGAAAAGACCGCGCCGCGACCTACCGGGCCCATCCCTGGAGCGCGCGCCCAGACATCTTGAACGACTATTCGTTTCTGGTTAAAACGGAATTTTCGTCCGTCAGGCGGCGCAAGGTCGCGACCATTGACCGAAGCACGTCCGAACACGATGGCTGGACACGCTTCGCTGCAGTTCAGGCTGCCGAAGCAGAATGCATGCACGGCACGTCGGAGGCAAATGACGCACGCGCGATGCGCCCGTCGACCACCTCGTACACGCACAACATCTCCACCGTCCCCTTCCCTTCAGGGAAGTTGCGGGTAACGATCTCGAGATCGGTGACGAAGTTGCCCAGCACCGTGCGCGACAGCAGGCGCGCGTGCAGGTCCGGCTCGCCGAAGCGCTGCTGGTAGCGCGGACGGATCTGGTCGTGGCCTGCGGCCAGCAGCGCGCCGTGCAGGGCAAACTGCTGCGCATCCGGCGCATAGGTCGCCATCAAGGCGTCGAGATCCTTGGCGTTGTAGGCGTCGAGCTGGGCCTGGACCACAGCGGCAGGAGAATTTGGCATGGAATCTTTCAATGAAAAAGTGCGCTGCTACTACAACAGCACCAGGTTGTCGCGATGGATCAGCTCATGGCCTTCGACGAAGCCGAGGATGCCTTCGATCTCGCTCGAGGAATGGCGCATGATGCGCCGCACTTCGCTGCTGGCGTAGTTGCTGAGGCCGCGCGCCAGCGGCTTGCCGTTTTCGTCGACACAGGTCACCACCTGGCCGCGTTTGAATTCGCCCTTCACCGCCAGCACCCCGATCGGCAGCAGCGACTTGCCGTCGCGCGTGAGCTTCACGACGGCGCCGGCGTCGATCACCACTTCGCCCGCCGTGTGCAGATGGTCCACCATCCACTGGCGGCGCGCGGTCAGGCGCCCGGTGGCGGCGCGCAGTTCGGTGCCGATCGGCTCGCCGCCGGCAAGCCGGGTCAGCACGTCGGGTTCGCGGCCCCAGGCGATGATGGTGTGGGCGCCGGAACGTGCCGCGCGGCGCGCCGCCAACACCTTGGTCAGCATGCCGCCGCGCCCGATGCTGCTGCCGGCGCCGCCGGCCATCGCTTCCAGCGCCGCATCGCCGGCCTGCGCCTGCTGGATGAGTTGCGCGTTCGGGTCCTTGCGCGGGTCGCTCGAATACAGGCCGCGCTGGTCGGTCAGGATCACCAGCGCATCGGCCTCGATCAGGTTGGCCACCAGCGCGCCCAGGGTGTCGTTGTCGCCGAACTTGATCTCGTCGGTAACGACGGTATCGTTCTCGTTGATGATCGGGACCACCTGCAGACGCAGCAGCGTGGAGAGGGTCGAGCGCGCGTTGAGGTAGCGTTCGCGATCGGCCAGGTCGGCGTGGGTCAGCAGCACCTGCGCGGTGCGCACGCCGTGCTCGCGAAAACTGGTTTCGTAGATATGGGCCAGGCCCATCTGGCCACAGGCGGCGCAGGCCTGCAGTTCGTGGATGTCGGTCGGGCGTTTATGGAAGCCGAGGCGCAGCATGCCTTCGGCGATCGCGCCCGAGCTGACCAGGATGACTTCCTTGCCCAGCGCGCGCAGGGCAGCGATCTGCTGGGCCCAGCGGGCGATGGCGGTATGGTCGAGGCCTCTCCCCTCGTCGGTGACGAGCGAAGAGCCGACCTTGACGATGATGCGGCTGGCTTGCTGGAGTGCGGAATGCGCGGCGTTGGCAGTGTTCATGGCGACAGGAATTTCCCTCGCGGGCGTAGCGCCAGCAGGGAAAGTCCTGCCAGCAGCTCGACCGCGCAGACGACTAATAATACCCCCGTGGGCAAGCCGATCGCGAAAGCCGCCACCAGGCGGCCGGCCGGCTGGGCCAGGAGGAACAGGGCAACGAGGTCGCCGAGCAGCGGCTGGTCGCCGTGCCGGGAAGCCAACAGCGCCAGTCCCGCGGTAGCGAGACGGATGCCGACATAGATGGCGTAGAACTGGCTGTAGCCGTTCACGCCGACGAGAAACAGCCCCATCGCCGACGCGATGCGGTCGGGATCGAGCATGGCCACCAGGGCGGCCAGGGAACTGACGGTGGCGACCAGCGACAACAGCCGGGCGCGCAGCCCGGCACGCGACCACGGGCCGACGGCGCTTGCCGCGGCCGCGGTGGTCACATCGCTGGTGCGTGGTACGCCGGCGCTCAAATCAGTCTTCGAGGATCTTGAAACGAGGATCGTCCGGGTCGATCGAGGAGATGCCGCGTGCTTCTTCGGTCATCGTGACTTCTTCGGCGCGCTGCTCCGAGTGGCGCTTTTCTTCCAGGTGCAGGTAGATCGCATTGATCAGGTCCTGGCAGCCTTCGCGGTTCAGGGCCGAGATCTCGAACACCGGACCCTTCCAGGCCATGCGCTTGACGAAGTCCTTGACGACCTTCTTGCGCTCGGATTCTTCGACCACGTCGAGCTTGTTGAGCACCAGCCAACGCGGCTTGTTGAGCAGCTCTTCGTCGTACTTTTCGAGTTCCTTGACCAGCGCCTTGGCTTCCTTGACCGGATCGGCCTTGGCATCGAAGCCCGACAGGTCGACGATGTGCAGCAGCAGGCCAGTGCGCGCCAGGTGGCGCAGGAACTGGTGGCCCAGGCCGGCGCCTTCGGCCGCGCCTTCGATCAGGCCCGGGATGTCGGCGATGACGAAGCTCTTTTCGTGCGACACGCGCACCACGCCCAGGTTCGGGTGCAGGGTGGTGAACGGGTAATCGGCGATCTTCGGCTTGGCGTTCGAGACGGCGGTGATGAAAGTCGACTTGCCGGCATTCGGCATGCCCAGCAGGCCGACGTCGGCCAGCACCTTCAGCTCCAGGCGCAGGGTGCGGCGTTCGCCTTCCTTGCCCTCGGTTTTCTGGCGCGGCGCGCGGTTGGTCGAGGTCTTGAAGTGGATATTGCCCCAGCCACCCTCGCCGCCTTTGGCCAGCAGTTCGGTCTGGCCGTGCTCCATCAGGTCGGCGATGATTTCGCCGTTCAGGTCGTCGACGATCAGGGTGCCGACCGGCATGCGCAGGTAGACATCTTCCGCGCCCTTGCCGTAGCAGTCCGAGCCGCGGCCCGGTTCGCCGTTGCGGCCATGGTGGGTCTTCGAATAACGGAAGTCCACCAGGGTGTTGATGTTACGGTCGGCAACCACGTAGATCGAGCCGCCCTTGCCGCCGTCGCCGCCGTCCGGACCGCCGAATGGGCGGAACTTTTCGCGACGGAACGAGGCGCACCCGTTGCCGCCGTCGCCAGCGATGACTTCAATTCTTGCTTCGTCAATAAACTTCATGATTGTGACCGCTTAAAAACTAAAAAGGCCCTACCGTGGGCAGAGCCTTTCGATGGAAGGCTTACGCCTTGCAAAGAAGCGCCGCGTGATGCGGCGCAGATGTGCTATTACGCTGCGACTGCTTCGTTGGCAACGACGGTCACGAATTGCTTCGAGCCCACGCCTTGCTTGACGAACTTGACGGTACCGTCGACCAGCGCGAACAGGGTGTGATCCTTGCCGGTGCCGACGTTGCTGCCAGCGCGCACCGGGGTGCCGCGTTGACGGATGATGATGCCGCCGGCGTTGATCGCCTGGCCGCCGTAGACTTTCACGCCGAGGCGCTTGCTTTCTGAGTCACGGCCGTTGCGGGTAGTACCGCCACCTTTTTTGTGTGCCATTGTATTGCTCCTTGATGACTATGCTGGGAACCGGAACGGGGATTAGCCGTTGATCGAAACGATCTGGATTTCGGTGAAGTTCTGGCGATGGCCCTGACGCTTCTGGTAGTGCTTACGACGGCGCATCTTGAAGATACGGACCTTGTCGTGACGACCATGCGAAACCACTTTCACCAGCACCGTTGCACCTTCGACCAGCGGAGCACCAAACTTGATGCTGTCGCCCGCGCCAACGGCGAGGACCTGATCGATCGTGAGTTCGGAACCAATGTCAGCCGGTATCTGTTCTACTTTAAGTTTTTCACCAGCGACAACTTTGTATTGCTTGCCACCGGTTTTTATGACCGCGTACATGATTTGAAACCTCATCAAATGTTAAAAGAATCCCTGGCGCAGATGAGCCGCACTGCTGCGCTGAACTGTTTGAAAGCCGGGGAACAGGGGATTATACATGGGACAGGCAGGTGCGTCAAAGCCGATCGTGCTTTGCGCCGGCGCCTGTTGCAACAGCGGCGTAAGGACAGCGCGCACCCCTGCGCGCCATAGGGAGAACGCGGCCGTTGCACAGGACGCATTTCCCTTGCATGTCGTATAATCGCCGCACTCATATACAATCCATCGCCTGCAGGTTCGCCTTGTCCGCCGCCAATCAACACGCCCAACAGAACACCATCGTCCAATCGATCGCCCCCGACATGGAGGCCGTCAACACGGTGATCCGCCAGCGGCTGCACTCCGAAGTCACCCTGGTGAACCAGATCGCCGAGTACATCATCAGTGCCGGCGGCAAGCGCATCCGTCCAGTGCTGGTGCTGCTGCTGGCCAATGCCTACGGCTATCGTGGAACGGACCACCACGAACTGGCGGCGGTGGTCGAATTCATCCACACCGCAACGCTGCTGCACGACGACGTGGTCGACGAATCGTCGATGCGCCGCGGGCGCCAGACCGCCAACGCCCTGTTCGGCAACGCGGCCTCGGTGCTGGTCGGCGACTTCCTTTACTCGCGCTCGTTCCAGATGATGGTTGGCCTGGACAATATGCGCGTGATGCGCATCCTGTCCGACGCCACCAACGTGATCGCCGAAGGCGAAGTGCTGCAGCTGCTGAACATGCACGACCCGGACGTGACCGAAGCGGCCTATCTCCTGGTGATCCGCTCCAAGACCGCCAAGCTGTTCGAGGCCGCCGCCGAACTCGGCGCGCTGGTGGCCGGCGCCAACGACGCGCAGATCGCCGCGGCCGGCGAATACGGCCGCTCGCTCGGCACCGCCTTCCAGCTGATCGACGACGTGCTCGACTACGCCGGCGACGCCGCCGAGATCGGCAAGAACCTAGGCGACGACCTGCGCGAAGGCAAACCTACCCTGCCGCTGATCTGGCTGATGGAGCACGGCAGCGCGCAGCAGCGCGAACTGGTGCGCAGCTGCATCGAGCAAGGCGACGAACAGCAGTTCGACGCCGTGCTGGCGGCAGTGACCTCGAGCGGTGCCCTGGATTACACCCGCTCGCAGGCCGAACAGGCGGCGCGCCGCGCATCGGCGTCGATCGCCGATTTGCCCGACAGCGTCTATAAAAACAGCCTGCTCCAGCTCTGCAGTTTCGCTGTTGACAGGAACCACTGAGATTATTATAGTAATGTCTTCCCGAGATGCCGAAATGACATCTCAAACCGTCGGGGTGTAGCTTAGCCCGGTAGAGCGCTACGTTCGGGACGTAGAGGCCGGAGGTTCGAATCCTCTCACCCCGACCACCGAATTTATTACACGACAGCGGCCGCCGGGCCGCTGTTTTCGTTTACGCCTGCGCTATCGGATATTTCCCTGAGAATGAGTCTACGGACCGAAGAGTGCGGGGCCCCTGCATTAACCGGGGTTTGGCACACTTCATCTTGCGCGGCTCGTTTACACCACCAACTGCCGTGCTAATGTGAACATTGACTGATTACCCTTTTTTCGGATCAGGACCTCGACTGACAATCACAACTTTAGTATATCCTAGCGGTAGGCGTGGTTAAAAAGGATAGGCATGGCGGGAGAAATTATTCGGCTAGGGGACAAGACAAGCCACGACGGCACCGTGGTGGAAGGATCACTGACTGATATCTGCATGGGCAAGCCGATCGCTTACATCGGCCATCAGACCTACTGCCCCAAGTGCAAGGGAAACTATCCGATCGTAGAAGGTGTACTCACCACCACCTTTTATGGCAAAGGCGTAGCGGTGGCTGGTATGAAGACGGCTTGTGGTGCTGTGTTGCTGGCTAGTCAATTTACCGACGTTGTCGAGTGGGGATCGGGCGCCAGTGCCAGCTCTAGCGTGACCGCCCAAAAAAAGGCCGACGCGGCAACAGCGAGGGCGACGCAAGCAATTCCTTCACACAATGCCGCGCAGGGTGGCAGTGAGGACGACGAAATTGAAATCGAGCATTTTTACAGCCTGGTCGGTGAAGACGGCAAACCTGTCGATGCCTACTGTTACGACCTGCGCATGGCCGATGTCTTACACACCAAAGCGGGCATTTATACAGATGGAGAAACGGTCAAGATTACCGGGGCCGGACAGTCTTGCCTTATCACGTGGCTCGACAGGGATGGTGGATTGCGGGCATGAGTGACACTAACACGATCAGTATAGAAATGCGTATTCTGGCAGCCATGGCTTATGGTGAGGCCTCGCCGAAGGATGTGCCTGAAGAGATCAGCGCCATCGCGTATGTGCTGGTACGCCAGCGAAATGCGCGCGGGTATTCGGATATGAGCACCTTCGTTACGTCCGACAAAACGTTTTCCTTCGTGGTAAAGGACGGCAACGCGCGCTACAAGAAATTCACGAATGCCAGCGAAGCAGAGATCGCCAAGGATGCCGGCATGAGCGCTGCGCTTGACGCAGCGAAGAAGGCACTCGCATACGAGGGTACGGATTTTTCGAACGGCGGCTATTTCTGGGATGGCGCCGATATCAAGTCCAATTACAAAAATCATTTCAAAGTGAAACATGGGATCCAGTTTTCCGATCCTGCGCATAACATCTATGACATCAAGGAATCGACCAAGCTGGTTATCATCAACAAGACGATAGTCAAGAAGAAAAAAGGCAAGGTGATCAGTTCGGAAACAGTCGAAGTAGCCAGGTACGACCACATCTATGTTTCCACCGCCGCGTATGGCGGGACAATCTTCTGGAAGCACAATCCGGCCTATATGAACGCAACCGGCGCGAAGGAATACAAGTGAAAGCACTCTTTGCTGGACTATTACTGGGCGTCCTCACCGCGCAGGCCGGCGCCAGGCCCAGCCCTGCTGTTGTAGACGCCTGCCTGCGCACCGAGAGTGTGTCGCCCGAGGTGCGTTACACTTCGATAACAGCAGACGCCTTCCAAGTAACCGAAGATGAAGAAGCGGGGAAAACCGATATCACACTGCAACACGGCCCAGACACCGTCGGGACCTGGGAAATAAAAAAACCGCAAGCGTTCGGCTTGGTATTCAATGGGAAGGAAACGCCTCTGGCACGTGTCACGCGTCTTGACAAGCGCAAGCCGCCTGCAGTGTTCAATCCGTATGAAGCGATATGGGGCGAGGCGCGCGAAGGCAGCAAGTCATACATTTGCGCCACATTCAACTTCGACGGCTTGGGAAAGAGCGGCAGTTTCCAGAACATGCGCGGACTGTACCTGATCGAGCGCCATGCGCGCGCCGGTGCTACCTTCTATGCGTCGGGCAATATCGCCGTGAGCGAAAAATAATACTATCCGCCAGGGATGTATGCGGTACGGCAGGCCGTCACCTTCGAGGTGGGAGCGCCCCGCCGGGCCGTCATCAGCCGAGTGGTTCTCTGCGTTTCGGATGCCACACGGAGAGTCGGTTTATGCGACAGTCCAGCTACTGTGACCTCCCAAAGAGGTTTGCAGAATAGAAAGTGCGACATTGTTTTCTTTGCTTTTAACTTGTCAGCAATATAGTACAGAGTGTAGTACTGTTTTTAAAAACAGGCTATAACCCGGATGCCTTCAGGCTTTCGGATTTCGCACTCATTATTCGGGACGTAGAGGCCGGAGGTTCGAATCCTCTCACCCCGACCACAGATTTCTTCGCGATCTCGAGGTCGCAAAAAAACAGCCGGCATTGCCGGCTGTTTTGTTTTGCGCGTCTGCTTTCTCTGCGCATCCTTTCCTTACATAGCGTACTGCCCGCCCTCCCCGGGCAGGCGGAGGCATGCCGCCATCCGCCCGCCTCAGGCATCGGAATCGCTTACGGCGCGATACCGACGGTGTGGTTCAGGTTGTTGAAGCCGGTCGATGCTTCCCAGGTGTTGTTGTTGGCCATCTGGATCGCATATTCCGGACGATCGCGCAGCGACGATGCGGCGTCAGGCAGGTGCAGCATCACGGTGTACGAACCGCGCGGCATGTTGGCCGGCAAGGTCACGTTCTCGCTGATGTTGACCGTCTGGCCCGACAGCCAACGGCGCGCATCGGCGGCCAGCTTGACGCGGTACAGGGCGCCACCCGCGGTGTTGCGAAACACCAGTTCCACCGGACGGCTGTTGAACGGCGAGGCCCAACCCTGGTTCTGCACTTGCAGGTTGAAGGCGAAGGTGCCGCCCGGCTTGGCGCTGCCCGAGTAGGAACCGTTACGCATCACGAAGCGGTAGCCCAGCTTCTGGTCGACCTGGGTGAAGCAACCCTGCGAACGCCACTTGTCCAGCACCGCAGTGTTGTAGTCCAGGTTCAGGTAGGCCCAATGGAAGCGCGTCATGTCGGCGACCGCGGCCGGGCAATCGCTGCGCGGTGGCGAGTAGGCGCAGGTCTCGCCGCCCGAGGCGACGTAGTTGGTCTCGGCCTGCAGGTACGGGAACTCGACCGACGGGTTGACGTAAGTGCCGTAGTCCGACGAGTTCGACAGGAAGCAGTCGTTGTGGTGGCCCAGGCGCGCCTTGGCGCTGCCGCTGTACGCTTCGCCGGCGGTCAGCGCCGTCGTGCTGTACAGCTTGGTCTTGAACAGCGGCATGCGCAGCTGCACCTGGCGGTCGGCCGGCACCACTTGCAGCAGCTTGTCGACCACCGATTTGCGGTCGGCGATGTTCTTGGCGGTCATGTTGTAGCTGTCGCCATAGTTATTGGTGTTGCCCCATTCGCCCCAGCTACCGATCAGGCCGGCTTGCACGATGGCGATCACGTCCTTGTTGTTGGAGAGGTAGGGAGCCAGCTGGGTCAGGTGGGTGTTGACCATGGCCGGGGTGGCGTCGACCGGCGAGTTGTTGTTGTTATAGGCGAAACGCACGATCGCTTTCAGGCCCGACTTGCGCACCGTGTCCATCTGCTGCTGGAACAGGGTCAGGGTCGCCTGATTGATCGGCTGGTTCACGAAGTTACGCAGGTAGAACACGCATAGCATCAGCGATTCGCCGCCCGCGGTGCGGAAGCTGGTCAGCTGCGACTGGCTGAGCGGGGTTTCGCAACCGACGTGGCGATAGAAGCCGCGTTCCGGGTTGGTGATGACGGCGGTGCTGGCCGTGTAGTTGACTGCGACGCCGCCGCCGGGGGCCGGGGTCGGCGTTGGGGTCGGCGTCGGGGTCGGCGTCGGCGTCGGGGTTGGGGTCGGGGCCGGCGTCGGATTGGTAAAGCTCAGGCGCAGGATCGGCGACACGTAGGTCGGCGCATCGGTTTGGGCGATCGCGGTGATGGCGCCGGTGTTGCCGATGTCGGCGCGGGCCACGGTGACCGAAGCCACGCCGCCGGTGGTGGTGGTCGGCACGGTTTTAACGAAGGTCCAACCCCAGGCGCCGTTGTTACCGGTGTACTGGTACAGGCGGCCGTTTTCGATCAGGTAGCCGGCGCCGATGCCGTTGATTGGATAGCCGCTGGTCGCGATGCGGTCGGTATCGATGTAGACACGCACCCAGGTCGGCGTAGTGTTGTAAGGAATCTTGAAGTAGGCCGTCCTGCTGTCGCTGCTGGCAACCGTCTGGGTTGCCGTGGCCGACGCCAGCGGCGCCGCGGCGGCTTCCGACATGGCGAACGAACTGGACGCGAGACCGGCACACACCAGCATGACGCTGAGTGGACGTCGAACGAAGGATGCCGAGAATTTTTGAGCTTGGAACATGTTAGCTATCACTTTTCAAAAAAAATTACAAAAACCGGGTGCGAGCGGTCCCGACCGCCGTTGCAGTGCAATGGCAGGGATGACCCGCAGGAATCAGGGCGAAACGATCCCGCCGCGCTTGCAGGGGCAAGCAGCGGGGACGGTCCGCGGGAGTTACGTAAAGGGAACTGACCGGCGTTTTTCCAGGTCAGCGGGTAGCGGGGACGGCGCTATCACGGGCGCACGGATGAATGATCAACGAGGCGAGACAGAAACATCGCTTCACCACAACTGCAAGAAAGATCACAAACAAAGACCCCTTCCAAGGATTTCTCCTTTGGCTAAGATAAATTGTGTTCTGTCATTTCAACTCCTCGATTTCCAGATTACATGGCTTTGAAGTTCTTCCAGTCATTTAGTTCCGCAGATAAAAGTATTTATTCTGTAGATGTGTAAATGTCTCGATAGATATTCAACGGCGCGTAAGGTGTTTTCGGACCCAGAATTTTGGTGAGAGCTTTGATATTTGTCATAGAACTCACCGAAAATTTCGGATAAAGGAGCACATTGGAGCAGCATTCTTTACGGTTAGTTCCTCGAATCAAAAAATATTTTTCCTTAAAGAACATGTAATGTTGCAACATCGGTTCTGCTCGTTACACTACGTTAATACTTAATTTCAATTGCGCGTGTGATAGATGCGCGCGAGCATTTCACTGAAAAAATTTCCATTGAGAAATTTATGATTGACAGAAGCCGGGCCAAATGAGAGACCGTTTTTGAAACACTGCTCGATACTGAGGAGGAAGATGAAAGGCGTGGCTGTCCGCGCTGCTTCAGGAGTCGGCTGGCGTCGATAGAGGAAGGTTCGAGGAAGGAAGAAACGGAGACGGATACGGCAGTGCCCCATTCCGTGGGCCGGCTGCGCTACTGTCGGCCCTTGGACATGCGGCGGCGCCCTGCGACGCCGTCAGGTGCCGGCCGCAGCGCCGGCGCCGGCGCGCGGGCGATGAACAACTCTTCCCACAGGCGCGAGATCTTGTTCATCGAAAACCGTTCGCGCGCCTCGACGGCGCGCGCGGCAAACGCCGAGCGCAGCGCTGCATCGCGCATCAGGCCGTCGAGGGCCGCCTGCAAGGCGTCGGCATCTTCCGGCGCCACCAGCAAGCCATCGACCTGATGCCGGATGATGTCGCGCGGCCCGGTGTCACAGTCGAAACTCACTGCCGGCAAACCATAGGCCATGGCCTCGACCAGCGTGTTGGGGAAGCCTTCGAAATGCGAGCTCATCGCGTATAAATCCGCACGCGCGTACCAGTCGCCCACATTGCCCACCGAGCCGGGCAGCAGCACACGATCCTGCAGTCCCAGTGCGCGCGCCTGCGCCGCCAGCTCGGCGCGCAGCGGCCCGTCGCCGACGATGATCAGGTCCCAGTCCGGATGATCGGGCGCCAGCCGCGCAAATACGGCGATCAGCGCCGCGAAATTCTTTTCCGCGCTCAGGCGCCCGACGCCGAGCACGACGCGGCGCCCTGCCCCGCACCAGGCCACCGGATCGACGTGCGGCACGTGATGCGCCAGCGGCCAGGTGACGGGATTGGGAATGACCAGGATCTTGCGCGCCTGCGAATGCGCCGCCAGCCAGGCGGCGCACTCCTGGGTCAGGGCCACCACCGCATCCAGCCGGCCATAGGCATGGCGGCGCAGCGTTTCCCAGATGATGCCCATCGGGGACTTTGGCGGGAAATTGTGTTCGGAGCCGATCGTACGCAGGCGCGGCATGCCGCGCGCCGCCAGTGACAGCACGACGTTGGCCGTATGCATCGCCGACAAGGCCACGTCCGGACGCACCGCGCGCAGCACGCGGCCCAGGGCGTGCACCCGGCGCGCGGTGCGCCAGACCCCGGCCAGCACGTTGCGGCGGCTACCGGGAAGATCGAGCGCGATGCGCCGCACCGCCGGGTCGAGCGCATAGAAGTCGCGCGCCTGCGACGCCACCGTCACCAGCGTGATCTCCCAGCCGATCGACACCCAGTGATTGGCCAGGTTGGCGACGACGCGCTCGGCGCCGCCGTTCTCGAGGGAGTGAATGTAGATCAGCAAGCGCATAGGAAGTCTGCTTTCTCGGTGCCTGTCATGCGGCAACCCGGTTGTTCGGGCGCGCCTGGCGCTTGCCATGCCACTAAAGCGGCGCGATCAATCCGCAATCTTGTTCTTGAAAAAATAAAACGACTTGAATGCATATCTGGCCCACGCTTTCTGCTTATGACGGTGCAGGACCGTCTTCAGGTAGCCAACGTATCCGGTGGCTGCGGATGTCAGTACCCGGTCCAGGTTACGCAGCATCCTGGGGTAGGAGCGGTAGATCGTCAGTTCATCCATACACAGCGGTACGCCAAGCATGCGTTTCTTGAAATCGAACACGCCGCCGCCGAGATAGAATTTTTTGGCCCCGCGCCGGATGCTTTCGCAAATCGTCTGGTGCACCGACAGTTTGCCCATCCCATATTTTTCGTACGCGGGGTCGTATCCGGTCACTTCGCCAAAACAGCTGGTGCCGACGCAATAATTGATGGAGCCGGCGCAGATGCGGCCGTCGATCAGAAACACATTGATGAACCCGCAGGTCCTGACCAGCGCCAGAATGCGGTCGATATCGTGCGCGATCTTCACGCCTTGAGAACGGAGCTTTTGCTCGCTGAAACGAATGATGTCTCGAACATATTGCTCATCCACATCTTCATTCACAAAGAACAGGGATTCAAACGTCAGAAAGTCTCTGACCACATTGTTCATTTGATGTCTGAGTCCGGCCCGCGTCGACTTGCCTATACTCGCGGTATATTCCTCCGGCTTGGCGGGCAAGGTGATGACGTAGGTCGATTTCGAATCGTGTTTCTGTATCGGAAAAGCGAATCCGCCGACCTCGGCTTTGACTGCCTTGAAAATGATGACGTCGATACGCGCGAAACGGGTAAAGATATAGCGCACGAAGCGATCCAGCTCGGCCTGCCCGATCTCGATCATCTCGTTCATGACCTCGACGCTGTGGCCCTGGCAGGTGAATAACAGGATCGTGTGTGGATGGCCGTGCCGCCGCGCGACATAGCAATTGGCGTGGGCCAGCGACCTGAATATCCTGAAAAACGGCAGGGACGCATGCAGGGTTTCATATGACCGGATCAACTCCTTTTCAACAAACGGAGGAATCTCGTACATATAGCAGGAAACAGATTCTTCACTCGATTGAATGGAGTCACGGGTATTCATGTTTCTGGTCTCGGTTGAAATCAATACCGTTTCAGGCATGGCTGCACAGGTCAAGGCACGCGCTTCGCTTCTTCGCTAAAGCCGCACTTCTCCATCACCGTGCGTAACGCACCGTCGAGAACGCCGCGATAGATCACGCTCACATTGGATTTGCGTCGGCGCAAGTCAGACACCATCTGCAGCAGGAAATCGCGGATCAATCCGTCTTTTTTCAGGTCGCGGTGGACGTACAGATCCGATAGCACGATGGCGTCCGATGCAGCATCAAGGTTCGAATCCACCGTTTCAGCAAAAGAGGAGCCCGCCTGCGCCCAGCAACAGATCTGCAGTTTTCCATCCTGAACGTGGCTATATACATCGCAAGAGCGTTCCATTCGCTGCATTGCAGTGCTGAGGAATTCACGGTATTTGAACGATGAGCCAAGCGCATCGAATTTCATCACGTCACGCAGTCTGTTTCTGGAAATCGGCAGCGCATTTGCCACGGCTGGCGGCCCATTGCCACCATGCCTGAATATGCCTGGCTGAATCAGCGCGCTGCGGCGCAGGGCCGCATGTAACGCTTTCAATCCGCTTGCTCCCGGATGCCGCAGTTTCTGAATGGCAGCCATGATCCCGGCCGGGCGAACACCTGCGTTCTGCAGCTTGTTTTTCACATATCCGCTTGCTGCCAGCACCGTTTCATTGCGCCAGCGCCGCACACGATTGGCATACACGGTCAGCCCGAATACGACATCGTGATCGGTCGCAAAATGCTCTTTGTAGCGGTCTCCGCCCGGCGTCAAATCGAGCCAGGGGATCTGTTCCTCAGCCAGATGCACGCCCAGCATCGCCAACAACAGATTGCCGGGCGAGTGCGCGGCAAATGCCGGATCGTGGGTATTGATGCCAAGATGAACCGCGCCCGCCCGGGTCAACAATCCGATATGTGACGCGGCAATCGCCTGGCCCACGCGCAGGATCGACACGTGCAGCATGCCCTTCTCGTGCAGCCCGATATAGAACGTTTTTTTTGCGGGATCGTCCGTGAACGGCATGCTGCGATACAGCGCGGCCTGCCTGAAGTCGTACTGCATGCACATCTCGTCGAAAGCCGCGACGAAATCGTCGTGCCCGACCACGTGCTCGAAGCGCACCGCCGCGCTACGTCCCAGCCGATTGAAGTTCTGGCGATGGTTCTTCTTGTTGCGTTGCCGCGCCATCGCGGCCGCGTCGATCTGCATCAGTGGCCGCCGGTACCCGTGCAGGCACACCGGCGCGTCGACATTCCCACCCGCTTGGAACGCGTCGAGCGGCGTACCGGGCGGCAGATAGCGCAGCTGCAGATCGGCCGCCGGATAGGCGCTACGCAGTGCGCGCAGCGCCGCCAGGATGAAGGGCGCCCCCAGATCCGGACGCTGCAACCAGCCCTGGTATTCGGCCTGGTGGTCCCCTGCCCCGCTCAGGCGCCGGGCGCCCCCGTGCAGCGCCAGCGTCAGCAGACCGGACAGGGCGCCGTCCGCGTCCTCGTCGAACACCACCACCGGCAGGTAGCGCGCCCGATAGCAGCGATACCAGGTGAGGACGAAGTCCGGATGCTGGCATGCCGTGCCCCAGGGACAGGCCGCGTACAAGGCCTTCCACCTCGACTGGAATGCATCGGAGCCGATACGTTCAAGCGCATCCGGCCCGGTCAGCAGCGTCACTCCCATGTTTTCTCCATAGCGAGCCTCAAACTTCATCCGCACTGCGCATCAGTCCCGTTCCAGCCAATTCACCGTCGCCGTCACGCGCTGCACCTGGCGTTCCCGGCCAGCCGCCTCGAGTTGCCCGATCGTGCTCAGGTACTTGGCGATCACGATGTTCTCGTCGAACTGCGCCATCACCTTGTCGCGGCCGGCCGCGCCCATTCGCAAGCGCTGCTCGTCGGACAGGCGCAGCATGGCCAGCATCTTTTCCGCCAGGTCGGCGGCGTCACGGACTTTGCACAGCAGGCCGTTCGACTGGTGGTCGACCACGTCCCGGCAGCCGGCGACGTCGGTGGCGATGATCGGACGCGCCATCGCCGCCGCTTCCAGCAGCGAATGGGGTACGCCCTCGCGGTAGGACGGCAGCACGATGCAATCGGCATTGCCCAGGTAAGGGCGGACGTCGTCGGTCTCTTTCAGGTACTGGACCAGGCCGTTCCTTTCCCAGTCCATGATGCGGGCCAGCGGAATCGAGTTCGGGTTCTTCGTGTCGACCGGCCCCAGCAGTTGAAACTGGACCGCCGGCAAATACTGGCGCACGATGCGCGCCGCGGCCGCGAATTCCTCGACTCCCTTATCCCTGAGCATTCTCGATACCAGCAGGAAGCGGAACGGGCGCCCGCTCGCCGCAGGCGCTACCGGCACGAAATGCTGCAGGTTGATCCCCGAGCCGGGCAGCACTTCGGCCACGCCGGGCTGGGCCAGGCCTTCCTGCACGAACAGATTGCGGTCGTCCACGTTCTGGAAGAACACCCGGCGCGACTTGCGCAGCGACAGCCGGTACAGGCGCTTGACCAGGCAAGTCAGCAGCGTGTTCCTGATGAAGGTCGCGCCCAGCCCGGCGATATTGTTGATCACCGGGATGTCCAGCCCGTGCGCCGCGATCGACCCGTACACATTCGGCTTGATGGTGTAGCCCAGGTAGGCCAGCGGGCGCACCGATTGCAGCACGCGCCAGTACTTGATCAACAGCGCCAGGTCGCGCCCCGGGCTGGTGCCGTTGTTGTCCATCGCCAGCATCTTGAAGCGACAGCCGAGCGTGGCCAGGCGATACGCGTAGCCATCCTCGGGCGCCATCACCATCACGTCATAGCCTTGCCGGATCATTGCCTTGACCAGCCCGGCACGAAAATTGTGGATATTCCACGCGGTGTTCACAGACATAACGATTTTCTTGTTCATCATCTTCCGTCCTCGATCATGTTGCCGTTAATACGTTCATCGCTTCATGCGTATCCGTCGGTCGCGCGGGCGCCATCGGGCAGGCGTGCGCGGCGACGGCGGCGCCTTGCCGCCCGGTCGCCATGGAAGGCTTCCGGTGCGGTGTTCAAGGCGCAGCCTGTTGCGCCGCTAGCTGGGGTGACAGGAAACCAGCGCGGCCGGCTCGCGCTGGCAGGTAGCGCCGGCCGACTGCTGTTCGAGCCAGGACTGGAACATCAGGACGTCCCACAGGTGGTATTGCCAGTTGCGCTGGCCGGACAGGTGTTCGTGCCACTTCTGGCGCAGCTGGGCCGGATCGAAATAGCCTTCGCTGCGCAGACGCGATTCGTCCAGCAGGTCGTGCGCCCACTCGCGCAGCGGTCCGCGCAGCCAGCTGCCGATCGGCACCCCAAAACCCATCTTCGGGCGCTCGATCAGGGCCGGCGGCACGTATTTGTAGAGCACCTGGCGCAAGGCCCATTTGCTCACGCCTTCGCGCAGCTTCAGCGACTGCGGCAGCTGCCAGGCGAATTCGACTACGCGGTGGTCGAGGAAGGGAATGCGCGTCTCGAGCGACACGCTCATCGCGGCCCGGTCGACTTTCACCAGGATGTCGTCCGGCAGATAGGTGAGCAGGTCGAGCGCCATCATGCGCTGGATTCCGTCCAGTCCCGGCAAGGCCGGCAATCCCGACATATCGCCCCGGAGCAGCGTCGGCGCCTCGCGCGCGCCGATCACCAACGCGGCCGGGTCTTCCCAGTGCGACACCAGTCCCAGGTACAGCTGGTCCAGGGTGGCGTTGGACAGCACCTGCGCGCCCTTGTGCAGCTTGTCGCCGGTGTTGACGAAGCGCAGCGACTGCGGCAGGAAGCGCGCGGTCCTGCGCGCCAGCCGGTTCCAGGTGTCGACCGGCACCCGGGTGATGCCTTTGGCGGCCAGCCGGCGCAGGGGCAGCGGCGCGGCGTCGACGGTCTTCCAGAGTCTGGCCGCGAACTGGTAGCGGTTGTAGCCGCAGAACAGCTCGTCGCCGGCGTCGCCCGACAGCGCGACGGTGACGTGCTGCCGCGCCAGCTGCGACACCAGGATGGTCGGCAACTGGGACGAATCCGAGAACGGTTCGTCGTACACCGATTGCAAGCGCGGGATCAGCGCGCGCGCCCCCTCGGCCTGCACGTACAGCTCGGTATGCTCGGTGCCCAGGTGGGCCGCGACCGCCTTGGCATACTCCGCCTCGTTGTAGCCCTCTTCATGGAAGCCAATCGAGAAGGTTTTTACCGGGCGCGCCGACTGCGCCTGCATCAGCGCCACCACCGTCGACGAATCGACCCCGCCGGACAGGAAGGCGCCGAGCGGGACATCGGCGACCATCTGGCCAAGCACGGCCTGGCGCAGCAAGCCTTCCAGGGTGTCGACCGCCTGCGCGGCGCTGCCGGCGAACGGCGCCGCCGCGCCGGCGATGGCCTGGCGCGCGCCCGACCAGTAGGTGCTCAAGCGCGGCTCGCGCTCCTGCGCCGACACGGTGAGCAGGCTGCCCGGCGCCAGCTTGGCGATGCCGCGGTAGATCGAGTACGGCGCCGGGATATAGCTGTAGCGCAGTTGCAGGCACAGCGCGTCGCGGTCGATGCGATTCTCGAACGCCGGGTGCGCGCGCAGGGCCTTGAGTTCCGATCCGAACAGGAAAGCCGCGTTCGCCCCGCGTCCCTGCCAGCCGTAGTACAGCGGCTTTTCGCCGATCCGGTCGCGCCCCAGCGTCAGCGTGCCGCCGTGCCGGTCCCACACCGCGAAGGCGAACATGCCGACGGCGCGCTCGACCGTCTCCTGGATGCCCCAGGCGTCGAACCCGGCCAGCAGCGTCTCGGTGTCGGAGTGGCCGCGCCAGGCCGGCGCACGGGCGCCGGCCTCGAGCTGGCGGCGCAGCTGCAGGTGGTTGTAGATCTCGCCGTTGAACACCATCACGTAGCGGCCCGACGGCGAATGCATCGGCTGGTGGCCGGCCGGCGACAGGTCGAGGATCGACAGGCGCCGATGCCCGAGCGCGACGCCGCGTTCGACGTCGCACCAGTAGCCGGCGTCGTCCGGGCCACGGTGGCTGATGGTGTCGGTCATGCGCCTGACCAGGGCCTGCTGTTTGCCACGCTCGTGCAGCGGCGCCGCCGCCAGAAATCCACTCAGTCCACACATCAGAATTCCCCTCTCGCGATGACGTTGTCGTAAATGCGCTCGAAGCGCTCGCGCACGTGGCGCATGTCGAACATGGCGCGGATGCGTTCGCGCGCCCGTTGCCCCATCTGGGCGCGGTAGTCGGCGCCGAGCACCATCAATCCGGTCACGCCGCGCGCCAGCGCATCCGGATCGGCCTTCGGCACCAGTACGCCGGTGTCGGCCATCAGGACGGCGACGTCGCCGACGTCGGTGGCGACGCACGGCAAGCCCATCGCCATCGCCTCGCCCACCGCATTCGGGAACGCTTCGGTGCGCGACGACAGGCAGAAGATGTCCATCGCCGCCAGGCACACCGCCACGTCGGCGCGTTCGCCCAGCAGCACGAAGCGGCCGGCGTGGCCGGTGGCCGCGATCCAGCGCATCAGGTCGGCATTGTCGGCATCCAGGTTCTTGCCGACCATGAGAAAACGCAGGCGTTCATGGCGCCCCGCCAGCTGGCCGGCCGCGGCCACGAAGTTGGCATGGTCCTTGTCGAGGTTGAAGCGGCCCAGGGTGCCGAGCACGATGTCGTCGGCGGCGAAGCCGCACTGCCGGCGCAGGTGGCTGCGCTGCGAGCAGTCCGGGGTCAGCAGGGACAGGTCGAAGCCGTTGCCGACCACCACCATGCGCGCCGCGTCGTAGCCGGCCAGCGAATGCGAGCGGCGCGCCGCCTCGGCCACGCAGACGATGGTGTGCGGCACCCAGCGCGACAGCGTCGCGCACAGCTGGCGGATGAACGCGGTGGCGCGCGCGCAGCCGCCGTCGACGTCGGTGGTGCGGATGCCCCAGATCACGTTGCGGTTGCCGGCGAGGCGCGCCGCCAGCCCGCCCAGGAAGTCGGCGTGGTACAGCCAGGTCTGGACGATGTCCGGACGCAGCGTGCGCACCAGGCGCACCAGCTGCAGCGTGTGCGACAGCGGCGAGCGGCGCAGGTCGAGCACGATCAGCCTGATGCCGGCCTCGGCGAAACGCGCATACATGCCGCCGCCGGGCGTCAGCGCGATCACCGTGTGCTGGTACTGGCTGCCGCGGAACGCGAGGATCAGGCGGTAGAGCGCATTCTCTGCCCCGCCGACCGCCAGGCCGGTGATCACGTGCAGGACGTGACGCGTCATTGCGGATCCCTCCCCTGCCGGGTGGATGCGGAAGGCGGCGCGGCGAAGTCGCCCATGCTGCGGCTCTGCATGCCGTAGGTGTCGGCCAGCACGTGGTAGTGCCCCAGCACGCCGTCGAGCAAGGCCAGGTTCTGTTCGAGGTTGGCCCCGAAATTATGCGGGTGCCACCACAGGTGGAACACGCCGCCGGAACGGGCCGCCCAGGTCATCTCGCGCTTGAGGCGGCGCAGGCACAGCGCCATCAGCGGGCGGCGCTGCGCCGACCATGGATACAGGAACAGGCTGGCCGGCAGGTTCACCAGCGCGCCGTGCCGGCGTTCGCGTACGGCGCGCGCGCCGCTCAGCGGCAGGCAGGCGTCGGCGAAGCGGGCGATGCGGCCGGCGATGCCGCCGATCACGGCATCGCCGTTGCGGTACAGCCAGTGCTCGGCGTTACCCCGGTAAACCTTGATGCCGGCCTCCGGCAGGACCGACAGGAAGTCGCCGACGATCTGGTTGCGCGGCAGCACCAGGCTGCGCAGGCTGACGCCCATCTCCCCGGCCATCGACTGGGCGCAGGCCAGGTCGGCGGCGAAGTGGGCCGGCGTCGCGCCCGCTTCGTTGCAATAGAAATGGCTGTAGGTGTGCGAGGCGAGTTCCTGGCCGTCGGTCGCCAGGATGCGCTCGACCAGCGGCCGGGCGAAGAACAGCTTGTCGTACTCCTTGACCAGGCCGTCCAGGGCGTACGGAGAAAGGCCGGGACGCGCGTAGGCCGGCAACAGCGTCGGCCGCACCTCGCGCCAGTGCTTGTAGTTGCGGCACATGATCATCCCCACCGTGGCCCAGGTCACCCGGAGGCGGTGCCGGTCGAACAGCGCCAGCAGCCGCGGTATCGCCTGCCATTCGCCCAGCACGTTGCGGCCGTAACTGGCAACCGTCTGCGTATTGCTGACTCCCCAGAACAGCTCGAAGTCCAGCGAGATCACGAATTTTGCAGTAGTCATGAATACGCACCGAATACGGTCCCATAGAAATAGTGGTTTTCAAGCTTGCCCGCGCGGCGGCGGGCCATCGGTCCATGGAATCGGACCCTTCTTGTGTCTTACCGAAATCAAGGCGAATGTGGTCAGCCAATAGGTTGCGGAATCGAACATCAGGTGCGTGAACAGCGTCATGAACACGAACAGGAAGACCATCGCGATTTGCAAGCCGCGCTCTTCGAAAAAGTTCCCCTTCCACAAAACGACCGCCAGCCAGAGCCAGGCACCAATCCCGAGCAAGCCATATTCGGCGGCCAGCAACAGCAGCTGGTTATGGGTGCTGCCGCGGTGCGACCAAAACAAGGTTGCTCCCGCCCCCGCCCCGAAAATCGGGTTTTGCAAAAACATTTCCCAACTGGCGCGAATGACATCGGCGCGTTCCTCCGAGCTGTCATCATCGAACGTAAAACTGGAAAAGAAATTAAGACGAGCCAGAAGATTGTTCGACGCGTCTTCGAAGTCCTGGCGCGAATGGAGATAGCTTTCGAACTGGCCAGCGAATACCAGGGATATTGCCAATACAATCCCTGCGCTAATCAGGGAAGACCTCGGCAATACTTTCTTTACGACCAGAATAAACAGCAGCAAAACCCAGGCGATGATCGAGGAACGCGAGAATGTCGTGAGCACTGCGGCGCCGGACAACAGGAACAGCGGCAGCCGATAGCGCATCGCGGTGACTGCGCAGCCAAGCAGGAAAACGTGCAGGATCGCCTCGCCGGCCATGGTGGGATTGATGAACATCGCCGCGGCGCGTCCGAGCACCGCGCCACTGGTGTCGACGGCGTACCATTGTCCCGGCTCGAAGAAATCGACCATCACGGCACAGGGCAACGCGATCATCAGGATCGTGAAAACGTACAGATAGGTTTTCCGGGCCGACAGATAAATCGCGAATCCAAGGAAAATCGCGAACAGCACATATTGGGCGCGCGTCGACACCAGCGATTGGCGCGCGTCGCCGACATTATCGGAAAAGTTCGCGCCCGCCAATTCGCCGCTGGCGTCGAAACCCATCATGTGAATCAGATTCAATAGCAGTAACACCGAGGCCCATGCCACGAAAGGCGTCATCAGGTAATTGCCGAATGCCCGGTAATGCCAGGCCATCAGCGGCGCAATCAAAAAGAACACCGCAAAGAAAATGTATTTGGGGAGCAAGGTGCCACCCACTACAAACAGATAAATCGGCAGGTTCAGGTAAATCGCGCCCAGCGCCGCGCCCAGCACCAGGGTCTGGTACCAGACCAGCAAGCGCGCGCCACGCGCGAGCGGCGCGGCAGCCGCAGGCGTCTGCGGCGCAAAACTTCCCGGCTGCTCGGACCGCGTCGACCCCATGCGTCACCTGTCGGCCAGCGATGCCTTGCCCAGCGCGTTCACCCTGGCCGGGCCGGCCATCAGTTGGTCGAACAGCGCTTCCCACCTGGCCGCCACCTGTTCGATCGAAAAGCGTCCCCGGGCGTCGCGCGCCCTGGCGCCGAAGGCCTGGCGCAGCGGCGCGTCCGCCATCAGGCGGCCCAGCGCCGCGGCCAGCGCCACCGGGTCGCCGGGCGCTACCAGCAAGCCGTCGACCTCGTGCCGGATGATGTCGCGCGGGCCGGTGTCGCAATCGAAGCTGACCGCCGCCAGGCCATGCGACAGCGCCTCGGCCAGCGTGTTCGGGAACCCTTCGGAGCGCGAGGTCATCACGTACAGGTCGGCCTGCGCATACCACGCGCCGACGTTGCCGGCGATGCCCGGCATGAACACCCGTTCTGCCAGACCGCACTGGCGCACCATCGCTTCCAGCGCAGCACGCTGCGGCCCTTCGCCCAGGATCACCAGGCGCCAGTCGGGGTGCTGCCGGGCGAGCTGGGAAAAGGCCCGCACCAGCATCGTGTAGCCTTTCACCGCATCCAGGCGGCCCACCGCCAGCAACAGCTTGCGCCCGTCCAGCGGCAGCGCGTACGGACTGATGCGCGGCGGGTGGTCGGGCAAGGGCCAGACGGTGGCATTCGGGATCACCGCCACCCGCCGCGCCGACGAATTGCTCTCGATCCAGCGCGCGCATTCGCGAGTCAGCGCCACCATCGCATCGAGCCGGCCGTACATCGTGCGGCGCAGCCGGGTCCAGATGACGCCGAGCGGCGCATGCGGCGGATAATCGCGTTCGGAGCCGACCGTGACCAGGTGCGGCAGGCCGCGCGCCGCCAGCGCCAGCAGCACGTTTGGCGTACTCATCAGCGACAAGGCCACAGCCGGTCGCAGCCGCGCCAGGACCGAGCGCAGCGCGCGCACCCGGCGCACATTCTGCAGCACGGCGTGCAAAAGGTTGCTGCTGTGGCCAGCCAACTCCAGGCAGATGCGCCGCACCTGGCCATCGAGCACGTGGAAGTCGTCGTCACGCGACTGCAGCGTGACGAGCGTGACGTCCCAGCCGCGCCGCGCCCAGAAATTGGCGAGCGTCGCGGCCGCCCGCTCGGCGCCGCCCCCGGCCAGGCTATTGGTGAACAACAGGATCTTCAATTGTCACGCCTCGCATGAAAAGTTATGGTCGCCGGCGCGCGCCACGCAGCACAAGCCAGAAGAACGATGCATTCAACGCATACACGACCATGGTCGCCAGGGCGATGCCGTTGATGCCGAGCACAGGCACCAGTGCGATGTTGCCGGCCACCTTGCCGAGGCAGCCGATGATGCCGGACCAGAAGATCAGGCCGTATCTGCGCTGGCTCAGCGCATAGCTCACCAGTACCATCGAAGAGAAATAGAACGGCAGCTGGGGCAAGCCGTAGCGCAGCACCTCGGCCACGATGCGGGTGTCGTCGGCGCTGAACTGGCCGCGTTCGAACAGCAGGCGGATGATGCCGGGCGCCAGTACGTAGCCGGCCAGCATCGCCGCGATCCCGGCCATGAACATCAGGCGCGCCCAATGGATGGCCACCCCGTACACGCTGCCGTCGAGGTCCGCCTTCGAACGCGAGAACACCGGCAGCGTCGCGCGCGACACCGCGATCGCCGCCAGGCTCAGGATCAGCGACAGCACCCGGTTGGCGTAGCCGAGCGTGGCGACCGAACCGGTGCCGAGCCGCACCGCGTAGAACTGGTCGATGATCACGGTAAAGCTCATCAAGGCCTGGCCGGCCAGCATGATGCCGAAGCCCTGCCAGAACGGACGCCATTGCGGCGCCGTGCGCGTGAACGCGGGCGCCTCCACCTCGTGGCGGCGCGCCGTCGCCACCAGCAGCGCCAGCAGGTGGAAGGCGCCCCCGACGACGGTGCCCAAGACCAGCGGCCCGATGCCGGGATGGGCAAACGCCAGCACCGCGGCGGCGATGAAGATGGTCGGCACGCAGTCGAGCAGCGTGTTCACGTGGCGGCTGGCGGACAGCATCCAGGCCGACTGCAGCGCAATCAGCAAGCCCAGCGGCAGCAACAGCACCAGCCCGGGCAGCGCGGCCAGCGCCAGCTGCGCCGAGCGCGGCGGCAAGCCGCTCTTGCCGGTGACCAGCATGGCGTGCATGCCGAGCCAGGCCAGGATGGCCAGCACCAGCCCCGCCAGCAGCGCGAAGCCGAACAGCTCGGCGCGAAAGCGCGGGATGGCGCCTGGGTCGAGCGTGCGCAGGCGCGCCGCCAGCGGTACCAGGGCGGCGGTGAGCACGCTGGTCCAGATGCCGATCGGCCACGACAGCAGGTTGTAGATGAAGCCGTAGGCATCGACCTCGGCCGCCAGGCCATAGCGCCAGGCCACCGCCATTTCCTTGGCCGCGCTCATCGTCTTGCCGAGCAAGGTGAACAGCACGACCGTCAGCATGCCCCTGAAGATGGCGGCGTGCTGCGGATCGGCGACCCTGAAGCGCGTGCCCAGAGCATTCAGCAGATTCACATCAGCCCCTTGCGCCGCCGTTGCCGAGTCACCATGCGCTCGCTTCACGCATTGCCCGATATGGACCTGCGCATGGCCAGCAGCGCGGCGTCGGCCGGCAGGTGACGGGCTGCGGCTGCGGCGGCGCCATCGTGCATGGCGGCCGACGGCGCCGCCTGGCGCATCTTGTCGATGTACCAGGGCACGGTGACCTTGAGGCCGTCATACAGGCGGTAGCCGGGCGCGTAGCCCAGCTGGCGCTGCGCCTTGCCGATGTCGGCCTGCGAGTGGCGCACGTCGCCGGGCCGGAACGCGGTGTACACGGGGTTACGGCTGACATCGACGCCGTTCGCTTCCAGAATCTGCTTCAGGTGACCGAACAAGCCGTTCAGCGTGGTGGCGTCGCTGACGGCCACGTTATAAATTTCACTGCGAACCTCACTGCCGATCTCACCGCCGATCTCATTACCGATCTCACTACCGATCTCACTACCGATCTCACTAAGCTCGTTGCGCGACACGGTCGACGCCAGCAGGTTGGCCTGCACCGCATTGTCGACGTAGCAGAAGTCGCGGCTAGTGTTGCCGTCGCCGTTGATGATCACCGGCTTGTCCTCGATCATCGCCGCGATCCATTTCGGGATCACCGCCGCATAGCCGCCATTCGGATCCTGGCGCTTGCCGAAGACGTTGAAGTAACGCAGGCCGGTGGCGCGAAAGCCATAGCTGCGCGCGAACACGTCGGCATACAACTCGTTGACGTACTTGGTCACGGCATACGGCGACAGCGGCCGGCCGATGTTCGCTTCCACCTTGGGCAGGGCCGGATGGTCGCCGTAGGTCGAACTCGATGCCGCATACACGAACGACGCCACCCGTGCGTCGCGCGCCGCGACCAGCATGTTGAGGAAGCCGTTGACGTTGGAGTCGTTGCTCGCGATCGGATCCTGGATCGAGCGCGGCACCGAACCGAGGGCGGCCTGGTGCAGGACGTTGTCGACCCCGGCCACCGCCTCCTGGCAGGCGCCAAAGTCGCGCACGTCGCCGCGGATGAAATGAAAGCGCCGCCACTGGCTTTCGCTGACCTCGGCCCGCACCGCATCGAGATTGTGTTCGTAACCGGTCGACAGATTGTCCAGCCCGACCACCGTCTGGTCCAGCCCCAGCAAGGCCTCTAGCAGGTTGGAGCCGATGAAGCCGGCACACCCCGTCACCAGCCATGTTTTCGGATTGCTTCGCAGGTTCGATTGAATCCATTCGAATTTGGTCATGAGTTTCTTCCTGTCAGGTTTGCGCTTCGGACGAACCACTCCAGCCGGGAGGGAACAGCTTGCGGTCAGATCGCCCTGCTCCGGTATTGCGGCCGCAGGCCGAGGATCACCGCCAGGTTGCGGCAGCGCCCCCAGTGCCCGCGCACCAGCCGCATGTACACCGCCACATAGGCCACGATCTGGACCAGCACCAGCAGCACCGCTATCGCCGTGCTGCCGCCGAGCAGGACGGCGCCGGTGGTGGCGATCGCCAGCCAGCCGGTGACGAAACAGGCAACGCCGGCATTGCGCATCCAGGGATAGCGGTCGGCGCTGATGCGGTGGCAGGCGATGCGGCGATAGAACAGCGAGTGCAGGTGCAGGCGATCCGGCGCGCCGACCAGCGCACTGCGCAGTAGCTTGCGGCGATACATGCTGAACAGCACTTCGATTACCGGGTAGGCGTAGATCGCCAGAATCTGCCAGGCGTTGATCCCGGGATTGCGCACGATGGTCAGCACTGCGATTTCGGCGGCCCAGAAACCGATGAAATAGGCGCCGCCGTCGCCCATGAACAGCCGTCCGGTGGGGTAATTGAGTAGCAGGAAGCCGACCGTGGCGCCCATCCCGGCCAGCGCCAGCTGCGCCACCAGCAGGTCGCCGCCCTGCCATGCCAGGAACGCGGCGCCGGCCAGCATGACGACCACCGTGCCGCCGGCCACGCCGTGGAAGCCGTCGACGATATTGATCGAATTCGTGACCCCGACTACAGCGAAGGCGGTCACCGCCAGCGACAGCGGCACCCAGCCGAGCACGCCATCGAGCACCCAGACGTCGAGCCGCGGCAGATGCGCGCCCAGCAGCCATGCGGCCAGCGCTGCGCTGACGAACACCGAGCACAGGCGCGTGCGCACCGACACCCGCTTGGTCAGGTCTTCGATGATCCCGGCCAGGAAGGCGGGCGTGGCCGCCAGCACGAACTTGAGGATGGTCAGCCTGGTTTCGTCGCGCACGGCGTCAGGGTAGTCATTGAAGCTGCCGAACAGGGCAACCGCGAGCACGCCACACAGCAAGGCGATGCCGCCGGTGCGCGGCACCAGCATCTTGTGCACTTTCTGGATACCACGCACATCGGCATCGAACGAAAAGCGTCCGTGCCAGCGTTCGGTGGCGATATTCAGATAACAAACGACCAGGCTGACCAGCAGCGCAATCGAAAATGTTTCCAAAAGATCTGATGCGAACCATCTTGAAAATACGAATTCGTACCCACGGTAAATCACGCCTTCGACCGCCATGGCAAGCTCCATTCATTAAATCGCCCACGCACAACTACTTTAGCAAAATCGCTCAATCCGAAAGGTGGGAAAATTCGATCGGTATTGGACAAGTCAGCGGCGTCACATGCCTTTTTATAATCGGTTCAAAAAAGAAAAATATTCCTTATCAAAATAGCTGCCAAACCGCAGGCAGGCGCAGAACGGATAATGGAAATAAAGGATAAATAAAGCAGCGCCGTTTCACGCGCGTGAAACGGCAAGCCGGAAACCATTGCAGTCCCGATTAACTTTCCGTGGATTTTCGTTCTCTTCCCTCGTCGCCGGATTCGGTCAGTCCGGCGCCCGCCATCAAGCGCCGCACGCTGTCGAATTCGCGCGCGCCCTTACTGCGTCCGGTGATGGCGTTCTTCAACATCGACGCCGCGACGCCCAGCAGCACGCCAAGGAAGCCGGCCATGACGATCCGGGTCGTCAAGCCCATCGTCACCGCCTGGGTCGGCACCTCGGCCTGGTCCACCAGGCGCACGTTGACGTTGTTCGACAGCGCCAGCGCATCGAGCTTGTGACGGGCATTGAGCAGGGCGATGTTCATTTCATTGTTGATCTGCTTGTCGCGGTTGACGATCACGATCTCTTGCTGAGCCGAGGCGATGGTCTTGCGCTTGACCTCGATCGCTTCCAGGTCGCGGTGCAGTTCGGCGATGTGGCGGTTGACCGTGACCACTTCCGGATGCAGCTCGGCGAAGCGGCTCGACAGTTCCACCCTTCTCTGCTCGCGTTCGGCCAGCTTGGCCTGCAGCGCCACCGCCTGCTGCGCCAGCAGGCGGGTTTCCTCGCCCAGGTCGGAGGTGCCGTGCAGGCGCAGCACCTCGTTCAGGCGCGCATCGAGCGTCTGCAGGCGCTGCTTCGATTCCATCACCTGCTGGTCGTAGAACTGAAGCTGGTTCCTGGCGTCGAAGGTTTTTTGCGCCACCTGCTGCTGAATGTATTCCTTGCCGACCGCATTCAGGATCGCACTGATCAGCTCCGGCTTCGAGCCGCGCAGCGACACCCCGATCACGTTCGACTGCTTGCCGCGTTCCGAAATCGTCAGCGAGCGCTGCAGTTGTTCGACCACCTGGAAGGTGGCGCTGCGCGTCACCACGAACTGCGCACCCGGCTTGGCATGGATGGCCGACACCAACAGCGCCACCGGGCCGTAGCGGGTGGAGGCCTGCGTCACCTGGCCGACCCGCCCCTTCAGCCGCACGCCCAGCTCTTGCTGACCGATGGTGAACGCATCGCGCCCGGTGACGCTCAGGACGAAGGGCCGATGCAGCATGGCCTTGGGCACCTCGAACGAGGCCACCTGCACATTGTCCGCGCCCCAGACGTAGCCGCCCTGGCCGGACAGGCCCGGGGTCGAGATGTTGCGGTTCTGACCGGCGATGAAGGCGCCGACGACGGGAAAGCGTTTCGGCTCCACGCTCATGTCGAGCCGCAGCGAACTGACCACCCGGGTCAGGATCGAGCGCGAGCGCAGGATTTCCACCTCGGTGGCGGCCGGCACGTCGACCTGGAATTCGCCCGAGGGCGGCGCATTGCGCTTGATCTGAATCAGGATGTTCGCTTCATACATCGGCGTCTGGGTCAGCGCATACACGATGCCGACCACCGTCACCAGCGCCGCCACCCCGGCGATCAGCCAGCCATTCCTGAGGATGTCGGCGTAGTGAAAAAAGGTGTCGGGCAAGCCGCCGCCGTCCCTGCCCTTTTTGCGCAACTGTTGCAGATATCGGTTCATGGCACCGGCTCACGCATGCGGCTGGGCGAAGCGTTCGCTGCACGAGCGCAGCGCCTCGGCAAATCCGCGCGCCGCCGAATCCGCAGGCGATGGCCGGCCGAAGTTGAGGTACAGGGGCGTACGGTAACTGCAGCCGCTCGCGACCGGGAGAAGCCGCAGCCCCTTGCCGTCGATGCTCTGCTGCACCTGGTGGCGCGGCAGCCAGGCATAGCCGACGCCCTGGCCGAGCACGCTGATCGCGCGCTCCAGGCTGCTCACGCTCCAGGAGCGCGCATGGCGCGCCGGATGGCTGGCGGCGTCGGCCGGGAAGTAATCGTTGGCGTCCGAGATCACCAGCTGGCATTGGGTGTTCAGGTCGTGCAGGGTCAGTTCGCGGCGCAGGCCGAACAGCGGATTGTCGGGATGCGCCACCGCCACGTGCTCGATCTCGATCAGTTCGTCGCCGACGAAGCCGAACGCCATGCGCGTGCTGATCGCCATGTCGACCGTGTTGTCGCGCAGCGCCTGGGTGGCCTGCTCGGGCGTGGCTTCCTTGACCCGCAGCCGGATGCCGCGCGCCTGCGCCGCGGTCTTGCGCAGCGCCAGCGTGAGCAGGTCGGCCGGGAAGCTGGGATCGACCGCCAGCCGGATCTCGGGGCCCCAGCCCTGGCGCAGGTGGTCGGCCAGCTCTTCCAATTCGATCGCATGGCGCACCAGGTCGCGCGAGCGTTCCAGGAGGATCTTGCCTTCTTCCGTGATGTGGGCCTTGCGCCCTTTCAGTTCGAGCAGCGGCACGCCGAGTTGCTCCTGCAGCTTGGCGACCGCATGGCTGATGGTCGACTGGGTCACGTGCAGACTGTCCGCCGCGCCGAAAAAGCCGTCGAAGTCGATTACCGCATTGAACATCTTCCATTGCTTGAGGCTGATCCTCAGGTTCCTGGCCTTGCCCGCGGCCGATTCTGTATTCGTGGGCAACGCCATGGCGTCGATCAGTTTTTCGGAATGCAAAGCCCGGCCTACCGGATCATTCATTTTCATGTCGACACCAACCATTCATGAATATACATTGAATATATTGATCTATTAATAATCAGCAAATCGAACGGATGCCACGCGACGAAAGCAGTCGCGCAGTTTTTACATTGCAGGAAAGTGCACCGTAAATGAATATTCCGTGTGATATTTTATTCGCCGACCATTCCAAAAAAAACGCCCGAAACGATCTACTGAGCGGTTCGGCAATTTCCTATCGCCAACAACACCGAGGCGGGAATTGCGCGAATGTTTTTTCACGACGCAGAGAGTTCATGAAGTCCATTCCGTTAAACTCATATTAAGAACTACGGCATTCAAACATCTGCGCGTGCTCAAACGATGAATTCAATTGGACTGAATGCGACATAGATTCTTAAAAGCAGCAGCTTTATGGAAATCTTTTTATTTATAAAAGGGGCGATCACGGAAGCGTCGCCAGCGGGACGGATCCTGCAACCGCTCAGCATGCAAGACAAGGCCACTGGCCTTATCATAGGCAGGCTTCAGCCGGCCTCATTCATCTTTGCCGGCTGGCATTTCAACCTCCAACCAAGGAACACCATGTCCGAAAAACTCGTCATCACCACCGCCGAAGGCAGCTTCGACTGCTACGTGGCCCGTCCCGACGTCGTCGGCACCTACCCCGTCATCATCGTTGTGCAAGAAATTTTTGGCGTGAACGAAGGCATCCGCAGCATCGCCGACAACTATGCGGCCAAAGGCTTTATCGCGGTGGCGCCGGATCTGTTCTGGCGCAACGCACCGGGCGTGCAGCTGTGGGAAGGCAACGAAGCCGACGTGGCCAAGGCGTTCGAACTGTACAAGAGCTATGACTTCGACCACGGCGTGCGCGACATCGCCGCCACCATCAGCGCCGCGCGCACGCTCGAAGGCGCCAGCGGCAAGGTCGGCGTCACCGGCTACTGCCTGGGCGGCCTGATGACTTACCTGAGCGCGGCGCGCACCGACGGCGACGCCTTCGCCGCCTACTACGGCGGCGGCACCGACCAGTACCTTGAAGAAGCCAACGACATCGGCGCGCCGATCCTGATCCACCTGGCCGGCGCCGACGCCTACATCAAGCCGGAAGCGCAGGAGCAGATCAAGGCCGCACTGGCCGACAAGCTCGACGCCGAAGTGCACGTCTATCCGGGCTGCGACCACGCGTTCGCGCGTCCGGGCGGCAGCCACCACGACGCAGCGGCGACCGAGCTGGCCAACAGCCGCACCGACGAGTTCTTCGCGCGCACCCTGCGCTGATCGCGCCGCGCCTGAGCGTCAGGCGGCGACGCTGCTGCGCGCCTGCAGCAGCAGCGTCTTGATCTCCGGCAGGCACGAACCGCAGTTGCCGCCGGCGCGCAGGCAGGCAGTAACCTCTTGGGTGGTCTTGAGGTCCTTGTCGCGGATCGCGGCGCAGATCGTATTGCGTCCGACGCCGAAGCAGGAACACACGGTCGGTCCCGGATCGGCGCCCTGCACCGGCGCGCGACCGGCCAGCAGCGTGGCGCGCTCGCGCGGGTCCAGCATCTGCTGCGCGAACAGCCCTCCCAGCCAGGCACGCGCCGGCAGGTCCGGCCGGCGCGCCACGAACAGGCAGGCCTGCAGCTGTCCCTCCACCAGCAGCGCCGCGCGCAGCATCCCTTCCGACCGGTCCTGGTATTCGATCCAGTCGCTGTCCTCGCCCGCGCCCAGCAATGCGCGCGCCGTGATGAAGGTCATCGGCTCGCGTCCGCCCAGTTCATAGCGCACGAAGCCGCTGCCGCGCACCCGGGTCAAGTGCGCGACCCCTTGCATGTCCAGTTCTTCGCGGCTCAGGACGAAGCCATACCAGGCCACGCCGAACGGTTCCACCCGCACCGGCGTGTGCTTCAATTCCGGTTCGCCCGAGACCGGGTCGACTTCCGGATTGACCAGCGCGCCGACGCGCGCATCCGACGCGTTGGCGCCGTTCCAGTGGATCGGCACGAAAGCGGCGCCGCGCGCGATGCCCCCACCGTGCGCCACGCGCGCCACCATCGCGCCCCAGCGCGACGTCACCCGCGCCAGCTCGCCCTCACGCACGCCGGCCAATAAGGCATCGTGCGGATGCAGGTCCACGAACGGTTCCGGCGCATGACCGGCCAGGCGCGGCGACTTGCCGGTGCGCGTCATCGTATGCCACTGGTCGCGCAGGCGGCCGGTGTTCAACACCAGGGGATACGCGCCGCCGGGCGCATGCGCGGGGGCGCGCGGCGCGCTGGCGATGAAGCGCGCCTTGCCGTCGGCGTGGGAAAAGCGGCCGTCGCCGAACAGGCGCGGCGTGCCTTCATCACGCGCTAGCAGCGGCCATTGCACCGGCGCCAGCGCATCGTAGGCGGCGCGCTCCATGCCGATCAGGGCATCGAGCCGGAACAGGCGATGGCAATCGTCCTGCGCATTGCGCCAGGCCGACAGGCGCGCATGCTCGTCGAAGATCTCATGCGCACCGGTGTAATCGAAGCCGGCATGGCCCATACGCCGCGCCACGCCGCACAGCGCCTGCCAGTCGGCGCGCGCCTCGCCCGGCGCCGGCAGGAAGGCGCGCTGGCGCGAGATGCGGCGCTCGGAATTGGTCACCGTACCGTCCTTCTCGCCCCAGGCCAGCGCCGGCAACATCACGTGCGCGTACGGCGCCAGGTCGGCGTGCTGCACCACGTCCGACACCACCACCAGCTCGCAGGCGGCCAGCGCGCGCCGCACCTGGTCGGCGTCCGGCATGCTGACCACCGGATTGGTGGCCATGATCCACACCGCCTTCACCGTGCCGGCCTCGATCGCGCGGAACAGGTCGACCGCCTTCAGGCCGGGCTTGTCTGCCATGCGTGGCGCGTCCCAGAAGCTGCGCACTGCCTCGCGGTGCTGCGGGTTATCGAGGTCGAGGTGGCTGGCCAGCATATTGGCCAGGCCGCCCACTTCGCGCCCGCCCATCGCGTTCGGCTGTCCGGTCAGCGAGAACGGCCCCATGCCGGGCTTGCCGACGCGGCCGGTCAGCAGGTGGCAGTTGATGATGGCGTTGACCTTGTCGGTGCCGCTGGTGGACTGGTTCACGCCCATCGAGAACGCGGTGACGATGCGGTCGGTGCGCGCGAACAGGTCGTAGAATTCGCGCAGGTGGCCGGCGTCGACGCCACAGGCGCGCGCTACTTCATCGACGTCGCCGCCGGCACGGGCAATATCCAGCGCGGCGTCGAACCCATTCGTGTGGACGTCGACGAATGCGCGGTCCACGACCCCGGCATCGGCCAGATACGCCAGCAGCCCGTTGAACAGCCACACGTCGCTGCCGGGTTTCAACGGCAGGTGCAGGTCGGCCAGTTCGCAGGTCGCGGTGCGGCGCGGGTCGAGCACCACGATGCGCAGGCTTGGGCGCGCCTCCTTGGCCTTGACGATGCGCTGGAACAGGGTCGGATGGCACCAGGCCGCGTTCGAGCCGACCAGCACGACCGCGTCGGCCAGCTCGAAGTCCTCGTAGCAGCCCGGCACCACGTCTTCGCCGAAGGCGCGCTTGTGGCCGGCCACGGCGGACGACATGCACAGGCGCGAGTTGGTGTCGATGTTGGCGCTGCCGACGTAGCCCTTCATGAATTTGTTGGCGACGTAATAATCCTCGGTCAGGATCTGGCCCGAGACGTACAGCGCCACCGCATCCGGTCCGTGCTCGGCGACGATGCGCGCGAAGCCGGCGGCGACCTTGTCCAGCGCCGCGTCCCAATTCGCAGGCGCCAGCGCACCGTCGCGGCGCAGCTGCGGATGCAGCAGGCGTCCGTCCAGGCCGAGCGTCTCGCCAAGCGCCGAACCCTTGACGCACAGGCGGCCCGCGTTGGCCGCGTGTTCGCCGTCGCCCTCGATCAACGCGCCGCCACCATCGAGCGGCGTGGCCTTGACGCCGCAGCCGACGCCGCAATAAGGACAGGTGGTGCGGACCGCTTGCGGGATGATCGGCATGAACATGAACGTCTCTTTCTTCAGGCGGCCTGCGGTTCGCACAGCGCGGGACCGAACAGCAGGCGGTCGCGCAGCGCCGAGACGTCGGCGCCGCGCTGGATCAGGTCGAAATACCAGGGGCCGTCGGCGACGTCGCCGTACAGCACCGCGCCGCTCAGGCGCGCACCGTCCAGCACCAGCCGTTTATACACGCCGGCGCGGCGGTCGCGCAGCACCAGGTCTTGGGTAGCGGGTCCACCGACAATGTCGCCGGCCGAGTACAGGTCGATGCCGGTGACTTTCAGCTTGGTGGCGGTGGCCTGCTGCACGTAGCGGCGGTGGCCGCAGCCGGCCAGGTGGGCGGCGCACACGCGCGCCTGGTCCCAGATCGGCGCCACCAGGCCGAAGGTGGCCTTGCGGTGCTGCACGCACTCGCCCACCGCGTACACGCGCGGGTCGTAGCTTTGCAGCGTGTCGTCGACCACGATGGCGCGCTCGACGTGCAGGCCGCAATCGCGCGCCAGCGCCACGTTGGGACGCACGCCGGCCGCCATCACGATCAGGTCGGCCGGCAGCTCGTCGCCATTGGTGAAGCGCACGCCGGTGACTTTATCTTCGCCAAGGATGGCGGCGCTCTGCATCCCGAGCAAGATGCGCAGACCGCGATGTTCGAGCGCGGCCTTTAACAGCAGCGAGGCGTCGCCGTCGAGCTGCTGGTTGAGCAGGCTGCCGGTCAGGTGCACCACCGTGACGTCCATGCCGCGCTTGAGCAGGCCGTTGGCCGCCTCCAGTCCCAGCAGGCCGCCGCCGATCACCACCGCGCGTCCGCCCTGCCGCGCGGCGGCCAGCATGGTGTCGACGTCGTCCAGGTCGCGAAAGCCCACCACGCCCGGCAACTGCGCGCCCGGCACCGGCACGATGAAAGGTTGCGAGCCGGTCGCCAGCAGCAGGCGGTCGTAGGCCACTTCGCGTCCCGAGCGTGCGCGCACGATGCGGCGGCGGCGGTCGATCGCCACCACGGGATCGCCTGCGTAGAGCGTGATGCCGTGCTGTTCGTACCAGCTGCGCGGATGCAGCACGATCTCGTCCGCCGTCTTTTCGCCGGCCAGCACCGGCGACAACAGGATGCGGTTGTAATTGACGCGCGGTTCGGCGCCGAACACGGTGATGTCGTACATGTCCGCGTCCAGCGCCAGCAGTTCTTCCACCGTGCGCATGCCGGCCATGCCGTTGCCGACCACGACAAGAGAAGGCTTCACGCGGCGACCCATACCCTGCCCCCGTCGATGCGCGCCGGATAACTGGCCACCGACTGCGCCGGCGCTTCCAGGCATTCGCCGCTCTGCAGGTCGAAGTGCTGCTTGTAGATCGGCGACGCCACCACGATGCGCTCGCCGATGCTGCCGACCAGGCCGCGCGACAGCACCGCGGCGTCCGAGATCGGATCGTGGTTGTCGATCGCGAACACGCGTGGCGCGGCGTCGCCGACGCGGAACACGGCGACCTGGCGGCCGTTCAATAAAGCGCACACGCCGGTGTCGGGCACGATCTCGTCCAGGCTGCAGACGGCGGTCCAGTTGTCGAGTTGAAGATCACGCTGCATGTCGTTCTCCTGATTCAGGCTGCGCTGGCGATGGGGATCACGCGGCGCCGTTCTTCGCCCGTGGCCGGACGTACCTGCCCGCGCTCCGGCACGAACACCACGTTGCTGTCGGGATCAAGGCTGTTGACGAAGTGGCGGAAGCGGCGCCGCACCTCCGGATTGGTGACTGCTTCCTTCCACTCGCAGGCGTAGGTGTCGACCACGTGCTGCATCTGCGCCTCGAGTTCGTGCGCGATGCCCAGGCTGTCCTCGACCACCACCGCCTTCAGGTAGTCCAGTCCACCTTCCAGGTTCTCGCGCCAGGTGCTGGTGCGCTGCAGGCGTTCGGCGGTGCGCACGTAGAACATCAGGAAGCGGTCGGTCAGGCGCACCACGTCTTCCTCGGTCAGGTTCGAGGCGATCAGCTCCGCATGGCGCGGCTTCATGCCGCCGTTGCCGCACACGTACAGGTTCCAGCCCTTGTCGGTGGCGATCAGACCGACGTCCTTGCCCTGCGCCTCGGCGCATTCGCGGGTGCAGCCCGAGACGCCGAACTTGATCTTGTGCGGCGCGCGCAAACCCTTGTAGCGGTTCTCCAGCGCGATGGCGAAGCCCACGCTGTCGCCGACGCCGTAACGGCACCAGGTCGAGCCGACGCAGGATTTCACCGTGCGCAGCGACTTGCCGTACGCATGGCCGGATTCGAAGCCGGCTGCGATCAACTCTTCCCAGATGCTTGGCAGCTGCTCGACGCGGGCGCCGAACAGGTCGACCCGCTGGCCGCCCGTGATCTTGGTATACAGGCCGTACTTCCTGGCCACCATGCCGACCGCGATCAGGCCGTCGGCCGTGACTTCGCCGCCCGGCATGCGTGGCACCACGGAATAGGTGCCGTCCTTCTGGATGTTGCCGAGGAAGTAGTCGTTCGAATCCTGCAGGCTGGCGTGCTTTGGTTTCAACACGAAGTCGTTCCATACCGAAGCCAGGATGTTGGCGGCGGTCGGCTTGCAGATGTCGCAGCCGAGGCCTTTGCCGTGACGCGCCAGCAGTTCGCCGAAATCCTTGATGCCCCCAACGCGCACCAGGTGGTACAGCTCCTGGCGCGAGTAGGCGAAGTGTTCGCACAGGTGGTTGTTGACGGCCACGCCCAGCTTCTTCAGTTCCGCATTCAGCACCTGCGTTACCAGCGGCACGCAGCCGCCGCAGGCGGTGCCGGCCGAGGTGCAGCTTTTCAATGCCGCGACAGTGGTGGCGCCGCCGGCCACCGCTTCGCACAGCGCGCCCTTGCTGATGTCGTTGCACGAGCAGACCTGGGCCGTCGCCGGCAGCTTGTCGACACCGATCGCAGGACGCGCCACGCCAGTTTCGGGCAGGATCAGGTATTCCGGCGCTTCCGGCAATTCGATCCGGTTCAGCATCGTCTGCAGCAGCGTGCCGTAGGCCGCCGCGTCGCCCACCAGCACGCCGCCCAGCAGGTACTTGCCGCAGCTGGAGACCACGATCTTGCGGTAGGTTTGACGACGTTCATCAAGGAACTGATAGCTGCGGCTGCCCGGCGTGGCGCCGTGGGCATCACCGATGCTGGCCACGTCCACGCCCATCAGTTTGAGTTTGGTGCTCATGTCGGCGCCGGCGAAGCTGCCTTCCGCGCCCAGCATGTGGCGGGCGGCGGTGCGCGCCATGTCGTAGCCCGGCGCGACCAGGCCAAACAGCTGGCCGTTCCACAAGGCGCATTCGCCGATCGCGTAGATCGCAGGGTCCGAGGTCAGGCAGCGCTCGTCGATGGCGATGCCGCCACGCGCGCCGATCTGCAAGCCGCATGCGCGCGCCAGCTCGTCGCGCGGGCGGATACCGGCCGAGAACACGATCATGTCGGTGTCCAGATGGGTGCCGTCGGCGAACTGCATGCGGTGCGTACCCTCCTCGCCGTCGACGATGGCCAGGGTGTTCTTCCCGGTATGCACGCCGACGCCCAGTTCCTCGATGCGGGTGCGCAGCACGCGCGCACCATGGTCGTCGACCTGTACCGCCATCAGGCGCGGCGCGAATTCGACCACGTGCGCGACCAGGCCCAGGTCGCGCAGCGCCTTGGCGCATTCCAGCCCGAGCAGGCCGCCGCCGATCACCACGCCGGTACGCGAACGCGCGCCCGCTTCCTGCATCGCTTCCAGGTCTTCGATGGTGCGGTACACGAAGCAATCCTTGCGGTCCGCTCCCGGCACCGGCGGCACGAACGGGTACGACCCGGTGGCCAGCACCAGCCGGTCATACGGTACCTGCGAGCCGTCCGCCAGCGTCACGCTCTGCGCCGCGCGGTCGATGCCGACCACTTTCGCATTCAGGCGCAGCACCATGTCCTCGCGCTCGAAGAAGTCCTTTGACACCAGCGACAGGTCGTCGGCGCTCTTCCCGGCGAAGAATTCGGACAGGTGCACGCGGTCGTAGGCCGGGCGCGGTTCCTCGCCCAGCACCGTCACGCGTAAATCGGTACGGCCGCTGGCGGCCAGGGTTTCGACAAATTTATGGCCCACCATGCCGTGGCCGATGACGACGATATGCATTTCGCTGCTCCTTGTGTTCATGCCGCGGCAGGTGCGCCGATGGCGCCCTTGCTGCCGAAGCGCGCCGCCACCGCGCACAGGCTGGCCACCAGCACCAGGCCGCCGAGAATGGACAGGGTCTGCTTGATGTCGCCGGTACCCTTCATCAGGAACCCCGCCGCCACCGCGCCGACGTTGCCGCCGGCGCCAACGATGCCGGCCACGCCGCCCAGCGCCTTGGGCGCCACGAACGGCACCAGCGCATAGGTGGCGCCGCAAGCCATGTGGGTGAACAGGCCGAACACCAGCATCGCGAGCACGGCGAACGCCACCCCATCGGCCTGGGCGAACCACAGCAGGCCGAGGCCTTCGCCGATCATCAGCATGAACAGCACGGTCACGCGGCGATTCAGGTCGCCGTTGGCGGCGGCGCGGTCCGACAGCCAGCCGCCCAGGGCGCGTGCGAACAGCGCCAGCAGGCCGAAGCTGCCGGCCGCCATGCCGGCCTGCGCCAGCGACAAATCGAAATGCTCGACGTAGTACACGGCGGCGATGTTGTGGATGAAGATCTCGATGCCGAAGCAGGCGCCGTAAGTGACGAACAGCAGCCAGGCGCGGTGATTGCGGCAGCCCTCGACGAAGCTGGCCCAGCCCCCTTTGCTGCCGGCGTCAAGCATCTGGCCCGTCTTGCGCAGCTCGTCGTAGTTACCGGCCGGGCAGTCCTGCGTATAGCGCCAGTAGAAGAACGCCATCACGATCATCATCACGCCCGGCACCACCAACGCCACGCGCCAGCTCATGGCCTGGCTCACGCCCAGCATCACGACGGCGGTGAGCAGCAGCGGCATGATCGCCTGCGCCGCGCCGCCGCCGGCATTGCCCCAGCCGGCAGCGGCCGCGTTGGCGGTGCCGACCACCTTGGGTCCGAACATGACCGAGGTGTGGTACTGGGTGATCACGAAGCTGGCGCCGACCGCGCCGATGCCCAAACGCGCCAGCAGGAAGGTTTCGTAGCTCTGCGCCATGGCCACGCCCAGCACCGGGATCGACCCGAGCAGCAGCAGGCCGGTGTAGGTCTTGCGCGGGCCGTAGCGGTCGCACAGCGGCCCGACCAGCAGCCGTACGAAGATGGTGATCGCCACCGCCGCGATATTGATGTTGGCGATCTGCTCGACGCTCAGGCCGAACTCGCCCTTGATGACCGGCATCAGGGGCGCGCAGGCGAACCAGGCGAAGAAGCAGATGAAGAAGGCCACCCAGGTCAGGTGGAAGGCGCGCATCGGTGCGCCCGTGTACGAGAAGAGCTTGATGCTGTCCGCTTTGCCGGCCATGTCGTTTCCTTTGAAGGATGCACGTAAATAAGCACGTCGAAAACAAAAAGGCGTCCGCGCTCCTGCCGGTTGAGCAGTGAGCTGCGGACGCCTTTGTCCTGGTGCCGGCCCCTCGTTAGGCCGGCGCTGAATTGAAGAGGATCGCCGTTGATCCTGTCAGGGATAAGTGCAAGAGCCGTGCCAGCGGACGGTTACTGGGACGGTGCGAGTGACCCTCCGCTCGCATGCTGCATCGCGGTGCACCATTCCCCAGAATGATGCAAGCACACGCACCAGTTCAAGATCCCGACGTCTCGAAACCATTCAGATACGCGGCCGGATCGCTGCCATCCCACACCCGCCCGTCGATCAGGGTCGAACTGCGCAGCACCTCGCCTGGCAAGTCCACGCCGGCGCGCTCGGCCGCCTCGCGGTACAGGTCGATGCGGTTGACCTGCTCGGCCACCGCGCGGTAGTCCGGCGCTGCGTCCTGCGCCAGTCCCCAACGCGCGTGCTGGCTCATGAACCACATGCCGTCCGACAGCCACGGGAAGTTGGCTTCGCCATCGGCGTGGAAGCGCAGGCCGTTGTGGCCCGTGCCGCGCCAGTGCGCATCGTCGGCGTGGCGTCCGGCCAGGCAGAACTGCAGCGTCTCGCGCGACGCGTTGACGTAGGCCGGGCTGGCCAGCACCTCGGCCGCCGCTTCGCGGTTGGCGCGCGAGGCATCCAGCCAGCGCGCCGCTTCCAGCAAGGCCGCGATCACGGCGCGGCAGGTATTCGGGTGGGTCGCGGCGAAATCGGCGCGGGTGCCGAGCGCCTTGCCCGGATGATTCGGCCATACCTGTTCGCTGGACGCGGCCAGGATCCCGGCGCCGTCGCGCAGCGCGCGCTGGCCCCACGGCTCGCCGGCGCAGAAGCCATCCATGTGACCGGCCGCCAGGCTGGCCGCCATCTGGTTCGGCGGCACCGTCACCAGCTGGCAGTCGCGCAGCGGGTCGACGCCGGCGGCCGCCAGCCAGTACGACAGGAACATCGCATGGTTCCCGGTCGGGAAGGTGTGCGCCAGCGTCAGGCGCCGCTGTTCACCATGCGCCAGGCGCGCAAGCAGGGACGGATCCTGGGCCGCGCTAGAGCGCGCGCGCGACAAGGTGATGCCCTGCCCGTTCTGGTTCAGGTTCATCAGCACCGCCATGTCGCATTGCTGGGTGCCGATGCCGGCCTGGACGCCATACAGAAGACCGTACAGCACCTGGGCCGCATCGAGCTGCTGGCCGAGCAGGCGGTCGCGCATGCCGGTCCAGGACATCTCGCGGCTGAGCGCGAAGCGCACGCCATATTGCTCGTCGAAGCCCAGCACCGACGCCATCACCAGCGGCGCGCAGTCGGCCAGCGGCATGAAGCCGATGCGCACGGTTTCCAGTTCGGGACGGTCGGTGCCGGCGATCCAGGCGCCTTTGCCTGCCAATGTCATAGGTCTCCTTGTTATATGGATTCGCGGGCGTTCAGCCCAGCAGGTCTTCCACGTCGATCAGGCGCTGGGCGACGTCGGCCAGCTTCAGGTTCTTGTTCATCGCCAGCGTGCGCAGGCGCGCGAAGGCCTGCTCTTCGGTCAAGCCATGACGCGCCATCAGCAGGCCTTTGGCGCGATCGAGCACCTTGCGCTCCGCCAGCTTCTGGCGCGCGTCGCTCAATTCGCCCAGCAGGCGCTGCTCGCGCCGGAAGCGCGCCTGCGCCACGTCCAGCACCGGCTTCACGCGCTCGGCCCGCAGCCCGGCCACGATATACGCCGACACGCCGGCCTCCAGCGCCGCATCCATGCTGCTGGGCGCATCGTCCTCGGTGAACATCACGATCGGCCGGCGCGCGGCGCGGGTGGCGATCACGATGTGCTCGAGCACGTCGCGCGCGTCGGACTCGCTGTCGGCGATGATCAGGTCGGGCTGCAGCTGGGCGATGCGCTCGGGCAGGAACACATCGGCCGGCAGCGAGGCGACCAGGTCGTAGCCCGATTCCAGCAGGCCGATACGCAGCGCCGTGCTGCGCCGGGACTGGGCGGCCTGGGCCTGATCAGGATCGGCGCCGACCGGTGTGGCGGAAAACACGACAACGATCCGCAAAGATGGTGAGGGGTTGTCTGGTGATTTCATATCCTTCTGTTATGCAAGATTCGCACCACCTACCGACGGTCACAATCGGTCATGCCCTTCTTATGCATTTACTGACTTTCCAGATATGCGCTGGCCGCATAACTTGCCTGAGAGCAACTTAACAATTATTCGCCGTAGTGATCGTAGGAATCATAAATGGAAAGTTCGTTTATGACGAAAGCCTCCCTATACTGCAACGCAACATCACAGTATTTATCTCAGGAGGTCAATCATGACTGCAGCCATCAAACGTATCAGCTTCTTCGCCGCCGCCATCGCGGCCGTCAGCAGCTTCTCGCAAGAACTCTACGTCGCCCACGGCGGCTACGCTCCGGCAGTGCGGGGTTAATCACATGCACCCGCTCGAATACCTCACCATTGCCCTGGCCGTTGTCGCTGTCGCCGCGCGCGTCGCCATGTTCCTGCCGCGTCCGCCAAAAGGCCCGTTCAAGGCAATCTAAGCTGTTCAGGATGTCCTGACGCTGCGGCGCAAAACGCTGCCCTGCGTCCGACTTTCCCGCGCGCCGGCCGTACGTATGTACCGCCGGCGCTTTGTCTTTGGCGCTGTCACCGTAAGCTATTGATGGGTCTGATTGCGACACAAAACAATTGTTCAACGGTAGCAATGCGCTGACCGTCGAGCGCCCGACGCCATCCCAGGTAATTCGGCAGATAGCGTGAG
>Ga0265798_10000412_pt1 | contig 74987 bp, 85 predicted proteins | sample P3T30metagenome_FD_192430 | JGI IMG/M metagenome (GOLD analysis project Ga0265798, IMG submission 192430) | Plant litter microbial communities from East Loma Ridge, Irvine, California - P3 T30 | ecosystem: Environmental > Terrestrial > Plant litter > Unclassified | place: USA: California... | reverse complement strand
TGGGTGTTTATGTCAACTAGCGAACTCCAAAACCGTGCTTTCAAATTTGCTAAAAGCAAAGGCATGATGTGGATAAAAGTTGCTAGGAATGACCACGAATTCATGTTGTATAATTCGAAACGTGATGAAGATTTCTTAACTGACACAAATTTTGTCGATCTTAAAGCTGAGCTTAAACACCTGAAAGAAATCCAATCCTTTATGTTTTCTGGAAACGAGGATCTAAAGATAGACTGGGACGAAATGATTTTCAAATTCCTAAAACATGCAGCTTTGGGAAACTTGAGTGGTGAAAGTACTACAGATGAACCGATTATTGGTCTTGAGAAGTTATCACATCGTCTTATTGATCAGATGTCCGAAAAAATTCTCAATTTGTTCGACCCCAATATTTTAAAATTTGGACTAGCACTAAATCTTGACCAGTTTAAAATTCATTTATACGACTACTACAAACTTGAAATTTGTGAAATGCCTTTAGAAGATATTAAGGGCAGAAAAATTTATGGCATATATGATTCTAAGAACAATAAAATCACTATAGATAGCTCAATAATCGGGACAGACAGATATGCATTTGTGGTAATACATGAAATTGCCCATTTTTTTCTTCACTCTAATTTACAAATGGAACAGTCGGTTTATGATAGCCAATCTGATTCAGAATATAATAGTGAAATCGGTAAGCACGAGCTACGAAATGAGAGACACTGGATGGAATGGCAGGCAAATCAACTGGGAGCTTGTCTGTTACTGCCAAAAATAAGTTTGATGGCACAACTTATCAAAACTCAAAGGGAGTTGGGAATTTCGAAGCATGGTAGAATCTTTTGCGATAATAACGGTTATAATCGTAATGATTTTATGCAAACAATGGACGCCCTATTTAATTACTTTAAGGCTAGTAAAACCGTAATAGAATATAGGATGGCAGATATAGGTATTATTAAATATGCTAAAGATTTCAGGCGACCTAGTACCTCGTTCAGAGGTTTCGCAAAACAAACCAAGACGTTAGCACAACTGATTGCTAAAGCATTAACTGAAATGGAATTTAAGTCAAGAGAATAATTGTTAGTTAGCTTTTTATTTCAACTATACCATCTTTTACAATGATAACATCCCCTTCGAAAAAAGTATAACCTCCTTTAATTTTCCCGTCATTGTAAACCAAAGTTATTGGATCATTAAAAGAGTATGAGTAATAGTCCAACTTAAGCCCATCCAGTCCATCCTTGCTTTTAGGATAATTTTTATATAATTGGCGATTGTATTTGGGTTTTAAGGCATTGATAAGTGCCTTTTCTGCATCAAGATAAATGGTTTTCTCAGGAATCATCTTTCTGCCCATTAATAAATCTACGGCTGGCTTTAGTTTGTCTTTTGGCCCAAAGCTATTCAGGGTTATATTATCCTCAAAACATAAAAATAATATCACGATTTCATCCCTTGGCAAACTGCCATATTTTAACGGCTCAGTACTAGATAATATTTCCTGCAAACTAGAATGGCCATTTAGTCGTTTGGTCACATCCTGTTCTGTTGCCTTACCGATATAATGAATATTATAAATTAGGAAATCTTCTATATCGCCCTCGATATCAACGTCTACGGCATCTCTTAAATAATGATAAATAAGTTTTTCTGGCGAAAACCAATAAAAATTTCCATCTAATGATGCAATAACAAAATTTGCCATATTATTGAAAGGAAATTTCTCCTGTGGGTCATTATTGGGGTAGATATAATTTACGGCAATCTTTAATCCTTGATGATCTTGATTCATCAATTGTTCTTGAAAGACAGGAAATTTGCAATAGAGAACTTTATCTGAATCTTTTTGTCTAATCTCAAAAGTCAAAAACGGATTTATTTGGTCATTTGGATTTAAAATAAAATTTTCAAAAGTAAGTACCGGGCGTTGAGCAATTATATACAAGCTACTTGTATTAATATAATCACGGATTATCGGATCATCCTTTATTACAGTAAAATCATAGTTGCTGATTGGCGTATACGCAAGTTTCAGATAGTTGAATAGTGCATTTTGTCCCATATTATTAGCATTGTCTTTTCTAAGTTACGAACAAATTTAAACAGTCTTAATCATCACTTATTGCCCGCAAGGGCCGCCCGAAATTTTGGGCGTAGCAAGGCACTAAGAACAACCTGCCCTTAGTGCCTGACTTTGTTATTAATCCCCCTAATTCAGTGCATTCACGCCAACTTTAGCAAAGTCATTACATAAATTAAATGTAGCTTGTGCTCTGCCTAATGCATTGCCCGTCATAATGGACTTAAATTTTGTTTCGATGTCCTTATAACTTTTCACGTTCTGAAAATAACCTGTAACGGCATTGTAAGTACCAAACAGAGTTCCTTTTGTAGTTTCCATTTGTTGTGTTGGACTAGTGGCGGAATACTCCAATACCTTATCTAACATATTGGTAAATACACTAGAAAATTCATCCTTTTTGCCCATTTGCAAATTCTGCCATGTTTCCTTATTTGGAGCCATTGCAATCTGTACCAATTTCTTAACCTGTTTATCTGTAATTTTGACTTTAGCCCATTGATTAAAAACACCCTCCATTTCCTTTGCCAATAAATTAGTTATGCTCAGCAGTTTGTGCGCCTCCTTTAACCTGTCGTGCGCACTTGCGGTGTGGCGTATCTTGATAGCGTTGCTCTGATTTCGCAATGCGGCATTCAATGTATTTTGGCAACAAACCCTAATCGGGGTAAATGATGCGGTAATACTGCCAAACCCATCGTGCGAGGTGGTCAGAAACAAAAACTGTTCTATCAAATCGTTTCTGCCTACTTTGATATATTCGGGCAACTTTGCAGTAATAAAAATGCGTTCTCCTTTACCCAATGCTCCCGCTGTTTCATATCTAATCCCATCTTTACCGCCAACTATGCTATCGAAAAATGAAAATGCATCTATGTTCTGTACAACGTGGTAATCCCTGCCAACTACGCCCAAAACCTCATCCGTATCTATTCTAACTGTTGCATAATGATTGGGTACATCTACACGCCATTCCATTACAATATCGTTGTCTTCAGTTTCGGGCGTGGTATCATCACCATAGGTAAACAGGTTTCGTTTTTCAACGGTATAATCCAATCCTGCGTGTTTTATGGCTTCTGCGCTTGTGGGATAATTTTCTATGATTGTGCCCAGTCCGTGCCAGGCTTTCTCTTTAACGGAAAAGAAACTATGCTTTTCGGTCTTGCTGTTATAATTTAGGTTGTGCGACATGATGAATGTTTTTTATATTTCTAACTCGTGATAATAGGATTTCAGTTTCCAAAATGTTGACGTTTGCGGTATCGGTTAAGGTAAGTTTTGACTGCGTTTCTATTTCGTTAACAATGTCGGATAACTGCGTATGGTCGGCATGGACTGCCACGCGAACCATAATAAATAAAGTTTCGTATTTCATCTTTTTTGTGAATGTTGTTTTTTGAACTTATCTAACTGCCGATAAAATGCTTTGGGGTTTTCTTCTTCAAACTCTAATCCATAGCCAATCCAATACAATTGGTCTAAGAATTCTATAAATGCCTCAAACATGATATTAAGATTTAGTGAATAATTAAACGCCCCACCGCATGGCAGGGCGTTCTATTGGGTTATTTGGTTGGGATAAATATTTCGCCCTCGATTTCTGCCAATTTATCTACACAAAGTGTGTTGACCATCTTAGCAACTGCATTGATGATAAAAGGGTTTTTGGTTGTAAACTCTCTGCCTTTATCATCTTCAATGGTCAATTCGCAACGCTGAAAATGTGTACTGTCAGTTTCTTCCGCATCGTCTTTTTGCGCAACTTCAAAGGTTTCAAGCATTCCAATTGTTTCTAAAAGTTTGCCTCTTTGATTGATGCGACGGTTTAACTCCAACGCCAATTTTATAGTGGCTTCCAAGTTCATAGCAGGTTTTTCTTCCTTTAACTGTTCCTTGATTTCCATTTTCGTTGGTTCTGCTTTGGGTTCTTCGTTAACTACAGCAACAGATTTCGTTTCCTGTTTTGGTTGTTCATCTGTTTTACCTGCAACAGGTTTGGTGGTTTCTACTTCTGTCTTTGGCTTTTCCTTGTCAGGGTCAACTTGATTGGTATTTTCTTTTAATGGTACCGCTGGACGGATTGCCGATTTATCAGTAGAAGTATTTTTTTTAACTGCTCCGTTTTCTTTTCCGCTTGTGATTACTGTAGTTTTCATGACTTATGTATTTTAAATTGTTCGATAATGATTTGAATAATTTGCGCTAATAAATGGGTTCTGTTGTTTTGTGCTGTGGGTGGGCTTCTGCCTTTTTTTCTGCTCATGGGTTTTCTCCTTTTAAAATTCAGTCGGCAGGAGCCTCCTGCCTTTTTGTTAAACCCAATCACCTGACTACAATCCAATAGGCAGGCAAGACTTTGCGAAAAAAAATACTACTCGAGCGCAGCGAGGTGTGGAGATTTTTTTTCAGCAAACCCGTAGGGCTTGGTCTTGACTAGCCTAAGGGATTGTTCAGAAATTTTGGTACAAAAAGGTTGGGGGTAATTTTGATTGAGTTACAGAACGGTAGAGCTGGTTTTGGTATATTTAAATAATTAGAATTTAAGCTCATTTTATTTAACCAAGCGACAATGCTCCCAAAACCACCAGACCTACCACCATCGAAAATTTATAAGGAGAAAATGACCCCAGAACAGCTGGTAACATTCAAATTAGTTCATAAAGAAAAAATAAGCTCTGAAGAGGAAGACGTTCTTAAGGAGGCGATTCAATTTTATAGACAAGTATATCCTTACTTTAAATCTATAAACCTGTCAGAAATTACCGATGAAGAAGCTATGGAACTGCTAGCATATTTGAAAAAGGTTTTCAATGCAATCATTTATGTACAAAACAAGGTACGCTTTGAAAACACATATAGAGTAAGTATAGCTTCTGAGAACTTCCTTGAAAAAGGAAAAGTCCGATTAGTTAAGTATCTAAGAGAACCTACTTTAGAGATAAATAAGGCAAGGGGAGTTTATGGCAGGGCAAATTCTCCAGATTCAACGGTATTTTACTCTACTGAAAATCCAGTTGTAGCATTAATAGAAACAAAACCAAAAATTGGAGATAGACTAATAATTGGTCATTGGAAACATAATTTTGATGAACCATTTTTGATGTATCCAATAACCAATAGTAAAGAGGTGAGGAATGAACTATTAGATAAGGCAACTAAGGCTTTCCAAGATCAAATGCAATATAATCATCCATTACTTGCAGAAATCCTAGACCTTTATTTTGAGTTTGTTAGTTCGGAATTTGTAAAAGAAAGTGAAATTAAAAATCCTAGAAAGTATGAGTATCTATTTAGCTCATATTTTGCTGATTCAGTTCTTAAAAAACATAAACCATCCGAGCAAGTTTTAGAGCCTATAGGACAATATGATGCAATAATATATCCTAGTATTGCAGATAAGTATAGAACTAAAAATCTTGCTATCATTCCAGAGTCCGTGCAAAAGTTAAGGCCAGAAAAATTTACAGACTGTGTTGTCACTGCCATTAAGGATGAAGGAAGTGTGTTGTATGGATATCAATTACCGTACACAATCGAAATTTTAAGAACTTCTTATTGGATAGAAGACGGACTAATTATCTGGGATGACGATTAGTTTACTTTATAGTATTCAATAATACGTTTGGTAAGAATTGCCTTTCTTTCCATAATACTTTGTATCTGCTTATCTGCTGCTTCTAAACCTTCTTGTGGATCTCGGACTTGAAGTTTCGAAAATCTATCAGGCAACCCTCCGCTGATACGTTTTTGTTGCTCTAAAAATTCCTCTGGATTTTGCCATCTTTTGATTTCGGGATCGTAAATCCATTGTTTTTTAAGCTTTGCCTCTTCATAAATTGCAATGTAAGTCAAAGGTTGCCCACTAGGTTTAATTGCTTGTTGCTTGTTATATAATTTAAATATTGAATTGCGATCTTCTCTTTCAGTCCTAGACATTTTACTAATTTTTTTAGTAAAATTACTTTAAACATGCTTATTTTTATCAGTTAATTTTTAACATATTTTCCTAGATAAAGAGCAGAAAACATTCTAACCCTTTAAGCAGGGTGTTTATTATCTTTAAACTTACAATCTTAACTAAGAAAACGCAAAATATAAACGAGGATGAAAACAAATTTGATTGTGCTAAGTACGGATTCTGTAGATAGATATGGATACAGAATCATGGTTACAGCATTAGAAATGATGTTAAAAGATAGCATGTCTGAAGGCATACCGATGTTATTTGGACACGATCAACATAAACCTATTGGTTGGGGTAAGCCATTTGCTTTATATTTTGAACCGAACCTTACCAGACTTTTGGCCGTACAAAACACACCGACTACAAAAGATGAAGAGATGTTAGTGTTGAAAAATCATAATGTGTTTAGGTCAAATAAGTATATAGATAGTTCTAGAGAATATATTGAAGATTTTGCAACTCTTTTAAAAGCCTATAATATTGACAATTGCAAAATTACAAATGTAAACTGTTTAACCGCCAATAAAGAGAATATTGCTAATGATCTATTTCCATATCTCTTTAGCAAGGATTTTCGTGATGAACTTGTACCATTTCACGTTTTATTTGAACACTTCGACTATTTAGGGCAAGGTGTTTTTAAAGATAAAAAGTCAGACATTACCGTTTTTGCGCATCGTTTCTTTAGACGTTCGGAGTCTATTCACAATAGTACTAATACTATATTCTTGGACGAGTTAATTAAATTAAAGGATGAACAACATCTTGACCTATATTTAAGAATTGATGCCAATCAGCTGGGGTACGCTCCTTCGTTTAAGGAATATATGGAATTGGAATATCAATGGGGGCCAAAATATAGTGATGATATCGAAACAATTAAAGAAGGACTTTCTAGACATGATTGTGATGAATTTGAACGTGCCTATTATGGTTTTAGCCGTAGTGAGTTTTTATGGGAATGGGATAAAAAGAAAGAGAAATTTTCCTTTCAAATGGAAGAACTGATGGATCAAGACTCACCAGCTGATAAAGAATTGTTTAATTGTCGATATGTGCATACCGTTTATGATAAACAGTCTGCTGGCTTTGAGCACTTTGATGGTGCAATCCGAACTTATGACACATTTGAAATGATCGAACGACTTGAAAAAGATTTTAAGTCTTATGGTAAACAAAGTGAGTATACGAAGCTGTTTAAAGTCAATGGTAAGCTCCCATTATCTACATGGAAACTATTAGTTACATTATACTTAAGAGGTAATCCAATTATCTATGAATATTTTGGTTTAAAGAAAGAAATCGAGGAACTAAAAGCACCACCACTAACACCACTAACCTTAAAAGAACATTTAGTCCCCTACCAGATCACTCAAGAAGATGGCTTGAGGCTATTGGTAAGTTATTTTAACGTTTCTGTTGACCTAGGTGTCGGAAGATTTATTAATTCATTTGACGTTATTGGTGATTTGGAGAAATCTTATCGCTGTATGGATTATTATTTTTTGGAACTTAAAAAGGCCTTAAAAAGAATTGGACAAGACATCGATATACCTGAAGATGTTTTATTTATCAAGAGCTTAGATAATTATTGGAATATCCCTTTGATTATGCATAACGGCGATGATGCTGAATTATTGATGGATAAGACGATTGAAGCAATTGGTTTATTGTTCGATAGTATGATAAAGAGGAATATTGATTTTAATATTTCGTTCACATTAGGTATCTCACTTAATGACAAAATAGTCCAACTATCAATTTATGGAAACATTCATGTATTAAATAAATGGTTAAAAACTAATCTACCTTTCCCTTATAAGGAAGATGCATTTACGGATTGGTTAACTTTACAACGAAAATATCTTGAGCAGTTTCCTTATAAGCCTAACCATCCTATCATGTCCGAAATGATTCAGATGGATGGTGTACTTTATGCAAAGAGGGTAACTGTAACAACGGAGTATGAGTTTGTAGAAGACCCTATTCATGGCTTCGGTTGGTCAATTAATTTCGAAGGTAAAGAACTTGATCTTTTTGAGAGTTCGGGCCTCGACATTGCGCCAGCAATACAGATTTTTAGCTGTACTTGCTCTGATACTGGTGAAGATTATCTTGAGTCTGCACGATCAAAATGGCTGGATGACGATTTCCCTCATGTTGAAGTTACCAGCTATCGTCCCATACTACTTCATTGGGTTGATCCAAAGGACGGAAATAGGTTTTCAAAAGAGATAATAACTCTAGATAAGAATGAATAATCTTGGAAGAAATATAGAAAAGGTTTTTGCCGTAACACAAGAGGTTGAGGCGGCCTTTAAATTTATTGAATCAGGCTTAATTAATCTTAAAGCCCAGAAATTTGCGGTACTGAACAATCATGTGACTTTACAGTTGTTAGCGGCGGGCTTTGAAAGGTTATTAAAAATCCTCCTTCTCCTCAAAGAGAAACATTTGAATGGTGAATTTCCTGAACTGGAATTTGCAAAAAAGCAATTCAATAAATATAGCAATGGACATGGAATTGATAAAATGCTTGCAGAAATGGTCGAATATTCAGGTACTGTTAATGAAATGCTGGGTATACCAATGATTGCCGAGGAGCTAGAATTTTTAAAGAATGAACCGAGTTTCAAGAAGTTTATCGCTATTATAACAGATTTTGCAATAGCACAGAGATACTTTTATATAGATGCTATTGTCCTTAACAAGGAAAATACGTCATCTAATCCTTTTGAAGATTTCCGATCACTAATTTATAGCTTTAATGACGGAATCGATACATCAAATCTATCCTATGAAGAAGAGGATCTATTAGCTATAAAAAAATCAATTATATGTATAGAAAAAGGAGTTCGGGCTATAAGTAGGTTTTTCACCCACGGAATGGGGGCTTTAGGTAGACAATATTATGGAGATTTTTCAAGTTTCATCTTACTTAAAGAGCAAGATTTAGGCTCATTGAAGTACACTGAGAAAAATGTTAGTCCTCATGACCTGTATCTCCCAATGCAAAAATATTCTTATAGTTTTTTGGCTCTTCTTTTTAAATCAAAATATAAAGTCCTTTCCTCCTCAAATTATGAGGATTGGCCATTTTCAGTCAAAAACATAAAAGTCTTCTACACCGGAAGACGATTCTACTTTGCGGAAATAGGTGATAAAATATTTGCTTTGACTGGTGCAACCAGTACTCATTATAAGATTCCGACATACTTTAAAAGTGATAAGCTTAGGCCAAAGGGATATGCACTTTACCTATTGGATGAAGCTAAGAAACTGAATCCTCATGAAAAATCCTAAACTTTTATAGGTTCGAATAATATCCAATTTCAGGACTATCGACCTTCAGATATGCTGTGGTAAGTGTTAGTCTCCTCATTTCATCATAAGGAACTTTTCTGAAATCGGTAATTTTTACCATAAATTCATTAGGAGGTTCTGACTTATGTGTGAGAACATAACCGAATGGTTGAAAATTAATTTCCGCCCAATTGAAGATTTTATCATTATTAATATCCCCAACTACGTGGTAGCCGAGCATTCGTTTTATTTTGGAGGCATTCGAATAAATATAAATGTTTATATCACTTGGGAAATCTTGGCTCTTGCGATTGAGTAAGTAATCTTTTACACCAGGTAGATCTCGTATAATATTACTTGAATCAGCCGTAAGAAACATCATGAAGATTTGTTTAAGAACATTGTGCGGCTTTACAATATATTCTCCTTTTATATAATTGGGATTTTTGTTATCTGTTAAGATTTGCATACCCTGCTCGGCAAAATCACAGAACGCATTTGCATACCAATTTCCGGTATTATTGTTACAACTAGAACAAAGAGAATATTTGCCAAAGCCCTTATTGCTTCTTGATTTTTTGCCGTATAGAGGACTATTTTGTTCTATTAGATGCTCGTGCTTCTGTATATGAATATTCTTGTTATTGAACGCGCACTTGGGGGGTACATGTTCAAATGTGAGAATATGTTCGTCTCCACACAACCCACACCTATCAAATTTATTGTTTGGCATAAAAGGGAATATATTTTGATTAGATCACTGCAAAATACAAAAATGGCGGGTAAACCCGCCATTTGTTACCTCCTAGACAAATAATCATTTAAAAAAACTATCCTATCTAAAATGGGCTGTACTTCAGCTTTTTCGTTAGCACAAACGTGATTGCTTTTCAGTACCCTGAACCAAGCTATCAAATCAACATTATTATTCATGGTACTTATAAATACTCGCAAAAATAAAAATGGTGAATCTATTTATTTAATTCTGACTCCCTGCCCTTGTTCAATGTCTTGTTCCTTGCCTTTCTCTTTCGATAAAGTGGCTGACATTGCTGGCTCTTTTAAAAATTGCTCTCTTTTTTCTGGTTTACCATCTTCTCTGTAGAAGTTGAGCTTTCCGTAACGTACAGCTGTTTCCAAGTACATTTTCGCCTCTTGTCCATCTTTTTCAACGGTAACAAGTGGACGATTGCCGTTTATTAGAGATGTCTCCAAAGCGGTGGCTTTTTAGGGTCGGTCATTTCTTTAATCTTAAAATCATCTAGCAACGCTTTTATGTTATAACCGTAAGCATCAGTGAACTGGCGAAATGTTAGATTATTCTGACGATCCCTTTCTTTTTCAGTATCGAGTTGCATCCAAGCTTTATAGGGCGTACCTTCTCTGCTCAACAGATCATCACGATAAACTGCTCTTCCCTGAACCAAATTTGCAGCCTGTTCTTTCGAAAAACCTTTTCCATGATCTAACCAGAAAGTTTGTGGAATAGATGGAGAATAATAATCTCGTTTGAAATCTTTAGAGACATAGTTCACTTTGCCCTCCTCCATGTTGGCAAGCATAGTTTTATGGGCGGCATCCTTACCAACTGCCAACTCACTATTTCCATTCTGTTTCTTGAAAAACTCAATAGCTTCAGCAACATTTTCCAGTTTTTTAACGATGTTTTTTCCATCATCTGTTTTGGTAATCACCATGTACTTTTGGCCTTCTTCTAAAGGTTTGCCCTGATTATGTACTGCTTCCAGTTTGTTAAGATAATAATAGTCCGACTGACCAGATTGCTTAAAATGCAGGGTAATATCTACTTGACCTCTGCTTGCTTTTACTTCATCGTAGAGCTTGAATGCCGGATCATCATTTTTCATGTGCTCTTCCATTTTGGCAATTAGCGCTTCATCGAAGCCTAATTTCTTCATCTCATCTTTGAGATCTTCCAGATTATTTAAGTTCATATCAATGTGAATTAGTTCTTTTTCTTTATTTATATTTTTTGCACTGTTGAACAGCTTTTTCAGATGTTCGATAACATGTCTAGTAAGATAAAGTTCAAAGTCGCGGTCGTGACCTCTGTAGTCATGCATATACTCTTCTGCTATCTTCCTTTCTTTGATTCCTGGAAAATGCCAAGGGCCTTCCACTGGATAGTAGTTATTGACAACCGTCCAAACATATCCCTCTTTTAAATCCCGATCTAGGTTCATAATTGTCGCGTTCAATCGCAACAATGTCATCTCTAAGCGCATTTTCGATTATTTTAGTTTGTTGTTCCGCAACAGAATTGGATGATTTGCTTTTAGCTTGACCTTAATACGTTTAACCTTTTTTGAAAACAGGTTTTTTGCGGTTTCAATTCCTGCACCTGCAATTTGTGCCCCCATTGATTGGTCGAGCGTCATGAACTGCAAATTGCGAACGGCATCATCAGAGCCGCCATTAATAGCATCTGTTAGTAATGCTTCGGGTGCTTCAATACCGCGGATTCCGTCCAAGCTATAAACCGATAGGTCTACAGGAACAATGCGATTGCCCAAACGGATGGTTTTTACATCTAGCAACAATCGCTGGTTGGCGATATTACAGATACCATAAATAAGCTGCCCCTTCGGTATGATCTGTCCGTTCAGTTTTACGCTATCGAGGAGACGTAGTTTGATCGTTGAGCCCTGCACTACTCTTTGATTATCTACAACAATTGCGGGTATGGCCTTGAACAAACTATCGGGACTGTCTGCAACCTGATTGATGTATTTTTCCCTTACACGCTCTGGGTGCTGTATGTCCATAATGCTCTGAAGCACAGTTCAGTAACATGCTGAAACCTTTTTATTTTTTGTTGGACGTTCATTTTGTCAATATCACCTGCAAAACCACTCGCCAAAATCAGGCTAGCACTTCCTTCAGAAATCTTGTTCTCATTGTAATGCAAGATGCCCCTGATGCTTTTCCCGATCTTTATTTTTGCAACCATTTCTCTGCCAATTGGGAAATTATAACCAGTAATTTTTCGACGCGTTCATCAACATTCTTGTATAGGTCAGCCACCTTCATTACATAAAGAGCCCGATGTGTTTCAGCCTTGTCTTGGTTAAAAGTTCTAGTAATCTGATTAATATTGATGCCAATTGCTTTCAGCTCTTTTCTAATCAAAGCCATTTCTTCCATTGGAGCACTCAAAGAATTATCCTGATGAAATAGCTTGATCTTTCGGTTTGAAAGAATTTTTCGGACCACATCGGCCACTGAAGCACTGCCACTTTCTACCTGCATTTTTTCCAGTTTTAGGAAAACAGTTTCAGTTACCCGAACAATTATATTACGGGTTAAGAGATCTTCTTGATTGCTCGCTTTTTTCCTTGGCATATACAGCACATTTAAGAAGTTCAGACTTTACGAGTTCCGAGTAAAGTCCTGGCCGTAAGGACAGCAAAGATATTTTTGCATGCAAAAATACATCTTTGCTGAGTCCACGCGGACTACAACGCTGATCTCCCTAAAGTGAACTGAACTTTGGGATTGTTAAAAAGTATTGTCAAAATTCAACGTAGATTTTAAATCTAATTCGCAAGTATTACGGTAGGGACGTAATATTTTTTATCTTGTAAATTATGACAAGATTTTACGAGGCTAGAGCTGATGCTTTATATTATTGGATTAACAGCACAAAGAGGATAATTACCGATAAGTATTCTCTCATCACAACAGATGATTTGGCGGAAACCTTTGAATGTAAATGGCAAAATAAAAGCGAACATGGACACATTAGTATATTTTGCAGCTTAGGGGAATGGGCATCCAATATTACTGATATTTTAAAGGATGAAGCTTTTGATAAATGTTACTTTGAAAATGAAGATGAATCACAAATACTATACAGGTACTTTACAAGACTATTACTTGTGGTTTCAGAAATCTTAACTGACTTTCAAGATATTTATATCGTATCTCTCGGACTAGACCCTAAGAACCATGACCATAGAAGAAAAGCCGCCCCTAGAAAATTTTTGTTTGGCATACCCGAAGTTGATCCCGATCCTCTGACAGAGATGTTAAATTTCATAAATAATGTTTGTAAACATAAGGCTCAACATATCCATAAATGTAATCATCACTTACCGCTACACTTTGCAGACAATCCTAATGAGCAGTTAGAGTCGAAGAATTATCTACATCTTAAGAATTTGGATTTCACGACGAATAAATTGGGAATTGTTATGCCGAAACTTTCTTCAATTCTTTATACTGTCATTTTATGCTACAACAAACTTGACTATTATTTTAATAGTGATAAAATAGCATATAATAAAATTTGTAACGCATATTGTTGATTAGACATATTTGCCATGAAGGTACCAGATAAAAAAACTCAGTTACTAAATGAAATTTGTAATACCGCTGGTCTTAATGACTATAGGGATACTGTTAATGAAATCTTAAACGAGATTCATAGCTCAAACTGCAATATTTCATGTCGCTATGATAAAGTTGGTTCAAATATTGAACAATATTTGAACCATGAAAATCCAAGGATTAGAATAAGTATGGTCTCTATTAAAGAGCCCTTGCATGTAATTTGGGCAATTTTACATGAGTTTGGTCATTTTAAATCTGGAAAACCCAATGGGGAAGAACCGATTGATAGAGAAATGTTGGCTTGGGAAATAGCTGAGAAAGATTTAAAGAGATACCCAGATCTTCTTAAGGAGAAAGACAGTTTTTATAGGCATAAAGATTATTGCATTGCGACCTATCTTCGAGGTGAAGAATTCAAAAGAGTGAATGGTGTTTAGTTGTTGACTTCATTTAAGATTTCTTCAAGCTTCACATCCTCAAATTTTTTCTGAATCAATCGTACTTTTGGATGAATGGTATCCTCATTCATTATATTAATTCTAAAGTTCCCTCGTGATTTTAAAATAAGTTCATTCTTGTTAGGATGTATTATTATCATTTTAATCGAGCTCTCGTAGTTTAGCCAATTTGATAACTGAGTATTTATTCCTTTATCCCCAAAGCCATATCCTGAAACTATAAGAATATTAGACTCTTTTAATTTTCCTTTAAACAGATCGTAAAGTATCTCGAATATGCCGCTAAGATAACCTAGCATTTTATTAAATGTCCCTACCAATATTTTTGGTGTTCCATCAGTAGTTCCCCAAAATTTTTCGTCTTCATGGTGAACCGCTTGGATGTAAATATCGTTAGGCAGTTTGAAAATTTCATTACCCCTTTGTGGTTTTAACACTCCAACTTCAAACCAATCAATGCTGCCATGAAGTTTTAAAAAGTTAATAATGTTGGGTGGGGCATTTTCAAAGCCTAACCACTGAGGGAATTTGTATTCAGTATAATTAAAACCATCATAGTAATCTACGTTTCTATTTTGCAAATAAGTATCTAAGACTGTGTCATGGTTTAAACTGACAATATTTTTTAAATTAAGTTCTTTGAAAAGGTCTATTATAATATCAAATTGGTCAAAAGTAAATTTCCTATAGGATATCATCTGCCAAACTATGCACTCTATGTATTTTATGGCTTCTCTAGCTACATCTCTAAGTTTCCCATTCGAAAAATCTTCGTTTGCTTGCAATTTTTCTATTAGTGAGTTAATTGCAGGGTTTTCAAATTCTAAATTGAATGAATCGTTTATCTGTTTGAGAACATAGTAAATATCTTCATAGTTCACCGCATGATCTTCTTGTATGAGCGTATAAAAATTAGCAATATCATCGTGTATATGTTTTATAAGATTTATGCACTCTGCCACCTTCTGTTGTAAATAAGGTTGGCCAGAACCAATATAATATATGGAATCAGCTTGCCTGCCAACATTATCTCCGCTAAGTACTTTTTCTGTGATCGTTGCTATACCGGGAATTTCAGACACGTACGAAACTCCTGAACCAAATAATGCTGTTGTTATCATAATGAGAGAGGTTTATGCAAGATAGCTATTTTTTTATGTCGCAACTACCGTGTTGCTTGCGAGTAATCAATTTTTAGACATCGCAGATTTGCTTTTTGATTAAAGAAAGGCAGGGCAAATTATGCTTGATAAAAAACGTTCAATAACCCCACAGAAAGCGATAGAAATACTTGATGAACACGGCACAACCGTGACGTTTGAAGAAGCGAAAATAATTTTGGATTTCATGTATAATTTTGCTATATTGTCTGTAAATCAATTAGTTAAAAATAAAAATACCGAATGTGATGGCGGCAAAAAGTATAGGTGATCAAATTGTTTATCGTGATAGGAGAACGCACAAACCAGAGCTTAAAAACAAAGCTAATGGCTTAAAGACCATACAGCAAACAACGGCCTTTTTATACATTAGGGTGAGCACGGACGAGCAAGCAGATAGAGGGTTTTCGCAAAGAGACCAAGATCAGCGCTTACATGAATATTGCGAACGAAATAATATAAAAGTTGGACGGGTAATATATGAGGACTATTCTGCTAAAACATTTAAAAAACGCCCTGCTTGGTCTAAGCTACTTTTGAGTTGAAAAAGACCAAAGGAAGAAATTGTAATTTGATTTTATTTACCAAATGGGATCGGTTTAGTAGGAATACAGCCAACGCTTACAATATGATCGACACGCTTACAGGTTTGAACATAGAACCAAATGCGATTGATCAGCTATTAGATTTAAGAGTGCCTGAAAGCCGAATTATGCTTGCCGTATATATTTCTATGGCTGAAGCTGAGAATATAAGACGAGGAATGAACGTGGTTGTTGGTATGCGGAGAGGTAAGTTAGAAGGAAGATGGATGGGGAAAGCGCCAGCAGGCTATATAAATAAGATTCGTGAAGATAAATTTAAGTACATCGATTTATCTGAGCCCGAAGCATTCCATTTGAAATGGGCGTTTGAAACCATTGCCTCTGGTATTTATCCCACAGATCATGTCTGGAAACTTGCTAACGATAGAGGAATGAAATGTAGAAGAAATACATTTTGGGCAAATATTCGTAATCCAGTCTATTGTGGAAAGATCATTGTTCCACCAGATGAAAACAATGAAATGTTTCTTTCTGACGGAAAGCACACGCCTTTAATAAGTGAAAGATTATTTTGGGAGGTTCAGGACGTTTTAGACGGCCGAAAAAAGGTTCAGCAAGTAAAAATACAAACGCCAGAGAATTTACCATTGAGAGGGTTTTTGTATTGTCCAGATTGTGGCCGTACGTTAACTGGAAGTGCTTCTAAAGGCAGGCCTGGCTATTATTATTACTACCATTGTAAACCTCCATGTAAAGCTAGATTTAAAGCGGACGAGTTGAACAAAGATTTTTTCGTGAATTACAAAAATTTGTTCCTAAACCTGGAATGGCAGAATTATACAAGCAGGTTGTTTGTGACACTTTTGGTGATAATAAAAAGAATTTTGATGAAACAAGAAAACAATTAGTTGCCGAGATTTCAGATCAAAATAACATGTTAACCAAAATTAGGACTTTGCTATTGTCTGATGATATTGATGTAGCTGATTACAAAATCATGAAATCGAAGTGCGAAGAGAAGATAATAAGACTTGAAGCACAGCTAAAGGAATTAAAAGATCAAGCCAATGCAAAAACAGATGTAAGTGATATAGTTGATGAAGCTTTAAAAAGGTTCAAAAAGCTCACTGAATTGTATTCTAACGGCGATATTGAAGCAAAGCGCTATATTATCGGTTCGATCTTTCCAGAAAAATGGACTATTTTAGAAAATAAAGGTCGAACCGGTAAAGTCAATCTTGCAGCACAGCTTATCTATCAGATTAACAGCTTGTTATCGCATAAAAAAACCAGAGTTAGAACTAAAATTAGAACTAACTCCGGCTTAGTGTACCCAGCGCCGGAAGTATTTTTTCCTTGGGATTAGTTGATTTTCAATTATTTACAAAATCATGTTGCAACGGAGTTGAAACAAAACGGCCTTTTGTTTTAACAATATTGCATGATTTTGAAGTCTGTTGTGTGACATACAGTTTACCTGTCCTTTCATATTTTTCGTTTCAGCGGTTCTTTTGAAGTAATCCTTTTCTACAATGAAAGGGTATTTCAACCAATGAGCTTTAGACGATTCATTTTTACATTCTTTGATTGGGTAATATGGTTGACCGCAATTAGTGCTGGCCACCTTATAAAGTCGATGGTCTACCTCTTTTTGGTTGCCTTTGCACTATCGATTTTAGCTTTATTCAACTTTATGGCTTTTAAATTCTTTTCTCGTAGATCACGTTCAAAGGTCTTGGAATAAGACGTATCAGGAGTTGACGCAGGTAAACTATAGTTGATGTTATTAGTGACATTTGTGTCGTTATCGTTCACGTTGATGTTTAAATTTATATCTCCTAACACCTGCCCGGCGGTTAGAGTCATAATTAACCGTAGCAGCCACTTCATCCAAAGTTGAAATGTTTCATCTTTCAATAGAGCCAATGTATCCTGAAAGATGTCGGCATATGAAGCATTTATATTCGAGATAGCCGCTTGGAAAGCTTGTGTGCCTCCCCCGCTATTTTGAACAGCAACTGCAGCAAGTCTTATTTTGTCGAGATCTCCCTTCGGTAATTGTCTTAATCTTCTAAGTACATTTCCGTTTTGATCAAAATCGTAAGTACCATCCTCTATTATTCGGGTCATTCGACCACATCTTGGACAGTTGGTGTTAACATTATTGAAGGTAATGTTAGACGAGTTCGATACTTTGACTAGATTGTTTGGCCAAGAATAGCTACAATGTTGACATTTGATGTTTTGCATATATGAGCGTTAAATATTTCCTCTAGAATTTTGAAAGTACTTCATCAATCCGATTAAAATCTTTATACTTCAAACGTACTTCTGTCTTAGCCTGGCTATGGAATTCATTGATCTCCTGCTGTGTTGGACTCTTAATGTTCTTATTCTCTTTCTTTATCCACTTTAATTCCTTTTCTAAAGCGGTCATTCTTGTCTCAAGCGATAGTGCTAGTACTGTAAGATCCATTCTGTTTTTTGTTAGCGTTTATATTTAGTTAGTATTTATTCTTAAAAGCAGTTTCACCATGCACTTGCCGTTCACTGCAATGAACTCTTTGGCAAGTGCTGGTGATGAGGTTAGGCCTCTCCGCAAATATTTGATATTGCATCAATCTGATTTAGAACATTTGTATTACTTCACACCCTAGCTCTCTCTCTTTATCAATATTGAAGTAGTCTAAAAGTTGTTGCACGGTTGGAAACTGAGATTCATTATACCGTATCAGGAATGTGCTAACAAAGTTCTCCTTGAACGGAAAAGTGTTAATCCCTTCTTTTTCTGGTATAATATTGTAGAATTTACCTCCTTCACTAAATTCAATGATCCGTCTAAGTAGCTTTTCAGGCTGTTTGTAAAGAAAGTATGGGTATTCGAACCGGGCTTCGATTGTTTTCATCTTGAGTTCGTTAATTCGTGTAGACGGGGGAGAATCACTCGCCAGCCATACTATTTATTTGTCTTTTACTAGGTGGCTCATCACGTATTCATGGTGTTTCTCCATTAGCGCGATGTATTTATCTTTCCAATAATCCCGCTCCCTCAGAGCTTCCGATACAGTTAGAGGTCGATAATCCGAGATAGGCTCTTCAACTGTCGATATATACTGTAGCATCTCCGGAAACTCGACAGAAAAGTCATGTTTCAGCGCCTTTCCGTATTTTAATATTGTCGAATAATCCAGCCTGTCGTTGTTAAAGTGTAGATATATTGTCGACCTATCATAACCTAACTTCCTTGCTAAAGAAGCAATAGACACCTTGGGACTCTGATTTTCAATAAACGTCTTTAATATTTTTCCTCTGTGTATCAAAACGTTACAAACGTACACTACACTTTATTTGCAATTCTCTACACATACTGTTGATTAATCGATGTTTTATCTACACTTTTGTTGTGTTGTCTACGGACAAAGAACGGACAATCAACAGATTCAAACAATCACATAAAAATGTTATGCTAAAAATTAGTCGAACTGAGCTCAGAATATTAAGAGAGAAATTGCCGGTAGGTGGCTACGAGCTCGTAGCATCTAAGCTGCATAGGGTTACAGCCGAAGCTGTTAGAAAAGTTCTTAATGATCCTAAACGCTACAACAGCAAAGTGATCGATGCAGCCATTGAAGTAGTAAAAGAGCAGAAGGAAAAGTTGGAGTTGCAGAAAGAGGCAATAAAAGAACTTGCTTCATGAACTTCGTAGACCGCAAGCAAACCCTTCCACCTGGCTTAATGGATAACTCGGTTGAGTTCTTTATTTACATGCATGAGATATGGTGCCTTTACAAGGGGAATAAGTATCCATTTAAAGACTTCCCTTCCGAGATCATTGATATCGTAGATGCAGATATGGCCGCAAACCCTAAAGCGATGAAAGCTCTACATGACTGGGACATCACGGATCCGGATGAAAGAATGCGCCAGTACATCGCTTGCCGTTTTGGTGGGTTCGACAATACCCCAGATATATGTGATACCGGGATTATGCAGCCCGCTGAATATGTAGACTGTGGAAGGCGTGGCGGAATCTGTGACTATGAAGGAAAACTATGCAGCTCCATTGTACTTCCAAACGGCACCTTGACGAAAAAAGAAATAGAAGTACTCCGCCAAATCGGCTTAGGTCTGTTGGATAAAGAAATCTGTGAGGTACTCAAAATCTCGCAGGACACACTGCGAAACCATAAAGACAATCTCTGCATCAAAGCAGAAACTCAGCGGAAAGCAGGCCTTTCAATACTTGCATACAAATACAAATTGATTTAGAAACCAGCGACAAAAAGCGGCTGATGGAATACTCATGCATATGGCTGAGAAATAGTGGGAAGTTGAGTGGGAAAGCTGTAGCGAATAAAATAGTAACCAACTACACCTGCAGAGATACTGCAGGATATCATTCACCAATAAACAGAAAAAACCGGCTACTACCCGGTTCTTCTGTACTTAAAGATCACTTATATGAAAGCTTTTAAAACCCCCACAGAAATCCTTTTAGAAATTGAAAGTGTAAATGTAGACATTTTTCAATTAAGCACCAGGTTAGCATCCACGCCTTTAAACCTTCAACAAGCAGCCTTGAATTCAAGATTTCTCGCCGCTGCAATTGATCGAAGAAGAGAATTGCGCGACAGCTTAAAGATCATGCACGGTGTACATATAAACGTGCTAAACGTATACGAAGACTATCAACGGACCGCAGTTTAAAAGGTTAGGGCTTTTCCGGACACCGTTGCCGGAACGGGTGCTTTCTCCCGATTTCAATTGAAGCCAGTTCTTATAAATCACCAATGCTCCTGCAGCTGCAAACTGCAGGAGTTTATCACAACAAAAATTCACTTACAATACCAATAGAAATGAAAGAATCTTACGAGTTCCATGTCCAAAAAGGACTAATACTGTGCGGCGATCCGTGTACAGGGAAAAGTTTAATCGCAAAATTTATTGGCGAATTACTCCCGAAACGATTAGAGATCAATGGAAGAACTAAAAATGTGTTCGATGATCCATTCGTCTTCTCTGGACTTACTGAAGAACATAAAGCCATTTTGATTGACGACGTACAGGATATAGAACTGCTTGCCCAAACCTTTTCCATTATGAGCAATGATTCAATAGTGGTAAGACGGCATGGCAAACCAAGCATATACATTCCCTCCCCTCGGGTTATCGTTACAACCGAGATGAGCATCGAAAGCCTGATGGCCGATCCACGAGTGATGCGCAGGTATCACATTGTTGAGCTTAAAGGCTGCAACTACTCACAGGGGCAGTAAAACAAAAAGGCCCGACTCAGTTGAGCGGACCTGAAAATTTAACGGTTGGCAGTTTAAGGTTAGGCTATCCAGTACCGTTATCGGCTCATTGAGCCATCTGATTTATTTACTTCTGGAAGATCTGCAAATCCATCCAGGCAAATTGATACGTAATGAAACACATTGTTAGGTCATTAAAAAAACGCTTTCATCGATATGATCGGGAAGCACTTCTCACAGTATTACTGATGCTTTCGCTATTTGTTGCTGCTATATTCATAGTCTCCTGTATGAGGCTTTCCGCTGATAACTACCGATTGAAGCATCAAACTACAAGCCAACATTCTTCTCACTAATCAGGATCACAACTATGTGTAAACCGAAGCTTTACGTTTCAGGTGCCATCAGTGGTATGCCTGAATTAAACAAAATCAAGTTTGAGATTGCCACAAAGCAGCTCCGCCATCTCGGCTACGAAGTCGTAAACCCACATGAACTCTGCATAGGCATTCCGGCTGCAGAATGGGAAAAATGCATGAAGATCTGCATCTGTGCGCTTTGCTTTTGCGAGGTCATGATCATGCTCGATGACTGGCAGGATAGCCGGGGAGCAACGCTCGAATTCATCATTGCCCGTTCTCTCGGCATCAAAACCATCTCCCTTCACGAATTCTTAAAAACCCATAACCGCTCTTAATATGGCATTTATTAAACCAGAAGATATCCTCTCTGCTACTAATGGCGGACTGGACATTATCCTTTCCCTCTACCCTGATGCAGCTGAATCTGCGCACAAGCCAAACCGTAAGTTTAAAACCCGTGACGAGAAAACAGCATCAGCCAAACTGAACCTTGCAGCTGACGGAACCTACCTTGTAATTGATTTTGGAGCCGAGCAACACAGCCGCAATGCAATTAACTGTTACGCTTACGAGCAAAAATGTGACTACCAGACAGCGCTGCAGGAATTAGCAGCAAGGTACAACGTTGTCTCAATTGCAGAACAAAAGGCCATGATGAAGGCAACATATTCCGATCGGCCAGCAGCGCCAGAAGAGGAAGAGGGCAAGTGGCTGTTTGATATTCGGACTAGTTATAACGACATGGAGATTGAAACGCTCATCGGCAAAGAGAGTTTGAAAAGTCTCGGCTGGGCCAGCGTGGAAAAGTCGAAAAAAGAAGAAGCTTATTCCTCAATTTCGGCGATGTTCAAGTATCTGCATGCCCATCCCCTGGCTAGTTATTCTATTATAAAGAATCGTAAGGTCATGACCTTTTCTGCTACCGATCAGTATCCGATTTTCCTGATAGATGAGGGCACTCATAAGAAAGTTTACCAGCCTAAACATCCCGAAAAAGGAATGCGTTTCATGTATGAGCCAGGACGCAAACCTGCGGACTTTATCCACGGCTTGCAGCAACTTAGGACAGAATATGAGAAGAAAAAAGAACTGAGCGAGGACAACGCTGAGGGGGAGGATGATACCAAGAAGAGTAAGAAAAAGAAAGACTACAAGCTCTCAGAAGTAATTCTTTGCACTGGCTTTTCAGATGCTATCAATGTAGCCTTAGCATTAGGTAAAAAAACCGATTCAGCTACTGGATATGTGCAGAAAGGATATCATGTAATCTGGTTGAACAGCGAAACGGCAAAGTTGAAGGAAAACCAGTACTTTGAGCTTACCACAATGTGCGACCGTATTTACCAGCTTGGTGATATCGACGCAACTGGCAAAAGGCAAGCGCACGCACTGGCCATGCAATACCTGGACCTGTATAATATCGAACTTCCAGATGCATTACTGCAGTATCGTGATCAGCGCGGCAATCCTTGTAAAGACGTGCGCGACTACTTCAACCACTTCAAGCGCAAATCTTTTCGGCAGCTTGTAGAAACGGCCATGCCTTACCGCTTCTGGGAGAAGAAACCAAACTTCAACCGCCAAGGTGAGTTTCAAGGCTACGATTACACCTTCGACAATGAGCAAGGCTACAACTTTCTGCAGAAAAATGGTTTCTACCGCTTGCCAGTGGGGAATAAAGAAACCGATTCCGAGTTCATCCGGATTCAGGGGAATGTTGTGAAATACAGCAGTGCGGAAGATGTAAAGCAGTTCATTAAGAAGTTCATGCGTGACAGGTACCTGGATAAGGATCTTAAAAACGCAGTGTACCGCACGGCTCAACTTAACGAGAGCAGCTTGATCAACCTAGATAAGATCGAAATTGATTTTACCGACTTCGATAAAGACACGCAGTTCATGTTCTTTCAGAATAAGACCTTAGAAGTGAAAGCTACAGGCATTATTGAGCACAAACAGGGAACAATACAGCGGTATGTATGGGATGAAGATGTTTACCCACATCGTTATGAGGCCCTGAAGGAAGAGCCTTTTACAATCACTAAAGATGCAATTGGCACCTACGACATCACCATTAACAATAAGAACTGCCCGTTTCTGAAATACCTCACGCAAACCAGTAGAGTGCACTGGCGTGTAGAACTTGAAGACCGTCTGGACTCTGCTCCGATGAAACCGGAAGAGCGTGAAAAGTATATTAAAGACAACCAGTTTAATATTGCAGGCCCTCTGCTTACCGACACTGAGGTGGAAGAACAAAAGCGCCATCTGGTAAACAAGATCTTCACTATTGGTTATCTGATGCACCGGTATAAGGATCGTGGTAAACCCTGGTTCATCTTCGCGATGGATGCAAAGCTGAATGACGATGGCCAGAGCCATGGTGGATCTGGTAAGTCCCTCCTTTACGACATGGCCATGCGCACCTTACTTCGTAAAAACTTCATGTTAAATGGGCGTGACTCAAAGCTTGCAGAAAACCCGCATAAATTCGATGGTCTTTCTGAGCATCACCGCTATGTATTCATCGATGATGCACATAAGTATCTGAACCTTGATGTTTTTTACTCTGAAATCAGTAACGACACAAAGGTTAACCCAAAAGGGAAACAGCCTTATACCATCCCCTTTGAAAAATCGGGCAAGTTTTCTTTTAGTAGTAATTACACGCCTACCAACCTTGGAGGATCTACGCTACGAAGGTTGATCTATTCAGTTTTTTCCGACTATTATCACACTGCGAGTGAGACGACTGACTACAGGGAAACCAGGGAACCTAAATCTGAATTTGGGGGAAAGAACCTTTTTACAGACTTTGATCAGGACGACTGGAACAATTTCTACAATGCTGCAGCGCATTGTTTGAGGTTCTACCTGGGCACTGATCCTACCGAAAGGATCAACCCAAGCATGGGTAACGTAAATAAGAGAAATTTAACTGCCGCAATGGGTGTGACCTTCCACGACTGGGCCAACGCCTTCTTCGCGGAGGCAGGCGACAAAGTTAACAGGCTAATTGTCCGTGATGTGGCTTTCAAGGATTACCTGTATAATAATGGTGGTAAAATGACTGCTCAAAGTTTCTTAGAGCGGTTGAAGGCCTTCTGTAAGCTGAATGGCTACGTGCTCAATCCAAAGAAGTTCCAGGACAAAAACCGGAAGATCATCCATAAGGTACAACGAACGCAGTATGATCCAAAAACAAATACCTGGATCGATCTACCAGGGGCGAAGGAAACCAAAGAGCTTCTCTACATCCAAACGGTTGATGAATTGCCTGATGATGTGAATGTCGAAGGCGTTACACAAGAAAGCTCCGGGCCGAAGCGGTACATGCCGACTGATGATTTCATCATCACAACTGATCAGACCGAAGTAGACTTTCCAATCTAACGGATATGAATCCGGCTTTACATTCAATATGGACGATAGCTAAGGATGGAAAGATTTTCACCTTCAGCATAGTAGGCATCTGGGGTGCTGGCGTTCGGGATGCGTACAGAGTTCTGAACTACGAATTGAAGTATGATCATCTGGACGCAATTCAGCAAGTCCCTGCAGAGAAATTAACAACATTGATCCAATCCGGAGCGGCCAAGTACTGGGCTCCCGAGGGGCTAACAGGGCCTTAGCAAGGGGTTAGCAAGGGGTTAGCAAGGCTACAGACCTGTCAACCCCTTACCAAAGCCTTGAAAGCACCATCCAAAGCACAATTTCCCTTCCACCACATTAACAATATTTTTATGAATTACCTCTTATACATTGACCACATCCTATCACCCAAAAACAACCTTGAAAAGGAAGTATTTGAATATTTAAGCCAAGGCGACCGGCTCTCGTTAAGCATTGATGGTATGAGCCGCCTTCAGAAAGCAATGCTGTACCATGTGTCAAACCTCAATTTGAAGCACAAGCGTTGCATGCCAGTCGTGCTTTCTTTCCGCCCGAAGGAAAACGGCGATATCGAAATATTTATTGGTGATGGCATCATGTCTCCTTTTCGTGCAACCTTCTTAAAAGTAGCCGACATATGAATACGGAAAGAAGAGCAGCGCGGCGCAAAGTAGTATATGAAAAAGAGTACAGCCGCTTAGAAGCAGAGATCATGATCAAGTTCTTTAAAGATCCGTCACTTAAAATGAAAGATCTGGCCACAACATATGGCTTTTGTGAAAGCAAGATCCGCAGACTAACCAACGAGCTGGTGGAAATGAGCAACAAGGATCGGGAAGCATTTTTAAAAAAGCATCAACCAAAGTAAACACAGAAATATGAGAACCTGGCTTATCTCCTACGGAGACAAAAGTTGCCAGCCTGTCCTGATCAGTGCAGATGAGCAGCAGGACAGGCCAACCATCAAGGTATCCTACAATGATATTCCCTTCAGTGTAGAATTTCAAAACCGGTCAGATTACTTCGCTTCCAGACACGGGAGCATCGCGGAGGTGATCATCGCTTCAGCAAACCGAGGTAAGCTGACAAAGGGAACAGCAGTAAAGCAATTTAACAATCAATGAACGTGATGTACAGGATTAAAGAAGCCGCAAATCGTGCCATAACAGACTGGTACTATTCATGTACTGATATCGGAACCTTCTATTCAGTGCGCGGTAAAAGAACTCACCGAGGTAGAACAATTATCAGTTGAAGACAGTAAATTCGCGTATCCATTAACTCTTAATCAACCAACATGAAGTACCTACCAGAGGATAGACTTAACTACTTTCGAACTTATCTCGGCCAACCAGTACTAGTATTAGATGACAGCGAATTCCTCTACCCTGTAACTGAAAAAACGCTGACCATTATTGGAGATGATTCCTACCTCAGCTTACGCTCCGTAGAAACACTATCAGATGAAGAAGCCTTACTCTTCTATAAGGAGTTCTCATCCGGTGCTACCACTACCCCAAAAAACTGCAGAGTATGGGCCAACAGCATCGCCGGGGATCTGAGCGCACCAAGCTTTGACGATGGCTACCAGCATCTGATTTCAAAAGGCTTTCTGGTGCCGTTCGAGAGTAGATCAATCAAGTTATTACAAAACCTAGGCTGGGCAAAAGAACGTCAAATCTCAGCGGACCAGTAACATAGTTTGAACCTTGCATACTTCTAAAGCCTTGGCATTTCGCCAGGGCTTTTTGCATTTAACATAGTCCACGTGCAATAACTCATTAGGCGAACTCCATAACTTCTTCTGAACGGACGAATAGCACACCATCAAGTAACTCATTAAGCGGTGCACGGACATGACACATTGCCGAGTTGGTGTTTTGCCGGCGCAACTGTTTTAAACCCCTGCGCTTCTGGCCGGTTTTCCTTGCAACCTTTATAAATAGCTAGTCGGATTTTTTTTTTAACTTCTTAACCAGGGCTATTTTCTGATATTAACAGACTGATTGAGAGAAGCTTATACGGTTAATAAATTAACCTCTTTTTATTAACCAATAAAGAGAGTTAAGAAAAGTTATTAACCGTTATTCCGGTTAATAAAAAAAGGGAACCCCGGTTAATAAATAAAATAGCCCTGGTTAAGAAAAAACCGCTCATTATCAAGCGGTTAAAAAGTTAATAAAATTTAGTGGGTTTTTACCTCCGCAAGTTTGGCGAGATTTTCAGGAAGTATTTTGATGTTGTCTTTGGAAGGGTGTCCTTTGCTGGAAGCATGTATCCTGCTGTCAAAGTTTCGGACCTAAATGAGCAGATATTAGATTGGAAGAGAAGGCGAGCTCTAGAAGGAATTTGCAACAGATCCAAACTTGCAAGCCTCTAGCGAAAGTATAAATGAATAGGGTGGTTTATTTTTGAATGAAGACTTATTCAGTATCCTGCCAAAAATGGTCCTTGGGTAACTTGCTTTCATAAGTTGCAGATGAATATCGATGAACTCGTCGATATAGGTTAAGCAGTTTGTCTCAACATCGATGATGCAGATTACTTGAGCTTCTTGCTTTGCTATGATGGCCAGTTCGACTTCCATTGATTGATCTGATAGTACCTCAGACATACTGTACCCGAAGTCAGTATTTTGGAAAATTACTTGTTGCATTCTGTTCTAGTTTATACTTGGAAGCCATAAAACTAAGTGCTCAGATGCATATATCAGCTTGTTCATTCATTGATCGAGAAGCGTTTATACATTATTGCTCGGGAGTGCAGAAGCGATCGTGAAAGTCGATGTGACAAGATGAGAAAGCTGGTAAAAAGAAAAGGGCAACCATACCGGTCGCCCCATCTTAAATTAACGCTCTCATCACAAAAGTACTATTTTGGTAATATCAGTCAACAACTATTAAATAAACGTAAATTAATGTGTAAGAATTACACTAAGTATTACACAGTCGATAGACCACCGGAAGAACTAACAGGTTTAATAAAGTCCATTAACATCAATCGACCAAGAGGTTTCTCTGGGCTCATCATATGCCCGCACCCAGATAGTCAGTTCATCATCGAAGACCCGTTGCATCTCGTTTATGAACGGATAAATTCCACTTGTGGTAAAGTCTGGCTTTGTAAATCCATTCTTTAGCCGGAGCCAGTACCGGTGGACATCAAGATCTTGACTATATTCATATTCAATATCTTCAATAAAGCGCTTATAACGATCTTCGAAAACGATCATAAATGATTGCCTGTCTTTAATCTCCATAACAGAATAGCTTTGATCCCAGACTATGCCAGGATATTGCCCAACACACTTCAATTTAACGAATCATTTATTGCGCTCCAAGGTTTAAACAATATTAAATTACTAAAAATATTAGTATTTTTGAGGCATCAACCTACCATCATGCAAGACGATTTACAGGACAAGAACAGCCAAGCGTACAAGGATAAGATTAACGTAGCCATGAAGGCATTTGATGCCGGTTGCATCATCTATTCACAAGAAAGGAAATGTTGGTACACTCCCAGAGAATTTATGGAGTGTAATGAACGGGTGGTATTTGGAGGTCTTGGCTTAGAAAAACATATCAACTTTACCCTGTTGTATCCACATCACGCTATAGAGCGGAAATTTGAAGATTTAAAGAGAGCACAGGCCGAATGTGACGCTTTCGTTAAAAGGATGCTTACTGCCTTTGAGTTTCGTTACAATCCGGTCAGAGATAAGTAGGCGTAAAGCTTTATTTACCTCCAACAGTCTTACGAATTTTATGCCTGAAAACAAATGAGTTACGGTAAATACGGTAATGTAATTTACCCCTATACATTTTACTAATCCTGTGAGTATTTATACTAATAATTTTACTATTTTTACATCAGCCTCAATACATAACCTTTCTTAAAATGAACTGCGCTAATCATCTGCACAATGAGCGCTAGAATTCTATTGCCAGTATGGCCACACATTAAAAAGTACCTTATGGTACAGTACGGAAAGGAAATGACTCTGAGTGAAAGAGGCATGCCGTCGCGTTTATTAAAGCACATGCTTGAACAGCATAAAAAAGGAGATCCAGCTACGATCAGACCAAACCAAAAACTGATAGATGACAAAAAGTTTGTCCCTTACAAAGTGTTTATTGGTGATGAAATTCAAATCAAAAAAGGTCTTTACCTGAGTCATCCTAAAATAAGGGAGTTCAACGATTGCGTTGACGACATGTTCCGCGAAGAAATGTACCGATGGTGTAAGCACCCAAACGCAACTGAACATCAGGTTGACTATTTGATCATGAGCTTTCGTGATCAGTACAATATATCCGAAGATGAACTTCCGTTCGATAACCTGAAGCGTTGGTATTACCGTGAACGCATTCGCCTGGAAGATCGCGCCAAGGTTGAAGTAAATCGCACCGCTCAACTCGAATTAGTTTACTAATCCCAAATACATGAATTATTACGAAAACGATAATATCGGCAGCATCAAGTATGTCGATATTCTTCTGCATTCTCTACCAATTGCCTTCAGACCGCTTTATCTACCGATCGGCACAGAATGGATACGGATTTCAATCAAGGAGGAAGCCGGTGAGCTTAAGCTGAAATCTGAAGATTCAGCCAATGGACCGATATATACATACTTCGGTTCTTTCTTTGTACACAACATGCGCGATGAGGTAGATGAAGTACTCCTACCCTTCTGCGGAAAAGCCATCGCCATTATGCGCATCACCGACATGAACGATCGCGTGTACATCATCGGTACGCCAGACGCTCCGGTTACCTTGAACGTAGATGCTGGTACCGGTAAGAAGTATAGCAATGAAAACGGATCTGCATTCAATTTCACTGTAGATCAAACTTCCCTGGCTACAGCTGCTTAGCCTGTCCTTTCGGACGTTGCCTTCAATGTTGAATTTTGGGTTCTTGTAATTAAGAACTCAAAATTCTCACATGAGCAAACCTCACTTAAAAGTCGTAATGAATGCAGCTGATCAATCGGCTGATATCTTTATTTACGGCATTATCGGGAACATATACGATGATCATTCTCCGATTACTGCCCGAAACTTCCTCGAACAACTTGCCCAATTAAGCGATGTACAGACCATTAACGTCCGTATCAATTCACCTGGTGGCGATACCGGTGAAGGTTTAGCCATTTGCAATGCGATCATCGCATCAAAGAAAAACATTCACACTTGGAACGATGGTATGGCTGCAAGTATGGCTTCGGCAATATTGTGCAGCGCCAAAGAAGGCAGAAGGCATGCAGCAAATGGATCAATGACTATGATCCACTCCGCTTCGACGATTGCCTGGGGAAACAAAGCTAAAATGGCTGAGACTTCCGAAATGCTTGGCAAGTTCGATGAGGTATTAGCTGGAATTATTTCAGATGCCGCTGGCTTAACTGTGGAAGAAACGGTTGCCAAGTGGATGGACGGTAAAGATCACTGGCTTACTGCCAAAGAAGCGGCTGAGGCAGGCTTGGTGGCAATTGAAGAGTACCCTGCCGAAGAATTACCAGAAAACGTAACGGACATGAAGATGGACCGTGTAGCCGCTTTCTACTCACCTAGTAAAATCACAAACAACGATAATATGTCTATTCTATCATCCAAATTTAAAACCATCTCTGCTCTGGGTAAAATCGCAGTAGCGGATAGAACTGCTGAAAACTTCAAAGCAGTTAATGACGAACTAAAAGCTGAAGGCATCACCGGTGCTACTCTGGTTTCTGACTTAGATTTTAAGGACACCATGGAAGCAGCCGGTAAGGTTGAAGGCCTTGAAGGTCAGGTAAGCAATCTTACCACCGAGAAAGAAGCCTTAGCTGAAAAACTAACTGACCTTGAAGCTAAGCTGGTAACGGCATTATCTAAACCTGCTGAAGATCCTAAAAAGCCAGTAACGAACAAGATCGACGCTGTAGGTGCTGCCGCTCCGGTAGTTGATGCCTACGAAACTTCTGTAGATCGCGAAATGAAAGCCTTACGAGGCTTGTAACCATTAGTAACCCATCTAAAAACCCAATAATCCAAACAAACCCTTTACCCCTTATTCATCTCAAATGAAAAATTTTAAATTAATGATTTCCCTGCTTGTGATCACGATGATTGCTTATGCTGCAGGAACGTTTTTCGCAAGCCCGGCAATCGGTTTTGCCACCGGCTTAGGCTTAACTGCCATAGGTATGGTTAAACGCGAGACAAGTGCTGCTTTCATGGCTACGCCAGACACCAGCGCTTTAGCTGCTTACGCAGGTAAGTATGAGAAAGCTTTATTCTCTACATTGCGTAACTCGCTGGATATCTTCAATGACATCACCGTCATTCCTGGTATCAAGAACACTTTGAAGCTTACCAAATTAACCGTTAAAGATGGCGTTCGTGGATACCGTGAACAATTCGACGCTGCTGATGACGATTTGAAGTATAGCGGTCGTGATCTATCTGTTGAGCTGTTAAAGCGTGACATGTTGATCAATCCGTTGAAATATCGCAACACTTTCATGAGTGAGGTGATGAAGCCAGGCGTAAACCCTGACGATATCCCTTTTGCAAAGTATGTTACTGAGCAGACCATGATCAAAATTGCGCAGGAGGTAAACGACTCGTCTTACCTGGCTGCAAAAGGTGATTTCTCATCTGTCGCTAAATCGTTCGATGGTTTAGGTACCATCATCGCTGCTGCAATCGCTGCCGAAACCGCTGTTGCTGGAACAGGTCTGGTACCGGTTGCAACTGGAGCCATCTCCAATGTTAACGCTGTATCCAAAGTAGAGCAGATGATGAAAGCGATGCCTGTGGCTTTCCGCCGTGCAGGTTTCGAGATCTTCATGTCTTACGACGTGTTCGATAAGTATAACGAAGATTATCGTGAGAAGTACAAAAAGTACTTAGAGCCTAACGATGCTGGCGTGTACACAGTAGATAATACTGCGCGTAAAGTGAAGATTGTACCGGCTACCTGGATGGGTTCATCTCAGCGCCTTATTTCTACGCCTAAAGCGAATTTGCTTGCTGGTGTTGATGCACTAGGTGATATGGATAAGATCCATACCGATGTTGAACTTGAAATCCTTAAGTGGAGAGTATTGTTCGCGATGGGCTTCCAGGTGCGTGACCTGAACGCGATCAAAGTAAACGATCAGGCGTAATTAACAGATTCTTTAACGGTCCGGTTCTGCCCGGACCATAAATGTTTACATTGGAACACATTGAAAAATTCGTAGCCGAAATCCTGGCTGAGAAAGAAAAAGCAACTAATCGGGATAAAATGGGTAGCCTGGTTGATTTGGTGCTAGAAAAGTTAAAGAATGTGGCCGCTGGCTTGTATGATCCTGAAGCAATATCGGTGCTTAAAGCCGAACACCTTAAAGTACTTGAAGAAGTTAAAATCAAGTTTACAGAGGCTACAGATCAACTTGAAGCTGATTACAAAGAACAGCTTACACAGCAGGATCAGGAAACTGAAGACCTGCGCACTCAGCTTAAAGAAGCACTGGAAATCGTAGCGGACGCTACTACAGGATTCAACTCATCTGCTGCTCGGGCTGCAAATCCACTGGAAGCAGATGTAGACGGTAAAAAGGTTAAAGTGAACTATGGCGTTCATTTTGACGGTAAGCAGTATACCGCTCAGGATCTGGTAGAAGATACCTACATCCTGAAAAAGCTGCTTGAAATTGGTTCAGGTTCAATCACATTAATCGATTAATAAAATGAATGATTATAAAGCAATCACAGGCTTAAACTTCGTATTTGAAGATGGTTTAGAAAACGCCTCGGGTATCCAGGAGCAGGCATACCTTATCCCGCTAAGCTACTTAAAAACAGAAGGCAAGCCGACGCCTGCAGGTACAACTGCAAGCTCCCTTGCTACAATTGCGGCATCGCACGTACTTGCCACAGGTAAGGCACCAATTTTGGTAAATCCATTGTACAACAAATCTGGTGTCAACTCTAAACTATCTGGGGAAGAGTTGTCTAAGGTGTTTGAAACGGATGTTGAGTTCTTCATTCCGCAGATCTCTGCCGCTTTATTAGGTGGTGCAGCTGCAATCAAAAACATGCGTTTTATTGTACTTGTACGTAGAACAGGTCAGGCAACTGGCTTCTGGCAAATTGGTACAGTTGGAATGCCAGCAAAGGTTCAGGATATCGCAGGTGGTTTCGGTACCGGCTCTACCGGTGAGGTTGGTTTAAAAATTTCACTTAAAGCGTTCGATACCGTACCGATGTACGAATACACCGCTGAACTTCCGGCAGTGGGCGCCTAATCATCTGCCATGAAAAAGCAGTTCACATTAAGTCCAGCATTGGAAGGAAAGTTCGAAGTCATCAATACCACCAGTCCTGTTCTGCACAGCAGGATCGGTGATGTTGACTTCAGAACAATGACCGTAGACCAGGCGGAACAACTGGTTAAAGCTGGCACTGACTATTTGAGGGCAGTACCGGTGAATAAAAAGTAAAACGTCAGTTTGTTTTAATAGTTAGGTTAGGCTAAAAAGCGGTTCAGAGATGGCCGCTTTTTTTTTATATAGCAGTGAATACCTGAAGGTGACGGCATCTATATTTAACATTTTTTACATATTATTCTCAATATTTATATGTAATTTATTTCCATATTTGTAAACTTTTAACTTTATCACTTGTATTTAATACATCAATAGAACATATGGGCAAACCGAATAAGCTTTATACCTTCAAAAATGTAAAAAACGTGGACTTTAGAACAGTTTGGGCAAGCGGAGTTTTTGGTGGCGTGACGGCTAAAGGCCAATTAAATATGAATTTCTTTCTGGATACACTCGAATTACCAAAGTCTGTACAACACGAAATCATTGGTAATGATTTAGCACCGCACCCAGTGCCGGCTTCTCCGAGTGAGCCTTCTTCAGTAAGAGAAGTTCAATTTGGTTTACTTTTGGATCTAGAGGTTGCTAAAACTGTTGTGACTTGGATGCAACAACATATTAACGAGTTCGAGGAAAAATTTGGAGATATAAGCAAACAAAAAGTGTAATTATGGGGGTTCCAGCAGATATAAAAGAAAAAGCAGATGCAACGTTCTTAAACGGTGTCATTCCTGAAGTAATTTGTTCTAACAATATGATAAACACATCTACTGCAATTGGAGCATTTTACCTAAATCGGCAAGAGAGTAGTGCAATCAAATCTTATAAAGAAAATCCTTTGGTTGAACATTTTTTCCGTATCTTAAATAGAGATAGAGTTAGTTATCATGCGCTCACCACATTTTCTGATGAGAGATTAAGACGTCAAATAGAAGAACTATCGGAATTTATCTCAAAATTAAGACCTGTAAATTTAACCGTTCAACCTACATACGATGGTAGTGTTTTGTATTCTTTTACATTAGACAGCGCAAACTATTACTTAGAGCATTTTGTAGACTACAAAAATACTGATTTAGATGAAGTTGTACTCACTGCGTTTAAAGCAGCAGACATGACTGTAGATTATTCAGGCAGCTTAGAAGGGGCCTATTCTCATTTTGTACCAAAAAGTAGGACGTTAGTTCAACACCAAACAACTAACATTAACGCCTCAGATAAGGTTGTAATGAGCGTTTTTCACGGAAATATGATTGTCGATTTCCCAGCTTCTTTAGAGGACGCTGACTCTTATTTTTTACCAAAAAGCAAAACATTGGTTCAACAAAAAACAACAAAGATTAATGCCTCAAGTGTATCCAGACACGCTTTTACCTAAGAAGGAATATAAGATCATAGACTGCGATATAAATGAACACTATCTTATTCGGTATGTTGACAGAGCAAATGTCACAGAAACGATTTTGGACGGATCAGGAAAGTTAGCCGTTAATCGAATTTGTAGCCCTAGAGAACATATTCACGACTTGTCTACATGTTTGCTTGGGATATACAAACTTGAACATACCAAGATCGAATTCACCAATGAAGGCAAAGTACTTTTTAACGCTTATTGTCCTCCTGATGAGGAAGGTCTTACCCCTATCCATCCAGACCATTTTGAACTAAATCAAGCACGCACTTATTGGGGGATAAAAATTGGATTTTTAGCAAAAATTAGTGCTTCTATCAAACTGGAAGAAAATTCTTATAATGCAAAATGTTACGTGAAGCATACTCCAACAAAGGGTAATTTTTGGCATTATTCCATTCTTTGGGATGTTGAAGGTCAAACATTGGAGGAATTTGCCAAAAACGATCCAAAAGCTATTAAGAAAATTGCTGCAAAAATCGGTGCAAATGCTCGAGCTGCTTTTGTAAATTTTGCTAGTATAGAAATTGTTGATCATCCTGGCCTCGATGATCCCTGTTTTTGTAACAATTAAGCCTCTGCACACCACAGAGGCTTAATTGCATACCCAATTTACCTGTCCTTTCGCACTTTCCCTGTTCTGAGCACCTTTGATCATGCAGGAAATAAACGCATGGCTGCGATCAGGTAAAGATTTTGAAACCGGGAAAGCGCTGTATATCAAATACGGCAAGAACTCCCTTTTCAAATCCCTACTGAATACCCAGGGAGCCACGGCGTACAACATCAAAAAGCTTGGAGCAGATCTGAAGGATCTCGCTCCTGCTCCACCTGCCATCACCAACGATGCACCCCCCGCCTCTATAGTTACCTTTGAACCCCCTCCTGTCAATGTGCAAGAGGGGGAAAAACCGGACGCACCCACTCCGGGTGCTGCACCTACCAATAACACTTCTGAATATCCGAAGTACCTGCAATTGAAAGAATACATTCAAACCTTGTACCGCCAGATTGAGCGCAACCGTACTGAACTGGATCTGGGCACTAATCCTGCTTTCTTGCACCAAACCGCCAAGCAAATACTTTCCCTGCACGGAAAGCTGCAGGATACCTGGAAGATGATTGACTATTACGATGAGTACGGCCACTTTCCACTGGTGAAGGCTGAAGTAAAGGTAATCCGCCCGGCTGCAGAGGAAATTCAGCTTCTACGCCAAAGCACTTCCAAGGCGCGAACCCGCCTGAAGTCCGAAGGATGTCGGGATGTGGAAGCCACAAAGGCGCTGATCCAAAAGAATGTCCAACGAATTAAAGAATTAGGAGGAACAGTTAAAGAATGAGTGTCCCAATGCTTGCCGGGCTACTAAAGCCCCGTGATATCAAGAAAGAAACTACCTACGACATTATTTTACGGGCATGGCTTGAACATCAGGTTGATCAACTGCCTGAGCAGCTACAAAACATGCTGAAGCGTTGGCAAAAGGCTGATAGCTTACTTCGTGATGGTTACCTGGTTGTAAAGGGTGGTAAAGAGATCACCCAACCTTATACATTCAATAAACTTGCAGCTTACCTGGTGCAAGAATTTAGTGTGTCATATCGTACGGCCTATGATGATATAGCCAACGCAAAGAAGTTCTTTCTCTCGACCTACTCGAAAGATGATCGCGATTTTGCACGTGGGGTAATGATCGAATGGGGCGAGCAAATGATGTTCGAGGCAAAAAGCCTAGGTGACTTCAAAAGCGCTGCTGCTTTCTACAAAGCACTAGCCGAGATCAAGGGATTACTGAAGGAAGAGCAGGAACGTCCGGATTACGAAAACATTCACTTACCATCATTTAACCTGGTGGTAGATCCGTGTGAACTTGGATTCCCTAAAGTGGATGATCCGGAAGCAGCTGTTGCGCGTATCTTGGCAAAACGTAAAAAGAGTAAGATTGACCTGATCATCTCCGAAAGTGAATCCGTAAACTACACTGAAGAGCATGGAGGTTAAGAATATTTGGCTAAACAAGCCGCAAAAGCTTTCTCAGTTGATCATGGCTCCGGAAGAGTATGGTGTTTGGGGCCGTGCCACCGGTAAGACTGATGGACCAATCGGCACACGCTCTGCGCATGGTGCCAATCAAATGCCTCGGGGCACCACTGGTGTTATTGCCCAGACTTACATGCAGCTGCTGGATCGTACGCTTCCCCCGCTATTTAAGAGTTGGGAGGCTAAAGGTTACCGCCGTGGTGTGCATTACTGGGTACGGGAGAAACCGCCTGCAAAGTTCGAAATTGATGATCCGATTTATAAAGCGCTAGATCCATCCCATTATATCTACTGGTACAACGGTCACGTGTTTTACCTGGTCAGCCAGGATCGTCAGGGTTTGGCTAATGCCAAGTCCTTTGATGCTATTGTGAATGATGAGAACAAGTTCCTGAATCACGATCAGTACCTGGAAGAGGTTGTTCCGGCAAACCGTGGTAACGATGAACTGTTCGGGCATATGTGGGAACACCACATGGTTACCATGTACACAGACATGCCTACAACCAAGAAAGCACGGCACATCTTAGAGAAAGCAAAGCAGGTAGATATGGAGAAGGTTACTCTGATCATCACCCTTCAAGTAGAATTCAATAAGATGAAAGCGGAATATGATCATCCGCGCACCACCAAGCCGCGCAAAGATTACCTGCACCGCAAGCTGTGCAACTACTATCTCGCCATTAATGAGATCAAGATGGGTGAAGTTAATGAAGATGGCGACCGGGAAAGTTTAGTCTGGTACTCTGAAGCTTCTACCCTGGATAACATACAGATCCTTGGCGAGCGTAAGTTCCACCAGTGGTTACGGGAGTTGAAGGATCATGTGTTCGATACCTCCATTCTTAACATGAAGAACCTTGCTGTTGAAGATGGCTTCTTTCACTTGCTGGATCCACAGGTGCATTGCTACCACTCATACGACTATGAATACATCGATTCTCTTGGGCTATATCTGCCAGAAGGGGTTGTGAAAGATTCCAGGAAAGATGCAGACCTGATCAAGAATAAGCCGCTGGACATTGCTTTCGATTACAACGGTTCAATTAAATCCCTCGTCGTTGGACAGGATTCTGTCAAGCATTACCGGGTTGTAAAGAGCATGTTTGTGCTGGGCGCGGATAAGAAGATCCTTAGCGATTTGGTTGACGACTTTAAGAAGTATTACGAGCATTACCCTTGCAAGGTGGTACACTACTACTATGATAACACAGCTACCGGTGTGGGAGCGGATAAGCTTGAAAGCTATTCACAGCAGGTGATTAATCAACTTCGCGGAACCGACAACAACCGGGTCGCATGGCAGGTGATTGATCACCACATTGGTGGACAACCAAACCAAACCACCAGGTACCGGCTATGGGAGAACGTATTCAAAGAGCAGGATCAAAGGTTCAAACCGGTTAGGTTTAACCACGACAATGCGGAGTCAGTACTGAACTCTATGCAGCTCACCGGTGCGCGTCAGGTTGGCAACAATCTTTATGAGAAAGACAAACGTCCTGAGCGCTCAAAGCTGATTGCACCAGAGGATGCGCCGCACCTGGGTGATGCTTTCGAAACCCTGTACATTGGCCGCTTCAAGGAAGAGTATGGCTACACCAGCAACCAAGAAATGGACATCATCATCGGATAAACGGAGATATAATAAGAGATACTTAACTAATTATTCACTTACAATTAAGATGGATTTCTACCTCAAAACGAACGGTTCCAGCGCCTTACGGACACCAGGATGTTGAGTATTCATATTATTCATATAAGCAGAGATTTCTTTTTCGAAAAACTTGTATTCGCCTCCAAATTTCTGTTCAGTTATTGTCTCAAATGCATGTTCTGCATCCACAGCCGCTTTGATCGCATATTCACATATAACCTTTCTTTCTTCTTCCGATATTTTTACCGCCTCTTCACGGGAGAAATGGTCGTATGTTTCTAATACCAAGTTTGACTGCCTAACGGAAGCTGGTGGGTGGGTGGCTACGTTAATGTCAAACTCTTTACTTTGAGGTCCGTCCATCAATTTCCTGTAGCTATATAATGCAAACGAATATAGGTACACTGCCGTTTTTAGATCCCTATAAATTTTTCTAAGATCTGCAACATCCATAACTAAAGCGCCTAGTTTCAATAACATTTGGTCATTAGCATACATGTCTGCGTCTAATTCACAAACTTGAGAAAAAACCGAATCAAGAGCCGGTGGTTCAACACCCGGAACAGGAGATTCACTGAATGCATATGCATGCAGTGCATGGACATAATCATAATGGCCGTTCATAATATGACCATATTCGTGGTACATGATAAAATTTACCACTAAGGTCTTTAATTCGTTCGCAACTAACACTCTATCGACATCTTGGGGGTAAATCATACCTTCCATTAAATCGTAAACATGAACGTAGTCGGATGTTCTTATCTCGTAAACCTTTTCCGGTTCCTTCTCAACACCGACATTGCCGAACTCCTGAAAAAGCCCAGGATGTGCTAGCATTCTCATAAATAAATTATCAAGAACTAAGAAAGTGCCGGCAAAAACGCCGATGTAATATGTATCACCATACTTTTTTATGGTGGCATTCATTTCTGAGTTGTTAATTAAACATACCTTGATGTTTGGAGCCGAGGAATCGAAATTCTTTCTACCGTTTAGTCTTTCCTCTACATTCATGCAAATATTCATGATGTTGCTAAACTTTTCCTTGTAATCATTAGGCTGTATGATTCCACCATATCTGGAGAATATATCTTCTAAGTTGTTGTCTTCTGTCATACAGGAAGATAAGAAATTTTCCTCATGTGAAGCTCGTGAGATACTTTCCCTATGTTCACTCGTGCAACTGCCTTCAAGGTACTTTAAAGGTGGTTTTTGCACTAAAAAGGCCCTATCATATATCCCCAAAGTCGGCCCCGGGCTTTCCCTTCCCCCTCAGTGCGTGGCGTGGTCAATCGTGTGGCAGTGTAAGTGATCTTTCCTAAATGTTGGTTTTTGTGATTGATTTTGAGCGCATTAGCGTTTTTACCGCTTCATTGAAATGTGCTGGAAAATTTTAAGGAAAGTAAGTGCTTATAAAAGGTAGTTCCTGGGCCCTTTACCTGTCCTTTCGCACGCGCGTATATCTGGGGATTTTTGATGCATGGATGATATGATCAGAATTCCGGATATGTTGAATGTAATGAGCCAGCGAGATGCAAAAGGCGAGTTCATTCCTTTCGGTTCAATCACCTGGGTAACTAACAGTCAGTCCCGGAACACGGGAGGCGAAAAGATCACGCTGGAAAATGCCGTGCTGGTTGGGAAACCGAGTAAGAACAATCGCAAATACAATCCACGTCACCATGCCAATTACACCCGTAACATCCGCGCTATGGATGGAAATCGGATAATGAAAATAAAAGTCCTGCTGGTAACCCGGTTCATGGGCTTAAAGACAACCCTATAATTTATGAGTAGTACAGTTAACCAACTTGAGTTCCGCGGGGATGATGTAGCGATCTATAACGATATCATTATCGATATGTGGACTCCGGATCCTGCCGTTCCGATGAAATCTCCGCGACCAAAGGAAACCGGAAGCTTGGAATATTCCCCGTGGGGTGAAGGGAACGACTTTCCTCAACAGACCATCGCGAAAGTGGAAGCAGATACCGAACTCGGTGCTTTGCTCAATTGGCTAGGCCGATTGCTGCAAGGCAAGCAGGTTGTTGCGATGCAGGAAGTGTGGAATGAGGAAAAGAAAAAGTTCGACATTGTAGAGGTTAAGGATCAGGAAATAAAAGATTTTCTTTCCAGCATCAGCTGGAAACGGTACTGGCGGGAAGCATGTGTGGATTTCACCTGGTTCCAGAACATCTTTCCAGATATGTTCAAGAGCAAAGACGGAAAGTCTATTGCTACAATATCCTGCCATCACGCCGCCTGGACAAGGCTAGGCAAAATGAATGGAAGCGGCACAGTTGAGAAAGCATACGTTTCGGCAATGTGGCCGGATTCCAAGGTAGGTGATGAATACACCCAGGAACATAAGGTTGTAGATCCTTATGATGCATCGCTGATCGAAAACCTTAAAGCAGACACGAAACTTACCAGGTTCATTTACCCTGTTAACTACCCTTCACCGGGAAAGGCTTATTACTCCCTTTCACCTTGGATTGCATTCATAAATTCCGACTGGTATAAAATCAAGAATCTCATTCCGAAGTGGAAGCTCAGGTTTATGGAGCGCCTTTTATCGGCAGCCAAACTCCTCACCATCCATCCAAATTACTGGCGTACGGCTTATAAAGATTGGGATGCCTTGGGCAGAGATGAGCAGCTTGAATTGAAAAAAGCTAAGGTTAAGGAGATCAGCGCGAGTTTGAGCGGCATTGAAGGTGCCGGTGCAACCATCCTTACAGAGATGGTTACCGATAACGATGGTAAACCTGTTCCTGGATTCACACTGACGAGCATTGAAAGCGGCTTCAAGGACGGACAAAACCTTGAAGATTCGCAAGAAGCTTCGCAACACTTGATGCGAGCAATGAACGTGGATCCTACACTAGTAGGTAATGGTCCGGGCAGAGGTAAAGACGCTGGCTCTGGCTCGGATAAACGGATCGCCATGAACATCGCTACAGCTATCCTTACACCTTATCGCGACGTGATCCTCGAACCTTTGGTGCTGAAGGCTATGTACGACGGGTGGAAAGATCGTATTCAAAATCTATTCTTCTCCGTGGTTGAAGTTGATCTGCAAACCCTCGACGAAGGCTCAACCTCTAAAGATTCTATTGCTGTAAACACTCAACCTGCTACAAAATAATGGCACTACTCGACACCATACTTGACATTAAACGTCACAACAGCGCACTATCAGGCAACATAAAAATTGATAACCTGCAATCTTTCATCAATGAAGGCCTAGACAGACACATTTACCACGCTATCGGCTATGATCAGGTTGCAAATCTGGTAGCTGCGAAACAAACCGCTTCGCTGAAACAAAAGCGAATGCTGGATCTACTGCAGAAAGCTGCTGTAGGATTCATGGTCTACTATTGGGCTGATCAGGGTGCGGTGCAGTTCAGTGATATGGGTATCCACGTAGCAAAAGACAGCACGAAGCTACCTGCTTCCGATAAGAAGATCATTGCACTTAAAAAGCAGAACATCTCTTCAGGATACGCGGCACTTGAAACTGCGGTTACTTTCCTTGAAGACAACATTAATGACTTTCCAGTATACAAGGAAAGTGCTCAGCACGCGAGAAACCGTGCACTACTGATCAATACTGCTACGGAGTTTCAAGGATCCGGGGTAAACATTAACCAGGATGCCCGATTGTACGCAACGCTTCGCACCTATCAGGAAACTATCGAATTGACCTACATCGAGCCGGTGCTCGGATACGACATCAAGGAGGCGCTGCACCAGGCTATTTTGAATAACAGCTTATCTACTGAGCAGCAACAGTTACTTAAAAGAGTCCGCAAGGCTGTTGCTGCCTACACTATGGCAGAGGCAATCCCATACATGGTGCTGAGTATGGATGCATCTGGAATATTTGAGCTGAGCGAAACTGTGGGTGGTATTTCCGGTAACGTGGAAAACAGATCATCCGCCAGTGACAAGCGACTTGCTATTGCAATGAACCGGTACCAGATGAGCGCTGAGCAGCACCTTGAAAGCCTGCGTAAATATCTGGTTTCGCACAAGGATGACTTCGGCTACATCACTCCTGAGCAAATAAACATCAACGACAATTATCAAAACGTATTTTTTATATGAAAATAGAAGGTTTTAAACTGGGCGAGAAAGCTACGCCTGCAGCATTGATCGCATATGCACGCTGGTACATCGGAAGGTTAGAAAAGAAGGGCAATGCCGGATTTGTGGATTCAGCATTCGAAAAAGAGATGGCAGCAGCTGGATGGCGTAAAGGCGATGCCTGGTGCGCAACCTTCGTTAAAATGGTATTCCGCAAACTCTTCACTGGCGATTTACTTGCCGTGGTAAACAAGCAGCTTAATGCTGGTGCAAAAGCATCTGCAGATAACATGCGCAAAGCTGGAATCTTTGAAACTGGTACCGTACCTGAACCTGGTGCACTGGTTTACTGGATCCATGGTCATGGTCCATCAGGGCACGCTGGGATTGTAGAAAAGGTGGATCTAAAGACCAACACCATGTACTGTGTGGAAGGTAATACCAATGCTTCCGGAAGCAGAGAGGGCGACCGTGTAGCTGCTAAGGCACGCACCATCACGCGCCAATTCACAAAAGAGGGCTTGAACGTCTATCTGTATGTATATCCAAGATTGAAGAAATAATGGAAATGGATCCAAACGAAAAAGAGCTCAGTACCTGGGGCATTGCAGGTGGCTTCCGAACGGGTTTCATCACTTTCTTTCTTGCGCTGCTTACTATGGCAGTGGTTACCCTCTTCGCTATGTTCGTTAATCTCCAAAATGATCGGGTTAAGGATAAGGAAAAGCAGATTGAAGAACTAAAAGAGTATATGCGGCCCACGACCGAGCGGATGAATGATGTCGCAAATAAGGTCGATACAGCTGCAACCAAGGTCATCACCAGCGCCGATAAGGTGGACAGCCTTACAACCCAATTCAACAACCGTAAAAACCTCAAATAATGAAAGCATTTGCAGCACTCCTAATCATCTTGTTCCTGTTTACAGGAGCCAAGCCTGCTAGTAAATCGGCAGCGCCCATTGTTAATTCTGCTCCACTGGATAACCATTATGAGCAATTACCAGAAAGGCTTGATAAGCTTTCTGAAAAGATGGAAACACTTTCCAACAAAGTAAAATCCCTGTAATATGAAAAAGCTTATAAAATCTGTTTTAATGGTTTGCGCCATTCCCATGATCATCTGCAGTTGTAGCGTGATGAAGCAAAAGAAGGAAAGCCATACCGAAAGTTCTACTTCACTTGCCCAGGGATCATCTTCCAGTACTGCTTCCGTGGATACTTCCAAAACCACCACCAACGAGTACCTGAGAATTTACTTTCCAAGAGCAAAGCTGAATGCACAGCCCACCGCCCAAACGTTTTTGCCGCTGATAATGCCGGATCTCTCTGGCGCTACCGATGAGCAGCGCAAAGCGGCTATCGAGATGCAGACACAATTCAATGAACTTCGAAATGCTTTTAATAGCCAGGGCGAAGCGTTGAACGCCGCTCGTGCAGGGGAATCAGGCTTTTTGCTGGAACTGATGAGGCAGAAGCAGGAAAACTCCGGTAAATCCACGAGCGAGCAACAGCAGGATAGCACCAACTACAAGCATGAAGAAAAAGCGGATTTGTCTGAAAAGGATAAAAAGGAAGGTTTTAGTGGCTGGCAGCTTATAGCAATCCTTGGAATCCTGGCTTATATCGTGACCAAAGTTTTCAAATAATGCACAAGATCCAAATTGGTGAGGTGCTAAAAGAAGCGCCATCGGCATGGCACGAACTGACCGCCGATCAGCTGATCATCTGGATGAAGATCTGCGCGAAAGACATTGGTCCGGAGAAAGCCTTGATGTTTGTTAGTGCAATGTTTTTGAGCCTCCCAAAGCGGGAGTACTTCAAGCTGAATGCAGCACAGCAGATCCAGCTTGCAGATCAGTTCAAGTACCTGCTGGATAACAAGCTTTTCGCCTGGTTAAATCCGGAGTTCAAAGTTGGACTGATGAGAAAGTATCAAGGCCCAGCTGATCACCTGAGCACTTCCACGATCGAAGAGTTTAACGCTGCAGAGAGCTATTACCACATGTACCGGCACACAGGCAATGAGGCTTTCTTAGATCAGCTGATTGCAGTGCTATACAGGCCAACTTCCAAACACAACAACGGCAAGGATGCGCGCAAGATCTTCACTGAGATTGATGTGATCCGCAATGCGGCAGGGATGCGCAAGCTGGATAAGCACCTAAGAGCAGCGATCCTTTTCAATTACGAAGGTTGCAGGCGGCATGTGGTATCCAGGTACCCCACCATTTTTATTCCTGGGAAGGAAGGCGAAAAGTCAGAATTCACCAATCTCACCCCGCTAATTAAAACCGTGGCCGGTGGTAACGGAAAATTCGGTTCCTTCAGGGAAACGGAGCAAACCAATTTATACCTCTTTTTAGATCATCTGCGTGATGAGATTGAAGAATCTAACCGTAAAAAGTAATGTTAACCGAAGATCAATTTATCAGCTATTTTGAAAAGCTTGCCATAGCACACCGCACTATTGCGCACAACCTTGATGGTCAGCAATCCTTTTTTGAGGTTGAGGATCCCGATGAGCTGAACGCGTTTAATGAGGCGCTTCGCTATGCAACAGGATCTACCGTGATGCTTGTGGTTGCAGGTGAAGGCGAACTGGATGATAACAATTCAGAAAATCACGTTCAGGTTATGGAATTCCAGATTTACATACTGCAGAAAAAGGATGATGGCATCAAAACCTCGGATATTCGATCGGTTTGTATTGAGGTCATAAAATCAATTGTTGGACGTACAAAACAGGATTGCCGCAAAGGGAAGATTGTTCCCAGCAAGGCCATCACTTTCCGAATCAGTAATGTTCCTATCCGAATGGTTGGACCAGTGGAGCTGAACTGGTACGGATACACAACCCAGCTGTCGTTTACCTGTCCTTTTGGTTGGAGCGTCGATTCCGGAACTTGGTCAGATATTCCATAACAGTCCATGAGTGTAACTTTGATCTCCCCTCCGGAGGAAATTTCTTTTTCTGCTGATTTCATTAACGCTGGCTTTCAGTGCGGTGATTTCGTGCAAACTCCGGGTGTAAAGTCGGTGAACACCATCGGGATAAAGACATTGACTGAGCCTGCCGACTTCGTGATCCAGTATGGAACAAATATGGTCATCATGACCGCCAAAACAAATCCGGATAACAGCGGAAGTGAATTCCAGTATGTGCCTTGGATCAATGAAGCACCTGAAGCGGCCTTGGCTGCTCTGCCCTACTTTCAGAATCATCCGATTTTATCGACTGACTTCGACATCACATCCACCGCTGACAATAAAATCATCCTTACAGCAAAGCAGGATGGCCGGGACTATGATGTTCTTGGATATAATACTACTCCGGGCAGCCTGCCGAAGCTGAAGGAAAACTATACGGTGCATGTACGGCTGATGGTGCAAAATCCGCAGGATTCTGGATACACCGAAGCGTATGTTGCGAATCTTCCGTTGCAATTCGGCACGAATAAGGTCAACGCGGTTCTGGGCGATAAACTTCATCAGCGCCTCACTGCTGATTTAAATAAGTACGAACCGGAGATCCCCGAAGCTGTCATCTACAACTGTAATGTAAGCCGCAGAAGATATTTCTTCCAATATGGGGAAAGCTTCGGGCAACCGGCTACAATTAAAAAGCTTACAAATTCACCCATTTACATTGTGGCGCACGGTGGACTAAGTTACCGAGCTAAAGGCCGGCAGTCATTTTTGAAATTGCTTAAACCTGGTACAGTAGATAAGGACCGGTTTATGGTGCAGGGACCTGCAGAGGTTTCTACCAGAACGGATCAGCCGCAGTACCTGTACTTCCTGAACACCCGTGATCAGGTTAACCTCACCATCAATTGCAAGTTCTATTTCACAGATGGAACCTTTGCGGCTATACCACTGCAATCAACTACGCTAGGACGTGGTGGTAAAATTGGTTTCCGCGTTCAATTTGATAAGCTCTTTAACCCAGTTGATTTCCCTGCAAGGAAGGTAAAGAAGTTTGAAATCTGGCTTTCAAATACTGGTGGTGCTGCAATCTCTGAGGTGCGTTCCTATTTGCTCGATTACGATTATAAAGAGTTTTACAAGTATTTTTTGTTTTGGAATTCCTGGGGTGCGCTGGAAAGCCGCATGTTTTATGGAAAAGGCAGTGTAGAGTTCGACCTGGTGCAATCTGTAGCGGATCGGAATTCTTCTTTACCTACCGCAATTAGCCAGGGCACATCAACTGTTTTTAATAGTTCGATACAAACCAAGTTCTCCATCACCACCGGATTTATTGCCAATAAAACCCTGCTGTACCTGAACCGGGAGTTCTATGTCGCTACAATGAAGTACATACTTAGCGATGGCAAGCTGCTCCCGATCCGGGTTACATCGAAGACCATCGGCGAGATTGAAGACGGCAATAACCTGTTTGCGCAGAAGTTCGAATACCAGTACCTGTTTGAGGATCAATCATACACCGAAGGTGACGTTTACAAACCTGTACCGCCACCGGTTCGGATCACTGGTCAGATTTATTTTGGTCCATCACTTACAAGGCCGGTTATTGCTGCTGACGTGCTTTCGCTTCCAAACAGCGCACCGGCTGCTGCTTACCTGATCCCAGTTGTAACCGGACCAAGTAAATACATCAGCGTTGCTTACCCTAAACTTACAAAGAAGTGGGGAAGCGCTTTTGATAACACCAGTCAGGAGAACGTGGCTTCTGAATACGTGCCTGTCGACATTGTTGTTGATGGCATTCTGTACGTGTTACGCACGATGGCACTTGATGTTGCCTACTCTTATTCTCATGATCACATTTTAACGATTACCGATGTCAACTAATTACACAGAAGTAGCTAAACCCATTAAACTGCTAAATCAAGGAAACCTTGACGGGTGGTTCGGACCCTATACCAGTGATGCTGAGGCCAAGCCACCGTACCTGTAAATATCAGGTGGGGTAAAGTCGTAGGGATTTTAAAGGATGGCTATATCATTGAGAAGTGGTGGCCTAATGTAAATAGTGATTTGGTTGAGTACAATGATGTGAGCAGCCAACTGAGTGATTTCATTCAGCTTTTTGATAAAGCCAAATTGTTGATTGGTACCGATTACATCAACAGCGGCTATTTACAGGATACAAACATAAACTCTCTAGGGGCGATTGTAACTGGACAGATTGGCTTCCAGGTTGCCAACATACCGTTTTTAAATGATTCTGTTCAGCAGGTAATCGTATCTAATCTACCATCTACAAGCGCTAAGTATTACAGGTGGGTGGACAGGCAAGGCAATACAATCAGTTTCGGTGTTATCCCATCAACAACACAGGTCTTTAATCGACCATCTGGGGCCGTCGTACTTCAGTTCAACTTAAGAAGGTCAACGGCACCAGTAGACCCGGAAAATTCGAAAGACTCGGTTATGGTGAACAAAGGTAGTAAGGCATTCCCCTACCTGAACTTTAATGATCCCGGTATAATTTTCTCGGTAAGGGGTAAAGAAATTATGGCTTCGATCTTAAAAGAAGGAAGCACACTTGGCGGAAATCCTGTGGCGACTACCAATTTAATCCCAAAGCTTACAATTGCCTACAGCAAACAACTAGTAGATGTTTCTACAATTGCTACAGACAACCGCACCGTCAACGGTATTTGGATTGACCGATTTGTGAGCACCTCTGGAGCAATTACAGCCACATCTGGAGCCGTAGGGTGGATGATGGCCAACATTCTTATTAAATACAATACCACCACAAAGATTACAATATCTGGTGGACAGATGACCTCTGGAAGATATTGGCGTATACTGGATGCAGCTGGAAACGTGCTTGCTAATTCCGGATCAACTCAGTATGATGGCGCGCTTACAACAATAGATATTCCATCCGGTGCTGCTGTTTTGCAGATAAACATAAAACGGAACACTGATAACGCATCAATCATAAACAGCTTTATGGCTAATTTTGGTGCAACAGCTGCTCCACTTGAAAGCTATGGATCAGCGATCACACACATCGATGGTGTACAGATTGGAGCAACCGCTAAAAAGCCGATTTTATACATCGTTGTCTATGGCGATAGTACCACATTTGGTGCTGATTTAGCCAATCCTGAACTAACAAGGTGGTCTACTCTATTCGGTAATTACTTTGATGTGGTTATTATAAACTTAGGATCTTCAGGTGCAAGGGCTGAAGAAATCACCGCCCGAATGGGTGGAGTATTTCCGAACATTACCGTAAATGGCGGCGTGATCATCCCGAATACATTTGTCGCAGTAAGCTATCCGGACATCAACCCGCTGCGTTCAGGTGCGGTAGTGCAGATTGATGTAGACCTTTATCTTCAAAATGGAAATAAAGTAAGCGGCGTACTTCATCAAACAAACGGTTTTAAAGCTACAAGCATATCTTCAAACATTAATACCGGTTCGCAGCCTTTACGCATGGTATCGTTATCTGGTAAAGCAAGATGGAGCAACATCACCATCTTAGGGCAAGGGATTAATAATGAGCCTTTGATCGTAGACGGCACCCAAACGATTGATGATGTTAAAGGGTGGTATATGGCAGCTGCCAGTGTAGTTAAAGGCGATTTCTTCGTTTGGGGCGTGTTAGATCGAGGCCCAAATGAAAAGCCGGGAACGGTAATAGGCGACTATATTGTTGAACTCGAGAAGTTCTTAAAACTAAATTTTGGTGCAAAGTATATCCCCTTCCGTCAGTATCTGATTTCACCACAAGCACTCTCAGATGCTTTACTATTTAATCCAGCCTTTGTGCCAACTGCAGCAGATCTGGCGGCTCAAGCAGTTAAGACAACGCCGCCTTCGTTCAGATCGGGTAGCGGATCAGTTCACCTTAACGAATTAGGTCATCAGTTGCAAGCATTGTACTTCAAAAAATTTCTTGAATTCTTTTTGATGTAAAATTAACTAAGCCGCTTACCTGCATCTAAAAGATTACTTCCCATGCTCCAACTTCTAAACGCCCTTTCTCAAACAGCGGATCTGCACACCGACACGATCATCCCTATCGAACGGAACAATCCGCTGTTTAACGAAGATACCCAGCTTTTCGCTGATGTCACCTACGGATTTAAATTGCCGCTTACCCCAGGCAATCAGGAGTTCATCAAAAATGCGCACCTGGTGGAAGCGGCCATTGAGCAGTACGCTCAGGATGCTACGCTCCTGGTGGATGGTACACCGCTACACACCGGAAAGCTGACCTACAAAATTACCGGCAACGACATCGATGCGCTGTTCCGGATAAACTTTGGTGCGTTATCGGAACAAACCAAACAGGTAAAGCTTTGCCAGATCTACACCGGTGATGCTATGGAGCTGCCCTATGATACAGCGCACATGCTGGCCGTTTGCAAAAACCCGAAAGACTATGGTTATAGCTTTTTTCCAATCTACAATGAAGCTTGGAGCGAAAGCGAAACTGAAACTGAGTTTGTGATCAACAAATGGGATCATGCGGCACAGAAATTTGTGCCCTCAGCTTGGTGCCCGTTTTTCAAACTTAAGTACCTGCTGCAGAAAGTAGTGGAGTTCCTTGGTTTTTCCATCGATGGCGAATACCTGAAGGATTCCGAATCTGATGAAATCTTTGTTTACACCAGGATCATGTCCAGCACTTTGATGAATGGATCGTTCACCTACCTTCCGCAAGATCTAACCCTGAAAGATTTCCTGATCAGAATCAAGGAGCGTTTCCAGATCAGCTGCAACTTTGATATGATAACCGGCAAGGTGAATGTTGTAACGCCCAGCAGCGTGCTGAACAGCTTTACCGTGCAGGATCTCTCCGATTATGTTACTGCTATCGACGAAATTGATGTGCCGCAGGTAACCGGCTATTCAATCATTTTAAAGCCTGATGAAGATGATGAGTTGTTCCTTGATCCAAATGCGGAAAACGAAAACACCTACATTCCTACAAACCGCCTGACCATCGGCGATAAGGAAAAGCCGATCGACATGGAATCATCCACCTTGAAGGTGAAAACATTCGAGACTTATTCGATGCCGGCCACTAAGCAGCGCACGTACTATTATAAGAACAGATCAGAGTCATTCCCCTTACGTTTCTTGCGTTACCGCGGAATGAAAACGCTTGCCGGTGGTCTGGTCTTCCCACAAGCAGAGCCGGTGGAGCTGAGCCTGGATGATGCAACCTGGTACAAGTTCAAAAACGAAAGTAAGACCGTAAAGCTGAAGATGACTATACCGGCTTTCCTGCTTGCTCGGATTAAGATTTACCAGAAGATCTCCTTTTTCAGCAAAGAGGGGAATTACACCATCGCACTTATTGAAAAGTTGCCCTATAACCTTTCATCCGGCAACAGCAGCTACATTAATGCTACCCTGCAGTGCAGAACGATGGTCAACTCCTACGCCACCGATGCACAGCTGATCGAATACAAACCGGATCCAAATGAAACGGATGCCGACAAAACGGGATTGATTCCAGCTACCTACAAAGCGTTTTTCGATAAAACCAGACTTCCTGCAGTAAACATTGAAATCCTTTGGACCAGCAGAGTAAATGGCAGATCAGTCGTACTTAAGGAAAGTATCCTGCTCAGTACAGATCGTTTTGGTACTGGCGGTACCGTGATTGCCCCGCCTCTGATTACCCCGGTGACATGGGAACTTCGGGTTACTTCCGGCGTTCCGAGGTTTGCAATCGTTGGTGGTATGAAATTCAACTTTCAAATGGGCAATGGTTACTACTGGCTAAATCTGATCACTCTACCACGCTCACCTTATGATGTACAGGGCATTTGGATCGTTTTTGAAGAGGCAAATCTACCCGGACCAAATCCGATCAGCGTTACCCCGCCTACTGATGGTGGAGGTGGAGGCGTAACACCGCCAGTGGATCCACCAACCGAGCCGCCTGTAGCACCTACTGCATTAAAGGAAAAGTTTGATCTTACAGTTGGCGCAACGTTGAAGGATGGTTTCAAGGATCGCACCCCTGAATACAAATCAGCCTACAGGAAGCATGTAAGGCGTATTGGCGGTGAAAACTGCTTTAAAATGCACATCTTTCAACCACAGGAAGGCCAGTTTAGGTACGCTGAAATTGATGCAATCCTTGCTGAAGCCGTGGCTTACGATCTGGATATCCACATTCACTGCATCACTTGGGCAGATGTGAATGCACAATTTCTGAAGGATAAGGAAGGGACATGGACGCAACAGCAGTTTAGAGACTTCCTTATCAATCACATCACAACTCTGCTCACCTATCTGCTTCCATATGTAGACAGAATAACGGGAATTGACTCCATTAACGAGGCTTTCGGACCGAACGGCCTCAAATCTTCATTCTGGGGCCGTGTTCTTCCGGATTGGATTGATGTAACCGTTTCCACCGTAAGGAGCATCATGCCGAATGTTCCGCAGTTCATCAATGATTTCGATTTTGAAGATTCTAATGCTAAAGGGCCTACTGTTGTCAACTACATCAAAGAGGCGGCAACCAGAGGGATCGTAATCGACGGGATCGGATCGCAATCGCACAGCAGTGTTGCGCTGAATATGGTAGATTATGAACGCAGGTTACGGGTATTAGGTAATTCAGGGTTGTTAATTCATATATCCGAACTGGATGTAATCCTTAAGCCAGGCTCTGCTACTTCCCCAACCTGGGCCACTTCTGAAACATGGTTACGCGATGACCAGGGGAATCCCATCCCTGAGCTGGACAGCAATGGCAACCCGAAAGTAGATAGCAACGGAAATCCTGTTTATCGGTTCAAATCGCGTACCCAAATTGAACTGGAAATTTTCAGATCATCACCACCAAGGTTAGCGGCACATGCTATGTTCTTCACAGAAAATTACAGGATTGCCCAGAAAGTGATTCCGCGTGCAAACCTATATGGAATAACAACCTGGTGCGTAGGTATCGCAGACAGTGGAATTAACTTCCCAACCTTCAAAGAATTCCCTGGACTGTTTTTCGTAGACTACACGCCTACACCAGCGGTTCAGGCATTGCTCGATATGCCAGTACAGCCATACGTTGCACCTTAGTAAGGATCCCGCACACGCGGGATTCCTGTCCTTTCCAACGCCACCCTGAAAAGGGATTTTCGTAGAATGGCAGAGAAAACATTGTTCGATCAGATTGAGATCCGCGGGTATGTCGATGGCTGGGCACGCCTTACCATTGAAGCCTGGCGAAAAGAACTCCGAAAACAGAAAATCGGGGTGACCGATGATTTATATCGATCGTTCACACATCAACTAAAACGCGACCGCGAAGATTTGCTGGGTGTGATGCTAAAATTCAAATTTTACGGGCGCCTTCGAGATATGGGTGTCGGCAAAGGTGTTTCAGCGCACGAGCGTTTTACCAACAAACAAAATCTTGCCGCTAACAAAAAGTATGGCACCGACCTCTCGGCCCTGTCGCGTAAACCTGCTCGCTGGTTCAACAAGAAAAAGGTTAACCAGGTGCACAGGCTCCGCGAGCTGCTAGCAGTCAGAACCAATACTGCAGTTTCCAAACACATTTCAGACATCATGACCAACCAGTCAGAATATAACATCACTTTCAATGGCTAATAGAACCGATACAGAAGCAGTAGTAAAACTCGTCATCAATGGACAGCAAGCCGATGCTACCCTAAAGGATTTAACCAATTCACAGCGGAAGTACAATGCACTATTAAGCAATATGAAGGCTTCTGATCCTGGCTATAAAAAGATGGCCGAAGAGTGTGCTATGCTCGCCACCGCAGAAAGAGAACGTCGTAAAGAGCTTAAAGGTTTAGTAACCGATTCGCAAGAACTCGCTTTGTCCTGGAAGGATATTGCCGCTGGTGTAGTTGGAGGAATAGGTATTTCTGAGGGCATCGGTTTGATCAAGGATATCGGTGCTCAGGTATTTGAAATCACATCGAAGTTCCAGAAGCTTGAAGCGGTACTGACCACTACCCTTGGCAGTAGAAGCCAGGCACAACTGGCGATGAAGCAGCTGCAGCAGTTTGCATCGGAAACCCCATTTGGAGTTGATGAGATAACAGAATCATACGTGAAGCTTGCAAACCGTGGATTTAAACCAACCATGGAAGAACTCCGAAAACTCGGTGACCTTGCAGCTTCCACTGGTAAAAGTATGGATCAGCTGATTGAAGCTGCATTGGATGCAGAAACCGGAGAATTCGAACGATTAAAGGAGTTTGGTATCCGCGCTGAAAAGGATGGCGATAAAATACGTTTGACATTTAAAGGCATAACGCAGGAGATAGAATATTCTAATGAAGCTATCCGCGAATACATTGTTGGCCTTGGAGATGTGGAAGGTATTTCTGGTTCAATGGCTGGAATATCTGAAACGCTAGCAGGCAAGGTGTCTAACCTTGGCGACAACTGGGAGTCCATGCTTAAGATTGTTGGAGATGAGACCCAGGGTGTGTTTTCTGGTGCTATCGACATTATGAACGAAGCGGTAACGGCCATGAGCAAATACATGGCTAACCTTAGCCTGGCACAAAAGTACGGTGGCCCGGGATCTAGCCTGTGGGAACGTGCTAAAGGAACATTCTCCGAAATGAACGGTGGAACAAATACCGCTCAGGTGCAAAGGGATGCCTTTGCCAATGTTTCCAGTACGCTGGATACTTCCATCGGAAGCGCCAAAAACTTCAAGGATCTGCTGGCTATTCAGGATGATGTGCTCGGAAGAATGCAGCGTGTCGATAAGGCAACGAAAGAAGGTGCAGCAGCCTTCCAACTGTACAACGACAAGCTTCGCATGATCAAGGAAGCTGGAAATGGAATATTAGATGATCGGGAGCAAAAGAAGCTGGCCGAAGAATCCAAAGCCACCAATTTAGCTGCAAAGGAGAAAGAAAAGGCTGCAAAGGAAGCTGAGAAAGCGGCGAAAAAGCAGGAATCCGAACGCAAGAAAGCACTTTCTGAATTTGAAAAATTCGACAAAGCCTATGAGAAGCTTGGACTACAAAGGTTGGATGATCAGCTTTCTAAAAACCAAAAAGAGATAGAGCAGGAAAAACGGAAGTATGATGATCTAATCAAATTAGGTGAAGATTACCTTAAAAACCATCCCACTGCGGCTCCTGAACAAAAGCAAGCGGCAGAAGCAAACATAACCCAGCTAAAGGGAGATAAGGAAAATGCCTTGAATACTATCGCAGTCCGTCAGGAACAGGAAATGGTTGCAAAAATCACAGAATTACGAACCCAGCTTCAGCAGGTCAAGGAAACGGAGCTGCAGAAAGAGCAAACTCTTATCAATAAGACCTATGATGAACAGGAGCAATTGTTTTCCGACAACGAAAGCAAGCTTGCTCAGCTTAAAATTGATCGTGCAAAAGACCTCTCAGATGCTGAACTGAGAGAAAAAGAGCGGCTTGAAGCAGAAAAGGTGCGTATTGAAGGTCAATATAGGCTGTTGACCGGAAATGAAGATGATAAGAAGCTGGCCGAGATTAATAAAAGATATGATGATGAACTTGCAGCATTGAAGAAAAACTTCAGTGATAAGGTAATTTCAACAATTGAATATTATGAGGCAATAGATAAAATTGAAGCTTCTCGTCAGTTCGAAAAAGATGCACTAGCACTCGCAAACGCTAAATATGAGGAAGAAAAAGAGAAAGCAAAAAAGGAGCAAATTAAGGATGCAGCTTTTTCAAGTGCTCAATCAATCGCAGATGCTGTGTTTCAAATTGGGGCTAATAATAGGCAACGCGAGACTGATCTGGCATTAAGCAACATTGAAAAGCAAAGAGAGACTGAGCTTAGTAAAAAAAACCTAACAGAAAAGCAGAAAGCTGCCATCAACAAAAAGTTTGACGAACAAGCTAAACAGGTGAAGCTGAAAGCTTGGGAGGACGAAAAGAAGGCAGCCATTACTCAAGCAGTGATCAATGGTGCGTTGGCTGTTACCAAAGCTTTGCCGAATATCCCTTTAGCCATTGCTACCGGTGTAGCTGCAGCGGCACAGCTTGCTGTGATCGTAGCACAGAAACCGCCTGAATTTGCTGCCGGCGTTCGTAATTTCAAAGGTGGACCCGCGATCGTTGGTGAAGCTGGTACAGAGTTAATTGAAGAGCAGGGAAAATTATGGCTTGCAGAAAAGGCTACGCTCGCAAATCTCGCACCTGGTGCGAACGTGTATAATGCGGAGGAAACGGTGTCCATGATGAATGCTTCTTTGGGTCAGAAGCTCTATACGCCGGTGAACTATTCCGTTGATAATGCTAGTGCACGTACCGCAGAAAACCAGTACAGATCTAACAGTACCGCTCCTGCTCTCCCAACATCGGCACTAGTATCCAATACCTCCCGGGATGATAGCGCAACCATGCGGGAGCAGATTGAAATGCTTACCGGTGCTGTTAATGCCTTTATTCAAGAACAATCCAGAATTAATAAGATCCCTGTGGAATTAAACTACCGAATAGTGGAAGAAAAAGCTGCAGAAGTTAAACAAGTTAGGATTAAACAAGGAGCAACACTTTAGTGATATTTTCCGATTCATTTTATTTAACCAATTATCTTAGCTAATCATATGTATTTATCACTCGTTAGATTCGGAGTAAAACTCTTTTTTGATGAAATACTTGGCGATAACACGATGCGAGTTATCGCCGAGAAGGATGATTTGGAGGTTGAATATTCTATCACCGTAGAAGAGGCGAAACAGATTATCTCTCATTTACAAAATAGTTTTAAGCTTATTCAAACAACATCTCATCAAACATTTTCTCCAAAAGATCATTCTTCTTTTCAAGAAAAACTGCAGGATCGCCAAAAATGATCTTTCTCAATACCTCTCGTATTAAACTATCTATTTTTAATGAAATTACCACCCATTCATTTCTTGAATGAAGGTCGGCCTTAAATACCTGTCCATGAAGATATGTAGACCTTATCTTGTATGCTAGCTTTATATATGTAAATCGATCCCTTTTGTCGCTCTTGATTCCACCCAAAAAACACGAAGCGCGTTCTGAGACTTTATGAGTAACTTCTGAACTATCAGTTGTAAACAAGCATTCCAAGATGGACATATAAAATGAAATTTTCTGTGGCAGGTATGATGTACTTCGTGCAAGATCTAAAAATCTTAAGGCTCTTGTTAGTCTGTTTATTGAGTTGTTGTAGTTCTGATAATTGTGTGCTGATGCCACAGCTGGATTATCTAGGCTAAAAGGAAAGCCGGGTTCTAAATTGGTGGGATCAAAGCTACTTACTGATTTTATTCTCTTCGACAAATCATCCAATTGGCTAAGTTCATCCAAGGTAAAGTAAGTATCAGAATATTCCCCGGCGGAATTACTGATCATCATACTGCGAACATTTCGAAAGCAATTGTTTAGCTCAGGAGAGTGGACGTAACAATTTTGCGAGTATACACTATTGTCTTTGATAAACCATAAATAACTTAGGGCTCTGTTTACGTGGGAGTTTAACGTAGCAGATATCGGATGTGGATGTGGACACTTTAATGCCCACCCATTTTGAAGAGACGAAATATCTCCGGAATAACTTACAGTTACTAATCTTCTTATTGTGTTAAGGTCTATTGTACCAACAGCTGCCATTAAGCTAGGATTTGAAGTGAAAGGCATCAATCGGTTAGGATTGGAGAAATAAGACAGATCTTCAAATTCGAAGCCTTTCGAAGAGTCTTCAAAGTGGAAGAAAAGGACTGGAGATAATGCATTAATTTTCATATTTATTTTATTTCGCTATTGAATGATATACTTGTGTAAATTTGAAAGAAGCGTTCAACTAACTAGCCTCATAAAGCCAGCGTTCCGCATAAATGAATCATTCATTATATCCATGCCGGTGCGTTTGTCCTGTTCATTTACGTGCACGTAGATCATTGTGGTAGTAATCTTGGAGTGTCCCATAATCTTCTGCAAAGCTACCACGTCCTTTGTTTGACGGTAGTAGTGGGTGCCAAAGGAATGCCGCGCAACGTGGAAGGTCAGGTTCTTTCTAATGTTAACCCCGTCCATAGCAGCGATGTCCTTCAACGATCGGTTCATCTCCTGCTCTGTAGGAAGATTAAAAAACTTTCCCGTTTTCCGTTCAATGAAGTTCTGAGCGATCCGGGATAATGGTATTTGGACCTCCTTTTTAAATCGCCTGTTCTTCCAAGGCACAAAATGCATTTCATTATTCAGCTGAACCCAGCCCCATTCCGCTCGGTAAACGTCTGACACCCGAATCGAAGTAAAGCAGCTAAACAGAAACGCTCTAAGTGTTTGCTGCCTCAGATCGTCTAGCCGGTTGGATAGGTATAATCCTGTTAGCCGGTTAATCTCGTCCTCTTCCAGGTAGGTCAGTGATGGTGCCGGTGGCGTATTTACATAGTTTTCAAAATCTTTATTCAAGCTGATGCCTTCCTCCATTGCGAGATGCAGGTAGGTTTTTATGTCTTTAATCCTACCCCAGATGGTTGCATGATCGTTTTTGTGCCTGGTGCTTAGATGTACCTTGAAGCGTTGTAGCAGCTTCCTATCAGTAGTGTAGAACGGAATTGAGGTCTTAAACTTTTTTAATCGGTTCAAAGTGCCGATGTTGTTCAGGCGGGTTCTATTTGAAATCTCCTTGTATTTGAACCGGTCGGCTATCTTATGCTCCATGTAGGCAAGAAAATCCCTGCGTAAGTCAATGTTCCGGAGTTCATCAATAAATAAATCCATCGACAAAACCTTATCCTGGATCCGGTACACTTTAAAAATCTCATTTACTTTCTGCAGCTCATTAGCGATGATCAGCTGATAATCATTGAAATCAGCATCACGCTTGCTCCGTGGCTTCATGGTGCCAGCCTTGTTATCAACCAGGTGTGCTGGCCACGATAGATTCAATGGGATTGGTTTGCTTTCCCGGTTGATGATCACCAGCAAATAAAGGGAAGCATTCCCATTTTTCTGGACCCGGTTAGAATTGCATTTAAGTTTTACGGAATAGCTTACCATAAAGATTGGTGTGTGTTTTTTGATGTTAAAACAATGTTGCAACAAAGTGTAACTAATCACCAATTTTATGCTTTTAAAAAACGGCCTTTACGTGATGTAAAGGCCGTTTTTAGGTTTTTCCCTCTAAAGGTATCAGAGGGGGTGTACCCAGCGCCGGAGTCGAACCGGCACGGTTTCCCACAGGTGTTTGAGACCAGCGCGTCTACCAATTCCGCCAGCTGGGCATTTGCTTGTTAGCGGGATGCAAATCTATTCATTGTCTCCCAAACTTCCAAGATTAATTTTCATTATCTTCTTTTAATTTTTTATCCACCCAAAATGGTGCAAATGGCAAAAGCGACGAAAACAAGAACATCGCAGCTTTACTCAATTTCCATCTGCTTTCCTGCCAGGTCATTAGCCAAAAAACAATGTAAAGTACAAACAGCAATCCATGCGCCCAACCGGTATATTTAACAGCCAAGGGCATGCCTGCCCAATACTTTAATGGCATCGCAATAAATAATAAAAGGATGTAAGATATCCCTTCAGCAACAGCTACTTTTCTGAAAATGGCGGAAGTATGCATAATTTATTTGATTTTGGACAGGCTTTCCCTGATCCTGTATAAATATTTACTTCTGTAGTAAAGATCTTTTATGGACAGCAAAGTCGTTTCCTGTGCATCAGAATTCTGATGATCATATGCAGCAGCAAGCGATTCTAATTCCTGATGGAGTGAAGCTTCAATGTTGTCAATTTCCTGCTTCACCTGCGACATACGCGCTTCATCAGGATCAAATTGCAGGTCCATCAGCGCTTCATTTACCTCCATCATCTCCATCAGGAAGCTTTGAGGAAGCTTATAATTCTCACCTTCCTCCAGCAACCCCTTCAATGATAAGATATAATGTATACGCTTCTGCGGATCGTTAAGCACCTGAAAGGCCTTGTTGTTTAATGTCGACAGCTCCAGTACCTCCTGTTGTTTCTCGTCACTTTGATTGATAAAGAAATCAGGATGATACTTTTTACTCAGTTCATAAAACTTCTGCTTTACGAGCTTCAAATCGGGATTGAAGTTAAGCGGAAGGCCATATAATTCAAAGTAATCCATAAACTGTGCTACTTAATAAAATTCTTAAAAATATCGTTACCAAGCACAAAGACCATGAGCGACAGCAAAATCACAAACCCCACCATCTGCGCACGTTCCATGAATTTGTCGCCAAGCGGTTTCCCTTTCACCATCTCAACTAGTAAGAACACGACATGACCGCCATCCAACGCAGGAATTGGCAATAAGTTCATGAATGCCAAGGCAACTGAAATAAATGCGGTAGATGCCCAAAAGCGAGCCCATACCCATTCACCACCGTAAACCTTACGTGCAATATCTACCGGGCCCGAAAATGCTTTATTTGCTTTTATCTGACCTGTAAATACCTTTCCAATACCTTTTGCATTGTCACTGAAAGTTTTCCAAGCTTGGGCAGCTCCGATAGGCAGTGCTTCCAATAAGCCATATTTAATGGTCTCTTGTTTAATTTCGCTCACACGGAAACCAATGCCCACCATGCCCGAAGTATCAGCCGGTACATTCAAAGCCAGTTTCTCTGCACCACGTTTTACATCAAAAACCATAGGCTTGCCTTTCGACTTCTTTATTTGCTCAACAACCTCGGTACTAAATTTAACCGGGATAGCGTTGATGGCTGTGATCACATCACCCTTCTGCACCCCGGCTTTTGCGGCAGGTTTACCTGTCATAATCGAATCAACAGTAGAACTGATTAGCGGTACACGGTCCACAAAAGCCTCAATTCCCTCATCCGAAATGTCATTTAGGATATTCTCAGGAACCTTTACGTACAAGGTTTTGTTTCCACGTAGTATGGTTAGGGTGGTGTTGCTTAATAATACCTTTGATGAAGTAATTTCTTCGAACCTGATCACCTTTTTGCCATTTATAGCAAGAACTCTATCGCCTTTTTGTAGTCCAATACTTTGCCCTACAACTCCCGGATTGATTCCACTGTGCGTTGAATTATTTGCGATATATGTTTCGCCATATTTGAAGGTCAGCATCCAAAAGATAAAAATACCAACGATCACGTTTACCACTACGCCTCCGAGCATTACGATCAATCGCTGCCACGCAGGTTTGGAGCGGAATTCCCAGGGTTGTGCGGGCTGTGCCATTTGCTCAGTATCCATCGACTCATCGATCATACCGGCAATTTTCACATATCCACCAAGTGGCAGCCATCCAATCCCATATTCACAATCGCCTTTTTTAAAGCTAAAAAGCTTAACGTTCCAGGCATCAAAAAACAGGTAGAACTTCTCTACCTTGATGCCGAAGGCCCTAGCAGCCAGAAAGTGCCCCAGTTCGTGTAAAATTACTAATATCGATAACCCCAGTAAAAGCTGGGCGGTCATAATCAGTCCATTCATATATTACTTAATGTTTTTATTTATGATGATATAAAATCTATTTTGTTACCAGTTGACCGGCAAATATACGGGTATGTTGGTCCGTTTCTAAATAATTGTTCAGGGTAGGCTCTGCAATAAATTGCACATCGCTCATGCAGCGTGCAATAACGTCGCTCATTTCTAAAAAACCAATACGGTCTTCTAAAAACGCATTTACCACAACTTCATTGGCTGCGTTGATGATGCATGGCATATTACCGCCGCGGTTCATCGCCTGATAAGCCAGCTCCAGGTTGCGGAATGCGGTCCTGTCCGGCTGCTGAAAGGTAAGCTCAGGATAATCCATAAAGTTAAAGCGAGGAAAATTTGTTTGTACACGCTGTGGATAGGCCATAGCATAGTGTATGGGCAGCTTCATATCTGGTAAGCCCATTTGTGCCTTCATCGAGCCATCAGTAAACTGCACCAAAGAGTGAATAATGGACTGAGGATGTATGACCACATCAATTTGCGCTTCATTAAGGCCAAATAACCACTTCGCTTCAATCACTTCTAAACCCTTGTTCATCATTGAAGCAGAATCAATCGTGATTTTAGCACCCATAACCCAGTTCGGGTGTTTCAAAGCAGCCTCTTTAGTCACAGAAGCCAGGAACGCCAAATCTTTACCGCGAAATGGACCACCCGAGGCCGTTAAGTAAATCTTCTCTACGGCATCTCCAGACTCACCAACCAGACATTGATAAATTGCAGAATGCTCAGAATCTACAGGAACAATTTTGACACCATGATCCTTCGCCAACTGGGTGATTAGTTGACCAGCAACCACTAATGTCTCTTTGTTTGCGAGCCCGATATTTTTTCCTGCTTTGATGGCAGCTATTGTAGGTTTAAGTCCAACTGCACCCATAATTGCCGTAACTACGAAGTCTACCCCATCCAGGCTTGCAGCTTCCTCCAAGGCAGCTTCACCGGCAAGCACCTTTATGGCTGTACCCTCAAGTGCCGTCCGCACCTGCTCAAATTTTGATTCGTCGCATATTACAACCAGTTCTGGCTGGTATTTCAAAGCTTGTAAAATCAATAGCTTTGCATTCTTCTGCGCAGTTAGTGCAACCACTTTATACAACGAAGGATTCGCCTCAATAACTTCCAACGTCTGTGTTCCGATAGACCCAGTAGAGCCCAGTATCGATATATTCTTCAATGATGTTCTGTTAAATTGTAAAGCTACTCAAACGATCTGCAATCTGTCTATCGTTAGACAGCCTTGGAACCTTATTCTGGCCCCCAAGTTTGCCTGCAGCGCGCATGTAGTCTACAAATGCATTTTTATGTAAGGAGCGGATCACCAGTGGCTGTAGGACCTTCCCGGTGATCAGATCATGGTAATATATATTTTTCTTCTGCAGTGCCTCATCCACTTTCCTGCTAAAAGCAGTTAAATCTTTCGGAGCAGCACCAAACTCCACAAACCATTCATGGTAAGCCAGGCCACCTTCTGGTGGCGTAATTTGAGGGGCAACAGTGAACTCGGTAATACTAACATCTTCTTGTTCAGCTACGCTCCATAATGCCTGTTCCACCTCTTCCCCAATCACATGTTCTCCGAAGGCGGAAATAAAATGTTTGATCCTGCCAGTCACCAAGATCTTATACGGATGCTTAGATACAAATTTCACCGTATCACCAATGCTGTATCCCCAAAGTCCCGCATTTGTATTCAAGATCAACGCATAGTTCTTGTCCAGCTCCACTTCTTGTAAGCTTAAACGTGTAGGATTCTCATTATAATATTCATCAGCAGGAATAAATTCGTAGAACATACCCGCATCAGCTAACAATAACAGGCTTTTATCCTGCTGACTATCTTGATAAGCGATAAAACCTTCAGAAGCTGGATAGGTTTCAATGGAGTCTATTTTCCGCCCAATACTCCCTTCAATCTTTGCACGGTAGGGTTCATAGTTAACACCGCCATATACAAACAGCTGCAGATTTTTGAATATATCCTTAATCTTTTTTCCACCACTTTTTTCCGTTAAACGGTCGAAATACATTTGTACCCAAGGCGGAATACCTGAAATCAGGGTCATATCCTCTTTAATCGTTTCCTCTACGATTGCATCAACTTTGGTTTCCCAATCTTCAATGCAGTTCGTTTTATAGGAAGGCATCCGGTTACGCTGCAGGTAAGCTGGCACCAGGTTAGCCACAATGCCCGACAAACGACCAACTTTAATTCCATTCTTAATACTCATCACCGGGCTACCTTGTAGAAAGATCATTTTGCCATTCACAAAATCAGCTTTCCCGGTTTCATGTATATAGGTCAACAGTGCATTGCGTGCAGCTTGAAGATGCTCCGGCATCGATTCCTTCGAAATTGGTATGTATTTAGCACCTGAGGTCGTCCCGGAGGTTTTCGCGAAGTATTCTGGTTTACCTTTCCACATGACATTGGGCTCACCTGCAACAACACGGTCAATGTAAGGTCTTAGCGCTTCATAGTCCCGAACAGGCACCTGTTGCTTGAAATCGGCATAGGTGTTTATAGATGAAAAATTATGATCTCTGCCAAAAGCCGTGTCTGCCGCTTCGCTAATGAGCTTTTGAAAAACCTTCTGCTGTGCCGCTGCTGCGTTGTACTTCCACTTGTTTATGCGGCGTACGATGTATGCCGCAAAGGGTTTACTTATTGCCGCTTTTAATCCCATAATCTGCTAAACAATATTGTGAATGATATCTGGTTCTTCAGTTCCATCGTATTCTGCCATCATCTTACGATAAACAATCGTTAAGGCAACACTTGAGAGTGGAACGATAATAAATGAGCTTAAGCTGATCACCAATAAAGAAATCACAGACCAGTGAAGGTAGTTGAATACTAACGACAGCAAATGAAAGAAGCCCAGCACCAATAATAGCAATAATATTTTAGTGAAGTTACCACGTGTGGTGGCCAGGCTGTATTTAATAGCTTGAAAAGGCCTAGCCTGCTTATCGATGATGAAGAATTGGAAGAACGAGATCCGGATGAAGGTGATGAAGATTGCTACAATTGCTATTGCAACAGATATATTGGTCACCACCCTACCGGCTTCGGCAAGATTCTTAACCAAACCCAACTTTACGGCATACCGCAAGATGGGATCAAGGACGTATAACACCGGGTACAGCAATACCCCCACAAATAAAATGCATAATGCAAAGTAAAATGTAGCAATTAGAAAACGGATGATCTGCACCCGGGTTGGTAGCGTGCTCACAATGGTGATCTGCTCGTTTTCATTATCCAGCAAATGAAGAATGTACTTAAACAAGGATAGATTTATCGTACAGTATAGCACGATAAACAGGAACACCATCAAGATCCGCAAGCCGATGTTAACATCCTTTAAAAAGAAGGCCATCAAACTCGAGGTTGTAAATGTAATGAAGATTAAAAAGCATAATGTTGCCAGTGAGAAGTAGTTGTCGTAAGTAACACGCCATGCTTTCCCAATCACCTCATTAACCGTAAATGTGCTTTCTTTTAAAAAATTAATCATGCCAATTTTAAAACTACTCTTTTAACAAAATCCTGAATAAAGCCCATCCCATATGCACCCAGCTGAATAAATGCTGCAATGATGCTTAAAAAAGCCACATGTACAGATTTGTTCACCCACCAGGAATGACAAAATATTAAAAAGAAAAATAACAATATGCCTCCATCACAAAGATAAGCTAATGGCGAATATATAAAGTGGAGGATCATGGTCAGCAATATACCGAGGGTAAACACAGCCGGAAAAAAGTGAACGAGCTTTAGCTCTGAAGGGAAATGTTTATAGATGTTAATCCTAGCCCTTCCAAAGAAATGAAGCTGTTTATAAAACTGTGCAAAACTCGTGCGACGTTTGTGATATACCTTTGCCGCAGGAATTAGCCCAATCTTGAAACCATGCTCATGGATACGAATGCTATATTCAATGTCCTCCCCAAGCCTGGTCAGAATAAATCCCCCGACATTTTCCCATACTTCCCTGGAAACGCCCATGTTAAAGCTTCGGGGATGAAACTGGCCAATGTGTTTAGAATTACCTCGAATGCCACCTGTTGTAAAAGGCGAAGTCATAGCATAGCTAATGGCCTTCTGCACCGGTGTGAAGCTATCGTGAGCAGCATCAGGACCGCCATATGCGTCCAATCGGTGTTCCAGAAGATAGTCCTTTACAATCTCCAGGTAGTCCTCGGGAATTAAACAATCTGAATCAAAAATTACAAAGTAATCCCCTTTTGCACGCTCAAATCCGTAATTCCTAGTAAAGCCCTGTCCTTCGTTCGCTTTCACGAAATATTTAAGATCAAGCTTGTTGCTGTATCTCTCAACAACTGCTTTCGCATCATTTGCAGATCCATCTTCAATCACCAGCACCTCAAACTGGGTGTAAGATTGCCGGGTTAAAGTAGACAGCAGCTCATCAATCTCCTGTGGGCGATTATATAAGGGTATAATGATAGAAAAAAACATTAGCGAAGCTCTTTTTCTATTAAGTATTGATTTCTTTCAGGCGCATTCCTGGTCACCAGCTCTGCAACGAAACCGGTAAGAAACATCTGTGAGCCAACTATTATGGCCACTAACGCAATATAAAATAAAGGCTGATCTGTCACCTCCCGCTTGTAAGGCATGTGCACGGCAATGTGGTACAGCTTTACACCAATCATCCATAATGCCATAAAGATCCCCAGAAAAAAAGATAAGACACCAAGTGAACCGAAAAAGTGCATAGGTCTTTTCCCGAATTTACCAACAAAGAAGATTGATAGCAGATCTAAAAAGCCATTGATAAATCGGCTCATTCCAAATTTGGTGACCCCATATTTACGTGCCCGGTGTTCTACAACCTGCTCACCAATCCTGGTGAAACCAGCCCACTTTGCAATTACTGGGATATAACGGTGCATTTCTCCATAGACTTCGATCGTCTTGATCACATCCTTACGGTAGGCCTTCAATCCACAGTTAAAGTCGTTTAGTGCAATACCAGACATTTTGCGGGTTGCCGCATTAAACAGCTTTGTAGGAATGGTTTTGGTGATCGGGTCATAGCGCTTCTTCTTCCAACCAGAAATCAAGTCAAATCTTTCTTCCTTAACTCGGCGGAAAAGTTCTGGAATTTCGTCCGGGCTATCCTGCAGATCAGCATCCATTGTGATGACAACATCACCCTGTGCTGCTTCAAATGCAACGTTTAAAGCCGCAGACTTCCCGTAGTTCCTTCTAAACTTAATGCCTTTAACTTCAGGCTGCGTAAGTTTCAGCGATTCAATGATGCTCCAGGATGCATCTGTACTCCCATCATCCACAAAAAGGATTTCATATGAAAAACCATTTTCAGCCATCACCCTGGCAATCCAGGTGGTTAATTCCGATAAGGATTCTTCTTCATTATATAAGGGAATGACAATAGATATATCCATGTGTGCTTTTATACGCTTAATATGGGGACAAATTTTGTCAATTTAAATGACATTCTGCCGAGTGGTTTGAACATTGACATCAAAATGTTCCATAAAAAAGCCAATATCGCCTGACCGAATGTCTCGCTCAAACAATATTGGCTTTATTAAATATTATGCCTATTCTTCAGTTTTAAAGAATATAGGACGCTCCTTTTTGAAAATCGCAGCAAAGATCAGCGCCCCGATAAAATATAAAGTGGCAGAAATACCAAAGCCAACAATAATCTGCGAGAAATTTGGATTCAAGGTCTTGTCTAACTCAGCAGACATTTTACTCATATTCTCATCTATTTGCGAAGAGTCAAGTCCCACGCTTTTATAGGTCGACTCTACGTTCTCCATCATCATGTCCTTCATTTTAGCAGCATATTCCGGCTCAATGTACTTGCTGAAAATGATGGTGAAGAAATAAGCAATAGCGGTGGAAACCAGGAACATTATAAAAATGTTTAACAGTGCTTGCGAGAAATTCCAATATCCGCCAGCATGTTTACGCAAATCCAGGCAAAAGAATACTGCCAGACCAATACCAACCAAAAACGTGATACTAGAGCCGATCCATGAGCCTAATAGCTCCGGTGCGATGTAATAGATGACCAAGAACAACACGATACTGATCGCGCCCCAAATTATTCCGTTTTTCAGGGCAGCACTTCTTACCGCACTTGTGTTGATCGTTGTAGTTTCCATGTTTAACAGCGTTTTTATTTAATTACTAAATTCTATTTTCGTTAAAATTAGCAATTAAGCTGTAAACCGCAACATCAAAAGCGGGGTTTGCACTATTTTCTTCCAGTTCTTTCAAAGCCTCAGCGGTTGCACGTGGCTGATGGAAGAAACTCATAAATGGAACAAATAATTCTTCCATTTCTTCACCAAGATCAATCATGCCGGCATGACTGCAAATATCCTGTATGCTGCTTTCAACCAACTGTTGATTACTGATCAGATCTTCATAAATATGAAACTCATCCTGAAATTCGTCCTCTTCCACTAATAAGAACTCCTTTAGGAAATCGTTAAGTTCGGGCTTGATCTTCTCATCATGACACTCATTGATATACAGCAGTAAATTCAGCAACTCCGTTCCACGATCAATGGTCTCCTCCTCTATGTTCGCCCACTCATCTGTTTCGAGGTAATCTTCTTCCAATTTCTTGATGTCACTTGCAAAGAAGTTAATCATCAATAAATCGAAGAATACTTCGCGCAATTCCTCAAATGCAGGATATTCATCAAAGGCAGCATCAAACTCTTCAACTTTCTCTAGAAAGCCAAGATCCTTACTGAAAACCTCAACAAGATTTTCTTCCAGTTTTACCGAATCTTCACCCGATTGTTCCGCAAATTTATCCAGTGCGGCAATAAGTGCGCTTTTTACATTACTATCCATAAGTTTCAAGTTTATCGTTGTTGTATACCAGCTTAACTTTTCCGCTAAGCTGCTGATTAAATAGGGGTGAATTCTTAGACTTGCTTCTATTATTGTCCTGATTATAAAACCAGGTTTCTTTCAAACTATAAACACTAAAATTGGCTTTCTCGCCAACTTCAAGTTTAGGAACCTCAAGGTTTAACACCTTTCTTGGTGCAATGGCTAGCTTCTCGGCAATCTGTTGTGCATCAAAACCAGCTTTAACCATTAACGGCAATGTAGTCTGAAGGCCAAGTATACCGTAAGCGGCAATTTCAAACTCCACAGCTTTATGCTCAATCTCATGAGGACGATGTTGACTGGTCACGGCATCAATCGTGCCGTCTTTCAAACCCGCAAGAAGTGCTTTGACATCGCTCTTTCCTCTTAACGGTGGTTTTACTTTATAATTGCTGTCAAAATCGTTAAGCTTGTCTTCGGTAAATACCAGATGATGCGCAGCAACGTCGCAAGTGACCTTTGCACCATCACGCTTTGCTCGCTTGATCAAAGCGACAGATCCCGCAGTCGATATGGTGCTGATGTGTATTCGCGTATCGTGATAGGCCGAGAGAAATAAATCACGCGAAATCTGCATCTGTTCTGCCAATGCTGGGATACCCTTCATACCAAGCAATACACTGGTACGACTTTCATTAACCTGAGCCTTACCTGCAATTTCTCTATTTTCAGGATAAACCATTAACAAAGCGTCAACTCCCTTTGCATATTGAAGTGCACGGCTCATGAAGCCATCGTCAGCAACAGGTTTATTCCCGTCGGAAAAAGCAACTGCACCTGCTTGCAACATATCGTACAGTTCTGCAAGCTCCTTTCCTTCCAGGTTCCTGCTAATTGCGCCAATCGGATGAATATTCACCAAACTGTCCTTGCTACGATTCAAAATGTACTCTACTTCTGCTTTGGAATGCAAAACAGGTTCGGCATGCGGCAAAACGGCAATACCGGTAAACCCACCAGCAGCGGCGGCAGCCATGGCACTTTGGATATCTTCCCGGGTTTCTAAACCAGGATCACCGATTGCACAATTCAGATCAAAAAATCCCGGACTAATAAAACATCCAGCTCCATCAAAAACCTCGTCTTCGGCTTCAGGGGTTAAACTTTCGCCTATCGCGACTAGCTTTCCCGATTCTACACGTACATCACAAGTGCTTTGATTAAACTGACTATTGGGGTCGGCAATAGTTACGCCTGTAATTACAAGTTTCATATTGTTTTTTTAAACAAAAATAGGGATTTAAATGGAATCTGTTTGGCTTTTTGTAAGCTCAGGGTAGCTATTTGCCGGTTTTTCAATGTATCATTTCTTAAACATAGCATCAATCGCGTTGTTTCCATGTTAAACTTATATTAACTATAAATTTTGTGAGGCTATTATTCTTTATTTTATTTCCAACCGTATATATTTGCCGCACCCCAATACGCATTTGCAGATTGAACGGACGAAATAAATGAGAAAACACTTGAACCACCACTTACATTTGCACCATCGCCAGTTGTGGCGATAGATATGTAATGTTTTGTACTTCAAGACTAGTTTCCGAAAATTTTATTTTTATTCCATTCATTCAATATAAGCAAATTGAAAACACTCAAAATAGCTATCCAGAAATCGGGTAGGTTAAACGAAAAATCCGTAGAGATCCTTAAAAATTGTGGTTTATCATTCGAAAACTACAAGAGCTCCCTCATCTCAACCGTTAGTAATTTTCCTTTAGAAATTCTCTTTTTAAGAGATGATGACATCCCGGAATATGTTCAGGATGGCATTGCCGATCTTGGTATTGTCGGTGAAAATGTAATCACAGAATCTGGTGCTCAGGTAACCTATTTACAGAAGTTATCTTTCGGAAAATGCACGCTTAAAATTGCTGTTCCGAATAACAGTGACATCACTGAAATATCAGAATTAGAAGGCAAGGCAATTGCCACCTCCTACCCGGTTATTCTTGAAAGATATCTCCGCGAAAATAATGTAAATGCACAGGTTAGAACAATCTCCGGATCCGTCGAAATTGGTCCGGGTTTAGGATTAAGTGATGCGATTTGCGATATCGTTTCTACCGGTGGAACTTTGAAAAGTAATGGACTAAAACCATTCGCTGAAGTCATGAAATCTGAGGCAGTTTTAATCGGCAGGGAAGGGGCAGAATTCGAGCCTGAAGTCCTTGAATTATTACAACGTGTTCGCTCCGTTTTAAGAGCTAAAGAAACCAAATACGTTGTCTTAAATGTTGCCAAAACAAACCTCGAAAAAGTTGTTGCTTTACTACCAGGTGTTAAAAGCCCCACAGTAGTTCCCTTGTTCGATGAAGGTTGGGTTGCCCTACACTCCGTGATTGCTGAACAGGATTTTTGGGAAAAAATTAATGCACTTAAAGCTGCGGGTGCTGAAGGCATCGTTGTAATGCCAATGGAAAAAATCATTGTTTAAGGTGATATAAACGCTAAATACTCAAATTTTTATATTAACCTTTAGTTAAACACTAAATATAAAACATTGAAAATCTATAGATTGAAAGAATTGTCTAAACAAGACATTCACAACATTTGCTTACGACAGTTAGCAGACGATGGAAGCATTAAAGAGCGGGTATCGACAATTGTAAATCAAGTTAAGCAGCAGGGAGACGCAGCATTGAAGGCATTTTCTTTGCAGTTTGATAAGGTGGATCTGACTAAGCTCTACCTTGACAAAACTGAACTTGCAGAAATAGCAGCCGGCATTCCTGGTACCGTGAAAGCAGCTATTGACACCGCCTACAGCAACATCAAACGTTTTCATGAAGCACAGATTCATAAAGAAGCTGCGATAGAAACCATGCCTGGAGTTACTTGTTGGCGTGAAACTCGCGCCATTGAACGTGTAGGGCTCTATATTCCAGGTGGAACAGCGGTTTTACCTAGCACCTTCCTCATGTTGGGCATTCCAGCCATTCTTGCTGGATGCAAAGAAATCATCGTGTGTTCCCCGCCCCAACATGACGGAAAAACAAACAGCTTCCTGGCTTATTGTGCCATGCTGCTCGGCATTGAAAAAATCTATCTTGCAGGTGGTGCTCAAGCCATTGCCGCTATGGCCTATGGAACAGAAAGTATTCCCAAGGTTGATAAGATCTTCGGCCCTGGAAACAGATATGTCACCCAAGCCAAGCAACTCATTCAAGGTACAACCTTGACTGCGATCGACATGCCAGCGGGTCCTTCGGAAGTTTTAGTGCTCGCAGATGAGACTGCCAATCCGTCATACGTTGCTTCTGACCTACTTGCCCAGGCGGAACATGGCACTGATAGTCAATCGATTTTAGTCGCCACCTCAAGTAGAATCATAGAAGAAACATTGGTAGAATTGAGTCGACAACTCGCTTTGCTTCCACGTAAAGCGATCGCTGAGAAGGCCATTAATAACTCTTACGCAGTTCTTGTAGACGACCTCAAAGCAGGAATGGACTTCAGTAATTATTATGCGCCGGAGCATCTGATCATTGCTACGTCGGCTTATCAACCAGTCGTTCCCCTCATTGTCAATGCGGGTTCAGTGTTCCTGGGTAACCTTACGCCGGAGAGTGCTGGAGATTATGCTTCAGGCACCAACCATACTTTGCCTACAAGTGGCTATGCAAAAGCATATTCAGGTGTGTCAATTGATTCTTTTGTTAAGAAGATCACCTTTCAACTTATCGATAAAACAGGTTTAAATCACATTGGCAATACTGTTGAGACGCTTGCAGAAGCTGAAGGCTTGCAGGCACACAGAAATGCCATCACCATTCGTTTAAATACAGAAAATGGATATTAACAGTTTACAGCGGGAAAACATAAAAAACCTGCGCCCCTACTCTACTGCCCGCGATGAGTATAAAGGCCAGGCAAGCATTTATCTTGATGCTAATGAGAATAGCTTTGGTTCGCCACTGCCTGCAGATTACAATCGTTACCCGGATCCATTGCAGCTCGACCTTAAAGATTCCATTAGTAAAATCAAGGGTGTGCCCATCGAAAACACCTTCTTAGGTAATGGAAGTGATGAGGCAATCGATCTGCTTTATCGTGCCTTTTGCGAACCCGGAAAAGACAATGTAATTATCCTTCCACCAACCTACGGAATGTATGAGGTTTCAGCCAATATCAACAACGTTGAAGTGCGCAAAGTAAACCTACTTTCGAACTTTCAACTGGACCTTGATGGTATTGCCGAAGCGATCGATCCGAACACTAAAATTATCTTTATTTGCTCACCAAATAACCCTACCGGAAACTCAATTATCAGAACGGATATTGAAACGGTTCTGGCGAATTTTCAAGGCATTGTTGTGATTGATGAAGCGTACATTAATTATGCAAAACAAAGGAGTTTTATTAAGGAATTAACAGAGTATCCAAACCTGGTTGTAATGCAAACATTTTCCAAAGCCTGGGGCCTTGCTGCACTTCGATTAGGGATGGCTTTCGCTGCTCGTCCAACCATCGATATTTTGAACAAAGTGAAGCCGCCATACAACATTAATCAGGCTACACAAGATCTTGCATTAGCGGCTTTGCAAAATGTAAATCAGGTTAATGAATGGATCAAGGTAACAGTGGAAGAGCGTGACCTTTTAACTACTGCATTAACCGAACTTGAAATCGTAAATAGGGTTTATCCTTCTGATGCAAATTTTGTACTTGCGGAAGTGACCGATGCTACAGGAATTTACGATTACCTGGTAAACCAGGGCATCATTGTTCGTGACCGTTCAAAAGTAACCTTGTGTGAAGGATGCTTGAGAATTTCTATCGGAACGCCTGCAGAAAACAAAAACCTCATCGCATCACTTAGAAACTATCAAGCCTAAACAGCCTAAGAATTAACCAAACAATGAAAAAAGTATTATTTATAGACCGCGATGGTACGCTGATTCTGGAGCCGGAAGATGAACAAATCGATTCTTTTCAGAAGCTGAAGTTTTATCCAAAAGCGCTCTACTACCTGTCTAAGATTGCGACCGAACTGGACTATTCGCTGATCATGGTGACAAATCAGGATGGTCTGGGTACAGATTCGCATCCCGAAGCAAACTTTTGGCCCGTGCATCAGTTCATTTTAAATACGTTCGAAGCTGAAGGTGTACGCTTTGATGAAGTCATCATCGACCGCACCTTTGCACATGAAAATGCGATCACCCGTAAGCCAAATACCGGATTGCTGCAGCATTTTTTTGCTGAAGGCTTCAATCTAAAAGAATCATTTGTGATTGGCGACCGCCTTAATGACGTGATCCTGGCGAAGAACCTGGGTGCTAAAGCCATTTGGCTGCGCAACAACGATCTTCTCGGCCGAAATGAGCTGCTTGACAAAGCAGAAAGTCTGCAGGAAGTAATCGCACTGGAAACGCAGCACTGGGCTGATATTTACACCATGTTACGTGCCGGTACCAGAACGGTACATCATGAGCGCAACACCAATGAAACCAAAATCAGCATTAACATAGACCTGGACGGCACCGGAAAAGCATCCATCCATACCGGACTGAACTTCTTCGACCATATGCTGGATCAGATTGCCCGGCATGGGAGCATTGACCTGAACATCAAAACTGATGGCGACCTGCATATTGACGAACATCACACCATTGAAGATACCGGCATTGCATTAGGCGAGGCATTTGCAAAAGCAATTGGTAATAAACTGGGTTTAGAGCGGTACGGCTTTTGTTTGCCTATGGACGACTGTTTGGCACAGGCTGCAATAGATTTCGGTGGTAGAAGCTGGATCGTGTGGGACGCTGATTTTAAACGTGAGCAAGTCGGAGATGTACCAACAGAGATGTTTTACCACTTCTTCAAATCGTTCAGTGATGCCGCAAAATGCAACCTTAACATCAAAGCGGAAGGCCAAAATGAGCACCATAAGATTGAAGCAATTTTCAAAGCTTTCGCAAAAGCGATTAAAATGGCCATCAAACGTGATCCAGAAAAATTAGTACTACCAAGCACCAAAGGCGTTTTGTAAATGATTGGAATTGTAAATTATGGTGCAGGAAATATTTTTTCACTCACCTCAGCATTAAAGCGACTTGACATCCAATATGGTATGATCAATGAAGCGGCAGACTTTGAGCAGTATAGCCACATCATCATTCCTGGTGTTGGCCATGCGGGCGCAGCGATGAAAAAACTGGAAGAAACCGGCTTGGTTGATGTTATCAAAGCGCAAACCAAACCTGTCCTGGGCATTTGCGTAGGTATGCAACTATTAACGGAACACTCCGAAGAAGGCAATGCAAAACTCATGAACATCGTACCGGTCAGAACCAGGCTTTTTGACAAAGCCGGAAACATCAAAATACCACATATGGGCTGGAATAATGTATCTCCAAAAAACAATAAATTGTTCGAAGGTGTTGAAGATCAGGCACAATTTTATTTCGTACATTCCTACTTTATTGAGTACAATCCTACATTTGACATTGCGACAGCAGAGTACGGAAGCCCTTTCTCCGCCAGTATTCAAAAGGATAATTTTTATGGCGTACAGTTTCACCCCGAAAAATCCGGTGCAGCCGGAGAACTTGTATTAAAGAACTTTTCAAAAATTTAAAGATAAAATGTATATAATTCCAGCAATTGATATTTTAGATGGCAAGGTTGTCCGTCTTAGAGAAGGTGATTACAACCAGAAAACAGTATACGAAGTTTCCATCGCTGACATGATTGAAATGTACCATTCCAACGGTACTGAATATATACACATTATCGATCTCAATGGTGCAAAAGGTGATTTCAGTAATCAGGAGACCCTCTTTGAAATCATTCGCAAAACAGAAATGAAGGTGCAGTATGGTGGTGGGATCCGGACCATTGAGCAAGTTACCAAATTGCTAGATGCAGGCATACACCGGGTAATTGTGGGTACACAGGCCATCACCAATCCAAACTTTCTTTCCGATTTAAGCGAAGAAGTAGGCAAAAAGTACGACTATGCTAACCGCATTGTTGTTGCTATAGACGTTTTAGACGAAGTAATCAAGTATTCTGGTTGGATGGAAAGCTCCCCAATCAAATTGCTGGATTACGTAGATAAGTGTTTGTCACTTGGGTTTTTCCGCTTTTTATGTACAGATATCAATAAAGATGGCAAGTTGGGCGGAGCAGCAGTAGAACTTTACAGAAAGCTGTTGGATCACTCTCCATTTATTAAGCTAATCGCTTCAGGTGGTATCAGTTCCATGGCCGACATTGAA